>Ga0307513_10008473_pt1 | contig 13141 bp, 22 predicted proteins | sample 15_EM_MG_FD_202174 | JGI IMG/M metagenome (GOLD analysis project Ga0307513, IMG submission 202174) | Populus trichocarpa ectomycorrhiza microbial communities from riparian zone in the Pacific Northwest, United States - 15_EM | ecosystem: Host-associated > Plants > Roots > Unclassified | place...
TGATGGGCTGTCTGCAGGAGCACCGTAAATACGAATGATTCAAGAGCCTCGGCATGGGTCGGATTCACGACTCGTACGACTCGTAATCGCCAGGGTGGCGAGGGAATAGCCCTCATCGAGAAGAAGAATGTGAAGATCTTGTGTTTTAAATGCTCTACTATTGGGTCCTTTGCTATCTAGCTAGTATTGCGACTGTGCTCACCCCCCCACTGTTGCGTGAGTGTCACTTACAGGTTTTACCGGTGACCTAGGCCAGTGTGTTGACGATATGCATCGTCCACCCTGATTATCCACGCCCATTATCCACGAGCCTGATATTCAATAACGTGGCAAGATAATAGGACGGAAAGGGTATCAAGTCGGCCACGGTGCACTCAGTCTTGAATATGCAGGGATACTTCGGTTCGATCTTGTCTCGTCTGCTGAATGCTGCGAGAGTTGCAATAGAAGCAAACAAATAATCCCGATCTAGTAGGGTGAAATAGCTTCAGGCTTTCATCCAAGGAGATTTGATAATGAGAAAACAGGTTTCCGAATAATGGCATGGTGATACTCCACAGTGAACCTCCCCGCGATGAGCCTGCGATCGCGACAAACATATGGAGTCGAAGGCCACCTAGGAGTGGATCGTACTACCACACAATATAGGGGCAATATGCTCTTACAACGGTCCTGACCTCTGAGGTGTTCTTGACTTCGCATTTGACCGGCGTCGCAGTTTGGGTGGTAAACAAAGGTGTCACTTTCAACTTGGTTCATTTTCTTCCTCAAAACCGAACGATGGCTTCCTTCGCCGACTATGATGAATTCGGGAACTACATCGGAGCAGACCTTGATTCGGACGAGGATGAAGAGATGAACGAACAGCCAGTGTATACGGAGCAACATGCTAAACCGCTTGAAGGGTTTGACGAAGTGGAGGAGGAAAGTGTTCCTGTGAACGAAGGCGCCTTGATGCACATCGGTATGGGATTACTTTTTTTTTTGAGACGACCTCGTCCAAGCCGTTAACGTGCGCGAAACAGATGATGTACCACGAAATCAAATAATCTTGCATGAGGACAAGAAATACTACCCCACGGCACAGGAGGTGTATGGAGAAGACGTTGAGACTATGGTTCAAGAAGAAGACGCGCAGCCGCTCTCTGAACCAATCGTTCAGCCAATCAAGGTTCGCAAATGGGCAATCGAGGAAAAGGGCTTGCCTGAAACGCGCTACGACAAAGGGTGGGTTCAATTGAGACCTCCCTGCACGCGTAATTCTGACCAAGACTTTTTACTGCACGCCAGATTTCTCGTGGACATGATGAACTTTCCAGATATGATACGGAATGTCGCCGTGGTTGGGCATCTCCACCACGGGAAGACAGCCTTACTTGACATGTTGGTCTTCGAGACACACAGCATGGTTTGGGATGCCGATCGACCTGTAAGCTTCTCCCCTCCCTCTTCGCTTGCAAGTCCGGATTAATTGAGTGCCTAGATTCGCTACACAGACACGCACATTTTGTCAAGAGAACGGGATATATCGATAAAATCGTCACCCCTCTCTCTCGTTCTGCAGAATTCCCACGGAAAGTCGCACCTTGTGCATCTCATCGACACCCCTGGCCACGTCAACTTTATCGACGAAGTGGCTGCTGCTGTTCGACTAGTAGACGGTGTAATCATAGTCGTGGACGTGGTGGAAGGCGTCATGGCAAACACAGAGGCAGCCATCAAGCATGCAATGCAAGAAGGAGTCGCCCTTACTCTTGTGTTGAACAAGATTGATAGGCTCATATTGGAGCTCCGAATGCCTCCTGCGGATGCGTACTATAAAATTCGCCACACACTCGAAGAAGTAAACAACTTCATCAGGTTCGTGGTATTCTCACCTCGGTGTTCTAATACTGAACTCTCTGTAGTGGCATTGATCCCAATCCAGACTTACGTTTGAGTCCGGAGCGCGGCAATGTCGCATTTGCCAGCTCTGATATGGGCTATTGCTTTACGCTCCATTCTTTTGCCAAGCTCTATGCTGAAACTTACGGTCAGCGAGGTTCAATGTCTATTTGTCACCCCATCCTGATATTCCTTGTTAGATATCGACCCATCTGTTCTCGCTCCTCGACTATGGGGTGACATATACTTTAACAAAGCCTCAAACAAGTTCACTCGCAAAGCTCAAGACCCCTCTGACCCGCGGGCCTTCGTCAAATTTGTTCTAGAACCCTTGTACAAACTCTACAGCTCCGTCCTCAGCAAGGAATCGGGCGACCTTCAAGCGACACTGGCGACCCTTGGAATTAAGCTGAAGCCAGTCATGTACAAGATGGATGTGCGGCCGCTTTTGAAAGCCGTGCTCGATCAGTTCTTTGGCCCAAGTACTGGGTTGGTGGATATGATCGTGGAACATATCCCAAGTCCAACCGCTGGTGCTATCTCAAAGGTGTGATAGCTACTGACCACACTGCACTGCTTTCTGACGCTGGCACCAGATCGAACGGACATACACGGGACCCATGACCTCTGCCATTGCGGACAGTCTCAAGAAGTGCGACCCGACTGGGCCCACAATTGTTCATATTACGAAGCTTTATAATACCACTGATGCTCTGAGTTTTCGGGCGTTCGGTCGTATATTAAGCGGAACATTGAAGAAAGGAATGCTAGTCAAAGTCCTTGGCGAAGGGTATTCACCAGAAGACGAAGAAGATATGGCTCGAGCCGTTGCTGAGGAACTCTGGATCGGAGAGTCAAGGTCCGAGGCCACTAATAGCTTAAAGTAGCAGCCTTTATCTCACTCGGAACCCACAGATATATTATTCCGACCCAGGAAGTACCTGCTGGAAACCTCATCCTAATGGGTGGGATCGACGCATCAATAACCAAAACCGCCACGATTGCAGATTCCTCTATTGACGATGACCTCCACATCTTCCGGCCGCTCAAACACGCAACTCAATCTGTTCTGAAAATCGCTGTTGAACCTATTGCTCCCTCCGAACTTCCAAAAATGCTTTCGGGCTTGCGAAGTATCAATAAGTCATACCCGCTTGTATCGACCAAGGTGGAAGAGAGTGGAGAGCACGTAATCATCGGCACGGGCGAACTCTACCTAGATTGCGTCATGCACGATCTCCGAAAGCTTTACAGCGAGATCGAAATCAAGGTATCGGATCCTGTGACGACCTTCTGCGAGACAGTCCTAGAAATGAGCGCGCTGAAGTGTTACGCTGATACTCCCAACAAGAAGTACGTCCATGCGTGCGTTTCAAGACTTTCCTCATATCCCCTTTAGGAATCGCCTGACCATGATCGCCGAACCTCTTGACAAGGGAATCCCGGAAGACATCGAAACCGGGCGAGTGACGATACGCATGACGCCTAAAGAGCGAGGCAAGCATTTCAATGAAAAATACGGATGGGACATGCTCGCCGCCAGATCCATCTGGGCGTTCGGACCCGAAGACTCTGGCCCGAACGTCCTTATCGATGATACACTACCATCTGATGTAGGCGGTATTTACATTTTCTTTTTAAACCAATCTGACGGGGTATCCAATGCAGGTCGACAAGAAGAAGCTTAGTCTGATCAAGGACCACATTCGACAAGGCTTCCAATGGGGGGCCAAGGAAGGTCCACTCTGCGACGAACGTAAGTGTTCTCTCTGGATTTGATTCACACTCGATTATTCATTGTCATCGTTCAGCGTTGCGGGGAGTGAAGTTCCGCATCATGGGCGCCACCATAGCAGATGAGCCCATTTATCGAGGAGGCGGTCAGATCGTCCCAACGGCACGAAGGGTCTGCTATTCGTCCTTTTTGATGGTAAGTGGATGTCATGCTGCGGTGGACTACCCTAAGCAATTCATTGCAGGCTACTCCTCGACTCATGGAGCCAGTCTACTACGTCGAAGTCCAGGCACCCGCCGATTGCATATCCGCCGTTTACACTGTCCTTGCGCGGCGACGCGGTCATGTCACTCAAGATACTCCTAAAGCCGGCTCGCCACTTTACACCGTCAAAGCGCTGATTCCAGTTATTGATGCCAATGGGTTTGAGACCGATCTCCGAACGGCAACGCAAGGTCAAGCATCCTGCCAGCAGGTCTTTGACCATTGGAGCATCGTTCCGGGCGATCCAACTGACACCAGCGTTCGGCTGCGGCCTCTGGAGCCTGCCTCTGGCCAAGCTTTGGCCCGAGACTTGGTCCTTAAAACACGGAGACGAAAGGGCTTGGGCGACCAAATCGCGGTTTCTAAATATCTCGATGACGAGTTTGTGGTATGTAGTACTATCTCAGGAGTGCATCACCACCTGACTGACCGGGGCGCATATCACAGCTTGCTCTCACATCCTCCGGCCATGCGGACCTTCTGGGATAGATTGACTGCCCGTCGTGTAGAATGTGTTTTTCGATGTCCCTACTGTATTATATACCGTACATCAACGCGTTATACACCTGGTACGAGTTATCATCTCAATTCTGGAGTCTGTAAGAAAACAAGCTCGGATGAGCCAGATCAAGAAATAGGTCATCAGTTACGGTGACCAATGCCTCTTTCGTCGTCATGGTCACGGCGAGTGAACAGATCAATGAGCTCTCGCATTTCAAGTTTGTTGCCCTTGGCCAGCTTGCCTCCCTCTAAGGCAGCCTTGGCGAGGGCCCGTTTCTTCTCTTGCAACTGCGGGATATGGTAAATCTCTGGATGACCTTCAGGATGAGTCGACTTGCCATCAGAATTCGATCCTCGACTGTATCCGGAACGACCAGTTTGTAGATATTCACATCGCGCGTTTGTCCGATACGGTGAGCTCTATCGAAAGCTTGCTCCTATCCCGAGGCGGGGTTAATGCAGAATCACGCCTTGAGACTAGTACGAACCTCGACGGCAGGGTTCCACCAAGGATCAACAAGGATGACGTTATTGCAACAAGTTAAGTTGAGACCTAAAACAGATCAGGAGATGCTTGCTTGACAAACAGGGCTAGTACCAGAATTCCCGGCCTTGGTGGAGATGAGAATGACCAGAATCTCCGGCCTGTTCTGAATATCGCTTAAAGCTCTTTCTCGATCCTGAGGCCGCATACTGCCGTCGTCTTTATGGCCGAGTTTCTCGTTAGTCAGCAATTCCAACCTGCTGGTTGAACCTCACATCGAACATGCGCAATGCCCATCTCCTTCAAGACGAGGGAGATCAGATCGATCATCTTCACGAACTGAGAAAAGATGATTGTCTTCTGCACGCCACGTTCATTTTGCTTGATATGCGCCAGCAATTCAAGGATCTTGCGAATCTTCGCCGAGCGATATATTGTGCCGTCTTCGGACATGGCCTTCTGTACAACCGAAACAAATGCCTTACGGCATGCACGGCAATGGTTTTCTTCCTCAGGTTTAAGGCTGGATGAGAAAGTGAGATGGTCATAAATCGAGAGATAGAGGAAGACATACGGTTGTTGACAGGTCACGCAGACATTCTTTACGGCCATGCCTTGCATGAGAGTGGCAAGCTCGTCCATGTCATCGTCGCCGGCAACCGATACGTTCGCTGAATCCTTCGGCGAAGCGTCTGGCATTCCATCCTTGAGGTCCCCAGAAATAGTTAGTGAGGGGTGATCGCAAGCTGTAATATTGTTACTAATGCGCGGTTCGTTCGTTGGGAAGTTTCGTTACTTTGGCGAAGTCGCAAGAGGAGAACGAGACCAAGGATCACGTTATTATCCTTCAAAACCAATCAGCTCGTGGTGTGGGCAACTATCAAGGAAGGCCCGGACCTGAGCAGCGCGGTTTAAAGACTTCTCCAGTCTCGTTGCCAGAAATTCGTAAGTATCCCGCTCCATATTTTCAAATTCACATTGAACTTCCTTCACAATTCTTTGAGGGAGATTCAGCTCATGGATGTCGGCCTTGAGACGCCGTAGCATGATGGCCTTGAGAATATACTAGCGAGAAGTCAGCTTAATACACTCAGAAGAATGAGCGCGTTTTGACCTGAAGCCTCTTCATTGGAGCTATGGAGGCACCCCTCTTCAACGGCTTGTTGATTTTTTCGTCGAATTCGTGCCAATCGTTCAATGGTCGGATATTCAGGAAACGAAAGAGGGAATAGAGTTCTTCGACATTGTTCTGAGAAGATGAGAGTTAGGGTGCACAAGAAGGGGCAGAGTAGAAATCCCGTTACCTGGATTGGGGTGCCAGCTACATCAAGTCAGCGATACTCCAGGGTCAGATTCTTAGACTTACTGAGAACCCAGCGGTATTTGCTCCTAAGAGCGGAGCATGCCAACGATCGCTTGGTTTTCCGCCCCTTGATGTTTTGCGCCTGAGTAGAATATTGATGGCTACGTTCCTGAAGGGGAACCGGAAATCGTACCTCATCTACAACAACTCGTAGGAAGTTGACTTGGAATAACGCATTCTGAGGCTTCACTGCCTTTTTCGGCTTTGAGCCTTTTGCTGCGGCCAACAGGGCGTCCTTTCGCTTCTTCAAATCTCCACCAAACCCATCAGAGTCGGAATTGTCGTCCGGCGCTGTTGCAGGAAGGGATTTTTTGGATTTCTTTCCAGCAGGTTTATCGTCTGCAGATCCCCCTCGAGCCGCCCATTCGTTTGCCACGACATCGTAGGTCGTAAGGACTACGTCCGCACGCTCAAGGTCTTCGGGATCTATAGGAACAATGTCAAGAAATGCGCATATTACGTAGCAGTGCCAACACACTTCGCGTGCGGCTAGTGCCGTGATGAACGACGACTCTTAGGCCAGGGGAGAACTTGTGGCATTCTTCTTTCCATTGAGGGAGAATGGTCAGACCGACGATAATCAGTGTCGGGCGAGCGTATCCTTTCGCTTTTTCCTCCGCCGTGCGTTTGCCCTCTGTGATGCGAGTGATGACTTGGATCGTCTTACCTACAACGTGTATGAGTGGGAAAGAACTTATAACTTTACAAAACCTTACCAAGGCCCATCTACAGATATTATGATGAGTAGAAGTAGAGAAAGCAATGTCAAGCACTCACGTCATCAGCCAGAATCCCACCGCGTTTCTTCTCCTCTTCACGAGCTTTCATCCAAGCCCTTCCCTGCACTTGCCAAGGCTTCAGCCTAATCCCGTCGGCGAAACCCGACACTATCTGGTCCTCCTCGTCAACAGGACCTAACTCGCTTGCATCGTTCTTCAGGCTCTGGATAATTTCTGTCCACTCAGATTGTACTTCAGCTGCACTCTTCAAAGGCTGTTGCGGTATGAACCAGTTGGGATCTGTGTTTGGGGCGGGGACCTCGAAGAATTCGCCTTGGTCGTCTTCTTTCGCAGGGTGCTTAGAAGTGGATGAGACCGATGCGGGAAGGAGCACCTGGGTGTTGCGAGAAGGGTCGTAAGGGAGTTCCCAGGGCATGGGGTCCTTTGGAATGGGGACTAGGACTGCAGGTTTGTTTAGAGCGTTTGATGGGGCGGACCCTGCTGGTGGCATATACACTTTCTGGTTTCGAGGTGGAGCCACATCTGGAACGGGCATGGCGATCGAGCCTCGCGGTGGATCGGTGCCTACTTGGCCCTTGAAACCACCAACAAACCTGGTAGGTGGGCTAATCATTATATTAGTATGGATGCATAATTTAAGTTAATTTGTCCTTACGGTGATAATCGTGACAGCGGCTCGTCCTGTTCGCTTTCGCTTTCGCTTTCGCTTTCGTCTTCATCTTCATCCTCAACTCCCTCTCTCCCTCCCTCCTCTTCATCGTCTTCTGGTTCTTCATACTCATCGGAATCAGAATCGGGGACGACATTGGTTTTCTTTCCTTTTTTAGGATGCGCCTTGCGCACCGGTTGGCTGTCTTCAGAATCTGAATCTGAGATGGCCTGAAATGGGAAAAGTCGAATAAAATGAATAAAATTACTTGGAAGTCAGAGACAATATCCTGCGCGTCGAGATGGTGACTAGTGAGGCGGCAGATGCCAGGCGCACAGGTCCGGTCCTTTCGGACACCCAAAAATGGGTCCGTATTTCACGAAGCATAGGCACGATCAATCGGGTTTCTAACTTACTATTGGAGGGGATGGATTCTTTCGGCTGACCGCGTTCGATCCGCTGCTGGAGGGATGACTGGAAGATAGGGTATATCAGAAGTTCAACGAACAACCAAAAACTATTTACTAACAGTATATCCCGCAGTTTATCACGCGCTCTGTCGACAAGGCCCCGCTCTCGATTCTGCGCCACTCAACACAAATCAGCGATCTGACGCGTTGGGCACACAGGGACCAATATCGGGATCTGCTCACAGACTCTGTAGCCATCTTGCAGGATAATTCAACGCCTCGATGATAGAACAAAAGAAGCGGGGTTCAACTTGTGGTGGCAAACTTACCAGCCTCAGGGCTAAACAACTTCAATTTCAACATCCCTATCTAGCCACTACTCAACAACTACTAGTAAAAAATTACAGAAGTCCGTCCGAAAGAGTGTCAGATCAAGGTCGAGCTCTTGTAAATGTTCAGTCTCGGTCTGCCGCCTCCTATATTACCACCACAGGTCATATTGGTGAGCGCAAATGTATTGGACAACTCATCGAAGGCACTGTAGGGGTTATAAGTGGAACGATTGTCAAGCTAGCACCCTGGTTGTAAAACCCACAGGCAGTTCCAATGCTCGGCGAAGAGAAATGTAGTACATGAGCCACTCCAGTACTTATTCTCGTGGTGGTATTTCAGTCTCTCTGGTGAACTGAAAGGCCTTAGAAGATGTGCTTCGTCGCACCAACGTGGAACCTCCCAGAAAGCGCGCCTAATTTCCATTCACGGCTACACCAATGTTGAATCCGGCGCTGTATCAGGTATCCACACATGCAGTTGCGCTATAAGGGGCCCAGAGCTGAGCTGGCGATTGCGGACATAGAGGCCACTGCTCAGCCCGTTGAAGCAGCTGAAACCGGGTCCGTGTCGCGTGAACAGGGATCAAGACGAGGAAAGCAAAGCCGAGGAGAACAAGGACGCATTTGGTGTGAACCTGTGAGTGTGGAGTTCACCTATTTCAGGGCTTGCGGAATTGAACGGGCCTTCATATTCTGCTGGATTTCCTGGGGGTGGATCCTAACCGTAGAAGCCGTTGGGCCATTCGAATGTCCTGCAAGAGCGGTGGCCAGCTCCATTTCAGAGACACAATAAATCCGGCATGTGAGGGAGAATACACGCGGTTATGGTAAGGCTTAGCATCAAGTGTTTTCCCGCTGAAAAGGGATACAATTTATGAGAGAACGCATCACTCCTGCTCTCATGTGGCTATTGCCCACCTTCCCGTGAGTTCAGGAATTATTTTGAAGGGTCCGTCGAGCACCGAAGAACCAGTGCGCGGCTGAAGAAGGCGCCACTCGTTCAATGTGCACTCTTTTGAAAAGGTGAACCTAACGGGTACGGCGACAATGTACTGCCGTCTTGTATAGCGATAAGAAGAACCCGCACTGCTCTCGTCCTGAAACTGGGAAAACCGAGCAAACCCGACTCCTTGCTGTGGCTTCATACTTCACATATTCAGATATCAGTATGGATGAACTCAACACCCAAGCCATAGGGAGAAGCGTCGTCCATTACCCGACAAGCCCGCACCTAATAAAATTCATGGTCTGAAATGCATGTCCGGAATATCTGTTTAGGTGCTCAAGGAATAATATAATCCTATGTATAGAATAATAGAGGTAACTTCCAGTAAGACGAAGCGTGCTTCCACATGGTTGTGAAGAAGTGGAGTTTCCTGAAAACCGAGGACTTTCAGATCATTCATCAAAGTATCAGTACAGTAGGAGGACGTGTGAGAGTGTATGTCCAGCGAGTAATAACTATGCGTGGCCCATGGATTGAGGAGCGTAGCACTTCTCGTCGCGGCTCCAGCAGCCATCGTGCAGATAGCGCGGAGAATAGTTAGTCTAGGCCATCACCAGAACCGAATGCAGAGTGGGAGAGTGTACTGCTCGGGCAGAAATAGGCCTACTGATAACAAGAAGACGACCGAAGACTGAAATTTTTTCGAGAGCAGGGCAAATGAAAAGAAGTGAACAAGGAATTGTGCGGTAGCAAATACTAAATTCAAGCTAGTGGCGTTTTGCGGTCGGTTGGCGTCCCATCATGGAGTGAGGCGGGACGGAGTGACTTGGGTTTGGTCTCCCAAAGTTGACCTCTCTGCCAGTGCCATGTCTCGCCAATTTCAGTTCAAGCTCGTATTACTTGGTGCGTTGTCACACTTGTGGTTGCTACTCGACGTCGAGCGGCTTACCTGTGTCGTGCAGGCGAGAGTGCAGTGGGCAAATCCTCGTAGGTGGCCGCAACAGGCTTGTGGTCGGTTGCTCAAGGTGTACACCATTTGTAGACTAGTGCTGCGGTTTGTAAAGGACCAGTTTGACGACTACAGAGAGTCCACTATCGGAGGTTAGTCGTCGTCACTGCCGTCATGCGCAGCGTCCTCGCCACTCGCCTCAAGCTCACCTCTTTCTCCCTAGCTGCATTCCTCACCCAATCTGTAAACCTTGACGATGGCACTACTATCCGCTTCGAGATATGGTACGTCTGAGCTTGCTCACTTGGTCGTGGTGGGCTCATTCCTTCACTAGGGATACGGCTGGTCAGGAACGGTATAGTGAGTGCATAACCCACTCTCTGGCTCCACGTTTACTCATAGACGATTGCAGAGTCTCTCGTATGTCCCACACCCCTCACCTATGCACCTCGCTAAACCTGTGCGTGTCACCCTCCACAGGCTCCGATGTACTACCGGAATGCACACTGCGCTGTGGTAGTTTACGACATCACTCAAAGCGTACGCAATTCCACCTGCCCTTCCGGCTCTCGCCACTCACTCGGTCCCGACCACATTCCAACAGGCGTCATTGGAGAAAGCTCGATCGTGGATTCGTGAGCTTCAACGTCAAGCGGATCCGTCAATTATTATCGCTCTCTGCGGGAACAAAACCGACCTAGCCGCCCGCCGGCAAGTGACCCAGGAAGAGGCACAGAAGTACGCCGAGGAAGAGGGTTTGATGTGGATGGAGGCCAGCGCGAAGACTGGTGAAGGTGTCCAAGACATCTTTATGGCCATTGGTACGTATGCCCTTTGGTATTCTATCCCTAGCCCTGATTATTGACTCTCTTCGTCCCCTTGCAGCCAAGAAGCTTCCTCTCAATCAGCCCCAAGGGAAGACGGGTACGGTTCGGGGGGCAACAAGTGGACCGCGGGGTGTAGATCTCAACAAAGGCCAAAACCTGCAATCAACCGAAGCCTGCGCTTGTTGAATCGCTTCCCTCAGTGGCGCACCAGGACCCTTTGATTACTATGCTTGGACACCTCCGACTTGGTTTATCAATGCCTCCCCCTCCCTAGTCGCCTTTTACTCGCTATGTAAATTTATTGACATTTTCGAGCTCTCCTGATTGTTCCTTTCCTGTCCTTGCCTCTCGGAGTCCAGACCCGCCGTTGCACGTTGCGAAGGACTAAGATGGCAGCGAACGGACAACCCTCACGTGGTGACAACCCGAAACAAACAAGGCCTGTGGAGAGGCTTCGTCTCTTCTCGTCGGTCCGGTCCCATGATTGCCTGCGATGCGTAACGACTCCAGAATACAACCCGCATGGCCCAGGTGCTTGGACGACAGACTTGAATTCCACCATCCAACTTATACTAATTCGAGACTTAATTGAACAACGCGCATGATGCTCCGTATTTAGAGCATGCGTGAAAGACAGAATGACCTCGCCGAAGTCAAGCACCTCAGTCGCGGCGACGTCCCACACGGCTTGCCCTGCGTTCGCAAGCTCTGTAGCGCCTCCTCACCTCCATTTCGAGCTGATACTCAAACACAAGACTGCGAGACACCTAGTTGTATGTCTGCCAAGCAAACGCGCCGCGTTCCGTCGAGCTTTCACTTACAACTTTCGGACAGTTAGCAGCTCATTGTGTAAACTGATCTGGTTCTTGTGAGCTCATTATACTGTCAGGATCAACACTCGTCACCGCATGCACACGGTTCTAGGGGTTTGACGGTTGGCAGGCAGCCTGTACTGACCGGGCATCGCCGAATCTTGAACGATGTATTCGTTTGCTTGATGCGGTCTACAACCTTGTCTTACTCTACGATGGGTACCGGCTCTTCGCCAGCTGGGTCACCGAGAAAGTTGACAACGGGACTACCACTGTTCATCCACCACTCTCTCTCATACCTATGGTCTCACACTTAGAGTGGCCAGTCCTACCGTCGCAGCAGGTGCTCAGTGGACAGCTGGGAAGGTGCCCGGTTTGTAGGTGTGAATTTGCTCGAACGAAGCTAGTTACCTAATACATCCTAAAGGTAGTACGGCTTTTACATATTAAATCTATTAGTGGAAACGTGTATATCGTCTCCCGTCGATAAGCACTACCCAGGTCATCCTTTTCCGTGGTGTCGCGTGTTCTGTCCACATCAATGGCCAATCTTGATGTCACCTTGCTTCCAGCGTCGATGGTGTCACTCTTGTCACCGTTCAGCCCATGCCCCTTGAGCCCAAGTCTGCATTCGATGAAAGTAACTGTGAGCGAGGAGATTAGACAATATTCCAGGCCGTATTTGGAAAACACATCCTCAAGGGTTCCTGCAATGAGAAGATTGTGACCGGTCCCCTGGGTCCGGCGGAAGCGAGTATCAATAGTTGCGAATAGCCCTCGTTGTAGCGGTGACTAATACTATGATACCCCCATCCCAGAAGGTATGGTGTAGGAGGGGACAAACATGACGATCGCCCCTTGAACCCGTCCCTATCCCTTTGGACACCCCTTTGGACATCAAAACTTCGGATGGCTATTGCAGGAGCGGTCCTCGACATCACTCACAATGAACAGGGTGTGTGTCGGTATCCACAACGGCTTCGTCGGACCTGTGGACTGTTAGCCGCCGCTAGCCGCCGCGGTAAAACCCCAGCGTCAAGGTAGTAACCCGCTCAGCGTCTCCAGGTGACCCCCTATCTATCTCATATCAACTCAAGGACTGCAATAATGGAACTGGGCTTCGAAAACACTCACATGGCCGATTTAGGCAACTTTTTCTGGGCCTACCATTGGACGTCTAACTTATCCGTTCTTGGAAGTTTAGGGTATCAAATATCAAAAGGATGGGTTGGTTCCATATCCAAA
>Ga0307513_10008474_pt1 | contig 13141 bp, 9 predicted proteins | sample 15_EM_MG_FD_202174 | JGI IMG/M metagenome (GOLD analysis project Ga0307513, IMG submission 202174) | Populus trichocarpa ectomycorrhiza microbial communities from riparian zone in the Pacific Northwest, United States - 15_EM | ecosystem: Host-associated > Plants > Roots > Unclassified | place...
GAGTCCCTTGCCCCTCTGCTAAGTGCTCTCCAGCCATCGCCCGGGGCAAGCTGATTGTATCCGATGATGAAAGGTGAGAATGACCTCCTCGTACATACTGAGCCCAGCGAACGGGATGTCAAGAATCACATAAAACGCGGGTGGAGGGAGCAGGTTTCGCAGGGACTGGTAATGTGTTCGAGAGCCAATTCTACTACCAAATGATCAGACAGTACACCAGCAAAAGCCTGGTAGGCCCCCCTAGCACCGACACTGTGTCAGGATTTTGTATTTCCCCGTGTTTATAGACTGCAATATGTCCGTTTAGCTAGTTTACTTTATAACATACGAATTGGACCCGACCACATCTGACTCGTGTCCGGTGATGCTTTGGCCGTCACCGTGTGTGCGGTTCAAACATGGAACGCTCTACTTTAACACATCGCCTGGCATCTGGCATTCCGTCCTACGCCCATTTCGCCAGGTCCTTCCTCCTCCGCGTCCTCCGGAACTACCTGGAGATGGCGGCTAAGGTGAGCCCGTCCTGAGCACCGGAGACTCTCAATAGAGCCAGCAACCGCACTGCCTGCGCCCTCAAGTGCCAACAGTCCATCTAGACAGTCATTTTAGGGGTGGTCGTGGAGCAAGCGGATGAACTTCAGGTTGTGGGTCGGAATTTTGTGTGCTACGCCATAGCCAAAGGACTCCAGAAGGATCGCCAGCAGCAGAGTTGGGTGACTCGGATCCAGTGCACCATAGCACATGTCTTCCTCGTGAACTGCGCCGGAGGTGGATGATGCTCACGGGTATTAGACTTTATTGCGACTGTCGGTTACCAGATGCAGCGAGGTGCCCAATGGTGTTGTGAACAACTAGCTGGGTAGCGGTCGACTAGGCTAGTGCGACGTGGTTTAGGCGAGGAAGGTCTGGCCCGCAGATCAGCCATTTCTACAGCTTATTTGAGAACACCGAGCGTCACAGAGTGGCCACATTACTAGCACCATTGGACAGTAGAGCTAAATAGTTTGCTATCTGATAAGTGAACCAGGGCTGGGCCGCTGGGCCGCAGGGCAGCAGGAGTCGGCGGGAAGGATGCTCCATTGGCGGCCACCAGCCCGTGTTGGTCATGGGCACCAGTTTCCAGAAGAGGTAAATCAGGCGGTCTGGCAATCTAGTTGCGTTCAGGTACGGTCCGTCTGGTAAAGGCACGGTGCGCGAGCGGTGAAACGTTTTGCTTTGGGCAGTTCGCAGGTCGTGCATCGGAGCAGGTGCATGAAATTTGTACGTGTCACGTGCGAAGATCCCACGGCAATTTCTGACCGCTGGTGTCCAAATATTTGGGTTATTTAATGTCGCTCGCCATCTCCGCCAATTTCCTTGGTTATGGCTCAGTACCTTTCAGAATGTACCCATTTTCTGATTACCATTGACACCCTCTCGAGGTTCCGAGTGGTCGCGGCGTCCCAATAGCCGCCGTTTGCATCGCCCATCTCAGCGCTGGCTGTAACCGAGCTTTGCGATTGTCTCCGACCGAGAAAATACGATTCTAGGCACGACCGCCGACAGATATCGGTTGCCAACTTGCGCTTAAGTTTCTCTCAGATTTCCTCCACTCTGGATCCATCTCGAGCTCTCGCGATTAAGGGTTGGGTTGTCCTCCCTCAAGACTTCAACCAATCACATACCCAACAACATCTGGAGACATTCCGTCCACCTTGAATGAAGAAACAGCCGTCGACTTCCTGATGGTTCGATTAATGGACGTCCTTTGGCCGGTCCGACGGGGATGAGAAAGAAGAATTCAATCGCCGGCAACGGACAGGTGTGAACCCTTCTTTCGGACATTATATGATACCGATCCTCAGACATACTGTGGGTGTTGACGTCGACGACGTTGAGATATGGCACACGAGAATTCCTTATCTGCTACATCATCCACCCTGTCAGGTCAATGTAATATCACCCTCCATCATTACTCGTTTTCGAAACGGTTTCACTCTGGTTTAATTTATCTCCGCGAGCTGCCACCTCTCTCGCACTTGAGCACCAACCATACCATGTTCTATATTCTACTCCCGTGCAAGAATGTTCGCCTCAACAGTCCACCGGGCCGCTCCGGCCCTTGGCCATTGCCATTTTAGGCCGTCCATCAGCGTTAGTCTCTCGTTCTTCTGTTATATCACACGCCAACCTATTTTGCGCTTTCACTTCGAGCATAATTCCCACGACCATCCACTATGAGCTACACGGTTCGTCTCACTGCGGCTAGGGTTGCGATTGACCTTGCACCCCTCCTCACCGTCGTTATAGATGTGCACTTCCCGACTAGCTTGACGAGTGATGGTTCCGATCCTATGTACGTTCTCGGTTCCTCTATATTCGTGGGCTTTGCCGTTGGGACTGAAAGCGGACATAGGAACACGGAATGCGACTACTCGGGCGCGTACGTCTCAATCTATACAGAGAACGACCTGGATGGTCATAGTGTATGCTCTTATTGCTGCCCAGGTGAGTTTTATACTCATGCGCCCATCCACCAGATGACTTTTACGATCAGCCGCTAACGACATCGTTCGTCCAGTCCCTCGTTCTGTTGTCACGTAAAAGATACCGATTCTGGTCGCATAGGTCTACATGACAATACACCAAGTGGCCGATCGACTCATCGGACAGGAAACAAATGGTTTGTTCGCGAATATGGGCAAGACTTGGGATTACCTGCTCTCCGACCCTCAACTACGATGGTAGGTCCCGTTCAGAATGTTCAATTCGAATGCAAGGAGGACTTTCCTAGGTCGTATCTCGATGCGAGCGAGCGAGCGAGTGGTTCACTCTTGCAAGTACCTCTTCCGGCTCTGTGATCGGCGGTACATTCGACTCTTTCCTTCCAGGAAGCATATTCATCGTCCCGCCACCCCATTCTTTCATGCCATCGCTCAGCCACCCAGGAGATCTAAATCGTTCCAGCCGTTAATAGCCTGACCTAATCTCTACGCAGGATTGGACCAGAAATGGGTGCCATTCATACCGCCACCTGCGCGGTTGACAATGCTCTTTGGGATATGTACGCGAAGTCGAGGAAGAAGCTCTATGAGAGTTGGTGGCCGATATAACTCTAGTTTGTTCGATATCATATAAAAAACGAACTTAGATTAACTTTAGCTCTAGGAAGAACTAATAACCGCCATTGCGTTCCAGTTCGTCCGCATTTCAAACCCATCTCCCTTCTCTGACGCATGTCATTTTGTCCACATGAAGCCGTATAACTGACGCAATTACGCGCGAAGGAGCCCTCGAAATGCCCACTAAGCAAGCCACGACCAAGGACACACGCAAGGAGGAAGTCAAGAGAGTCGCAGCCAACGTCACGTCAGCTGGCTGGCTGGGGTACGATGACGACAGAGTATGTCGCCTAACGCTCAAAGCGCTTCGTCAAAGCTTCAACGACTTCAAGATGAAGGTCCGCTCCAACGTCAAGTCGGACCTCCGCCGCGGGAAGGTCATACGCTCCGTCTTTGGCGATTCCGCTAATCTACCTAAGGGAAGGAAACCCCCGAGCTCAAGTAGCATCCTGTTGGAGTTGGTGATTCCTCTCCAACGAGGGCCCGGTAGTGCAGCGGTTTAGCACGCCCTTCCGGTATTAGGGAGACCCGTGGTTCGATCCCCGGTCTGGCCGTTTCTTTTCTCCTCCCACACATCCACCGAGGGAAAGAACGTGGGGCCAACGGGGAATGTGCTTATGATTGATGCGAACCAGGTGTGGGATATCCAGCAGGCTATTGAGTATGTGAGGAGGCTTGGGGAGATCAGGCCCTGGTTTATCGAGGAGCCCACTGCCTTTATATCTTTCCGCCGCTTTCGTTCCATTCTTTCTTCCTACGGCCATTGCACTACGTCACTTACGCGTAGCCAACAGTGTCCTCGGTCGTGCCTGTGTCGGGCGCGAATTCAACCGTGCGGCATTGGTGTTGCTACTGGCGAACACGCACATAACCGGGTGGTGTTCGAGCAGCTCCTCCAGGCAGATGCAATCGATGTCATTCAGATTGACTCATGTCGTCTCGCCGGTGTCAGTGAGGTCTTCGTTTTCCGCCTTACGGCTGCCCAGTTTGTACCCGCACGCCGGTGGTGTGGGACTGTGCAAGTGTGCCATTCACCTGAGGTGAGTGTGACTGTTAAGAAGGAGAGCGGCGGCAGGCTGATCAAGGGGTAGGCTTGTTCGACTATGTTGCCGTATCCGGAACGATGGAGAGGGATGCGCTTGAGGTACGCCCTCTCTAGTCCTTCCTTACTATGAGGTGCTTGCCACTCTACGAAGTATGTTGACCTCTTGTATGAACACTTCAAGTGGCCGTGTACGGTCAACGACAATAGACGTTACAACGCCCCCAATATAACGGAAGAAGGGTATATGTACAGTCCTTCCTTGTCTTCTCCTATATTTACCCTAACCATTACCGTCCTTATTAGTAAGCCCGAAAGCATCGCGGAGTTCGAATTTCTTACCGGGTCATATTGGTAGGACCATCTCGAGGAAAAATAGGAATGATATTGATCTGGAAATTTTCAGGTGAAGATTTATAGAATTGATTACCTTCTTCATGGACGATGAGGCTGAGAGTGAGGGGACGGTTACTCATCGTGAAATAAAAGTCGAGCTGGCGTGGGACCGGCCAGGAAGGCGGCCGGTACGCGACAGGAGAAAGTGTCGTTTGGCCAAGACGATTGGTCGATAACAGGACAATCGATCGATAAGAGTGACGGATGAAGGGCGAATGCAAAAGGAAGCAGGGCAAGGGCATACGATTGAGTACAGAGAAGGTACATCCTTCCGCCTTTAACGTTCGAGACAGGAAACCGGCATGTTTTTTCCCAGATTGAAACATGTGGGTATGATCCGCCTTCTGGACCAGAAACCTGTGTGATACGCACTTCAGGAGACTCCCTACAAGAAGTTGTAAGCCTGATAGGGTTGGGCCACCTCTCACTGTTTGGGCACCTTCAGTGCCCATCCCCTTCTGTGGTGCCTACGTTGAGGCTCACTTGTTGGACCTTGGCTTGCCTATACAAGAACATGGAATTTGAATCAAGGAGCGAAGGAATTGGCACCAATTCTCTCTCTCGAGGTCTCGCGCCAGCACTTGTGCATGCGCTTGTACATGAGCACGAGCTTGGGTATGCGCATGAGCGTGCGACTGCGCTTGAGCGTGCGCTCGACCTTGCGTTTCCTGCTTCGCCTCCGTTATCTGTTTCGAATGAGGATGAGGGGCCTGCATTTGCGCTTAAGCGCGCGCAGGCGCTTACACATGAGCGTGCGGTTGCGCTTGAGCGTACACATGTGCTTCAGCCTATAGTCGCTGTCCCACGAAAGCAACCCTTTGCCCTCGACGCGGTATCAGCAGATTCTGACATAATGGATATCATAAACTCTCTCGACTCCGACCATCGTAATAAGCTCGCACGCGTTCTATGGCTCCACTCAGACCAAACCAAATGCGAGTATTGGTGGTTGTTCCAATTTATTACACCTATCACCCGCTTTCCGCCCGAGTTGCTCCAACAAATTCTCCTCATCGTCATCGATGAAGTGAGCAATTCACCATCGGTATTGATGCATGTGTGTAAGCATTGGAATGAGATGGTCACTGGTATTTGGGCATCGCTCAAGCTGGAGACGAAAACGACCCGGGATGACATTAAACGGAAGTTGGAAAGGAACCAGTGGCTTTTGGATATATTGGTGGATACAGAGATGGACCGTGGTGACTCCGCCTCATCTTACGAGGCGATTTTCACTGTCATAGAAGCTGCCGCCAGATGGCGAAGCTTTGTTGTTGAGACATTCCCGGGCCAGGCCGACCTACCTGAAGACTTGGTAAACCATGGTCTCCAAAAATGCTCTAATGCCTCCATGAGCCGCCTTAGGACATTCAAGATCAAGTGCGCTTGCGAGATGTCACCCCTTCTTGACCGTCTTCTGCACATTCTGGGAACCACAGCCAGTTCAGAGCTTATAAGAGTCGAAATCAATTCAATAAATGTGATTTCATTCATCGCTCCTGCTTATCCCTCCGTCTTCCACTCCATTACAGTGCTTTGTCTCGATACCCCAGGGATGACCGAACCAGTTGACCTTCTCCCTCATTTGAAGCGGCTTGAATCCTTTACTGCCACTCAGCTCTGTCTTTCTGCATGTACACTTGATGTGGACTTACCATTGGTCCACACATTGTCTCACTTGAACCTCAAAGGCGTCTCAATCCAGTGGATGACTGGAAGGACATTCCACACACTCAAAAGCTGTACCATTATCCTCCCCATCCATCATCACTCTGTCCACACGCTTGGCATTCTCCTCCCTAATTGTGAGGATCTGTCCTTTGAGGGCCAGCCACTTGAAGCCCTTAAAGGCTTCTCAGTCAACATGGTTACTCGCCTATCAGTGAGAGGTCAGGGATACAACAAGAAGCACGGCAACAAGGAACTGGCTTTCATTTCCAAGCACTGTTCAAATGCACTTGCACTGAGGTCTCTCCAGATTGGTGTGACTGCCTCTGACCAAGCTTGGATAGGAGCATTGTCTTCAATGCAAAATTTGGAAGAGTTGCTCCTGACTAATTTACTCCCCACTTCACTTCATGGGGGATTTTTTGGGGCATTTATTGCGACGCCACCCGATGAAGGTGATTGGAACACTGCCCTTGCTGTTGGGAAGTGGCACACGGCATTTTGCCCACGTCTGAAGGTGTTTGGGTTATGGTATACGCGTTGGTTGCGACCAACCGAGGAATTCAAATTGATTCCAACCTTCATGGCAATCAGATGGTCCAGAGATTTGTTCACAAGCCCACTTGAGAGGCTTCATGTACGGCTCACAGATGACCAAAAGGAGCCATTAGGATTGAGTAGGGATGCCTTCGAGCTTATGGCCTCCAGTATTTATGTTAAACAAGGTCGACCATTCAATTTAGTTGGGGGCAAGGCTGTACAGAACATATCCAGGCATCCTACTGGTAAGCGTTCGGTCCATCACTATAGTCATGCTCTCATATATGAACATTTTATCCTACCAATCAAGCAAGCGCCCGGAGGCATTTTTTCACCCTGCCTTCCTTGGTTGTGAAAAAGTCATCTAAGCACTTGCCCTTGCCTTCGGAACATGATCATCCAGAGTCCAAAGGAGCGAGTGCTTCATACTTCGATTCCTCAGATGATTCCTTGGACTACCTCCCGACACTCGGACCTCTCTCAACCATCAAGGAAGGGTCCCCTGGTGACCTTGATTCGGATTCCAGGAAGGATGGCGAGGATTGGTTCGCGCTCTATAACCCGCGCGAACCCCGGTCGCTCAACGTCGACCTCGTATTTCAGGTCAACCATGAGAGCATAGCATGTTGTGTCCGGTTTAGCAAGGACGGTCTGTGGCTCGCCACGGGGTGCAATCGCATCGCCCGGATTTTTGACATGCGCACTCATACGCTCAACTGCACGCTCATTGACGAAAACATTTCCCAGGAGAAAGATATGTACATCCGCTCGATCTGCTTCTCCCCTGATGGCAAATACCTCGCGACGGGCGCGGAGGATTGGTTGATTCGGGTGAACTCTCTCCATTACGCGTCGCTGACTGGCGACTTGGTATGCTGGGATACTGATATACCTTCTATTTTATCTTCACAGATATGGGATATCGCCCGTAAATGCATCCGCTACACGTTCAAGGGCCACCAAGATATAGTCTACACCCTCGACATTTCGCACGATGGTTCATTCATCGTCTCGGGCTCGGGTGATAACACAATGCGGATATGGGATATGACCACGCGCGAATCGAAGGTGTTTCCGATCGACGGTCCCGACACCGAGAGGGGCGTGGCGAGCGTGGCCATCTCGCCCGATGCTCGCTTTGTCGCAGCTGGTTCGGTCGACAAGGTCGTGCGCATCTGGGACGTTGCGACTGGGACGCTGGTCCACTACCTCAGAGGGCACAGCGACTCGGTCTACTCGGTCGCGTTTATGCCCGATGGTAAAGGCTTGGTGTCATGCTCAATCGACAAGACGCTCAAGTATTGGGAGTTCAGTGCAGCCTTAAGCGGTCCTATTGAAACGGGCGGACAACTTAGCGAGTGTATGCGGGATTTCACGGGCCACAGGGATTATGTACTGTCTGTGGCGATCTCGCATGATGGCCAGTGGATCGTCTCCGGTTCGAAGGATTGTGGTGTCCAGTTCTGGGATAGGCATGGGCGCACGCACCTGATGTTGCAAGGGCATTTCAATTCTGGTACGCAGTTTTCCCTACGAGTCTTCTGATGGTCTAACATTGTCATGGTTTGCGCAGTTCTGTCGGTTGATTTGAGTCCCACTGGTGGGTACCTAGCCACTGGATCGGGCGATTGGCGTGTGAGAGTTTGTAAGTCCGTGTCCACCCGCCATCTACCATCCGCCCCACCTACCTACCCACCTTCCTTGCTTTTATTTAGGTTAATGATTGCCGTTTTGGGTACACAGGGCACTATTCCACCGTCTAATCACAGGCGCGGTAGTCCATGGGCGCGCGCGCTATGAAATAGATAGAAAATCTGTACATTATATAGGTTAACGTTGGTTTACGTACGCACGCCTTGAATTGCGTGTTAACGCACGGCGTTCCACACAGGAACCATATGCGCCGTGGAGGGAAGAACATGCCGGACACGAATCGGACGTAACTCAAAACTATGAAATAATTTGGTTGAACGGACCTCCACGTATTATCCAAATGCAGGGGAATACAGACGCTGACATTTTGCGAGCGAGGGGCTGAGAAGTGTGGGGACCGAAGTCCGGTGGATAAGTGGAGGCGAATAAATTACCTGGTTGGAAACCCAAATTATTTCACTTGTTTTCTTTGGTTGGCGGGGTTCTGCCCAGCATTCTGCGTCAGACCCCCTGACGTCGATGCCCGCTCCCAGATGCCAAACTTTGATTGGGCCACAGGGTATACACACATCTAGCCGATTCGATGAATGGTCGTCTTGCGTTTGTGTTGTCCGCCGGGAAGCAACAAGGTGGATACTGTGCTACCGGCAACCAAGACACAATAAATGACAGCCCTTCCTATTTGGTCGTTTTAATGTGGAGCTGCAAAGAGATCGCATTTATTCACTCATGAATACGGTTCGGACAGTTTGGTCCAACTCTGAGAGTTAAGGATCTCGGCTATCTCAAATGGCTCCTTCACCGACTACTGGTCCGCAGTACCTTTTCCATACTTTATAGCTAGTATTTTTCCTTCCTTCTTGACCAAAAAATCTGCCGGGAGTTGGTATCTTCCGCCGGTCGGATGTAGTGGAGTTATCTTCCTCACCCCTTTCACTAGATCAGCCACTGCCCGTGCTATCGCCCACAAAATCGGACCCGCTACACGCCACGTGTAACCATGGGAAGACACTGGCCCCCCTCTGTACCAAATTTCTTGCACAATTCATTCGTCGGGTCGGCAATGCATGGGAATAGGAGGTAGCTCGTGTGCTCCTCGAGCTCCTCTGAAGTTGAGTGAAGGATAACATCCTCAGAAACGCCAAGCATGGCGAGCCCGTCCTCCCTAATACATGAGTAAGGTGAAGAATAGAGGGGAGAGAAAGCGTGTATGACAAGATATCATGGATACCCATGCGCCATCAAGGGTTAATACATTACTGGCTCACTTTGAAAATCCTTTTTTAGAATAGACGGCGAGATATCGATCGTCGGCGTCTTTGTAGAAGGCGCTATATAGTGTCCACTGCCGTGATATCTGCGACCAGGGACCTACTGACTTTCGAACGCGATCCGAGTGAGAGCCAGCTTGAGAGGTTGCGTCGGATGTGTGTGAACCATTTGTCCACGAGTCGTAAAGTTAAACAGAATTTATTTACCTGAAGGCATCTGAAATTCGCTCCGTGGGGCAGGGACTGAGAGTCGAAGGGGATTAGGCTCTCGTATTCCTCCTCATCGCCTTCTCCACGGAAGAAAGTTGATTGAGTATATCCGAGCAGGCCCAGTGAGCCCGCCAATTTCCGGAAGCGGCGGCTTGGATTTTTGATTTGACATGTTAGGACTCCAGCAGATATGGAGCAGCCTAAATATCAGCGCATTCAATAGAAGCTCGATCCTGGGGCATCTTGATAAGGGCTTTGCACGTCAAGGAAAATGCCTCCAAAGGTACCGCAGCCATTGATGTTCTCCCGGATTTCGTTAAACACCTTGACCGGAATGTTGAGTAAAGTGATAGAAAGCATGGTGTGAGTCTTCTGTATGTGATTGTGCCTTGGTTTGCAACAGAGAACTGCTGATTCCAAGGGTCGGAACAGTGATCCATCCGATGCGAGATCTGAGGACTGGGGTGCAGTGGGTGGCAGGCAATCGATGGAGTGCCCTGGTGATTATCGATTACCAGTAGCCGGCCTTATTTCTTTTATGGTATTTTGGCACTCAATCTACAATTAATTACCTGCGCTTCTTGGATTGGGTGCCTCTGGTGCTAGGAACAACATCACCTGTGAGACGGTTCGGGTATTTCTGAAAAGGCAAACTTGCTGCTCCATTCAATGGACCCTGCCCTGTCCAACTGTTTAGGGCTTGGGGCTCACCGTACTCTGGCGACTCTTGGCACGTGGGATGGCCGCCCTCCATATATATCACCAATATTCTCTGTCGCTGGACCAGCCCGCCGGGACCCTCCGAACGCCCTTGTTAAGAGAATGCGAACTCCACATCACAACTTTCCCTCAGAAAATGTAATCGCCGCTTCCTCCGATGACACAACGCGGCCTAAAATCGGGCCTGCTGCAAGACCGTAAGCGCCGTACCCAGCCTCACTCGACTCTGGTGGGAACAGGTCCTTTTGGTCTATCTAAGTTGGGTCCACCATCCAGTTATCGGAGCCATGGGCATAATGGGAGAGTAGATAGAGTTAAGTCATCCAAAAGCACCCTCCTAACTCTCCATAGAACTAACGCAAGCACACCGAAGAGCTGACGAGAGACGTGTGGGGAAGGAGGCGTGGCATATGATGGCTTGCTGATCGATGGTACACACTGATAAGATGCAGGTGAATGGGTTGACCCATGTGGGTATGAATTCGAACCGCCAGAGAGGGGTGTCGGTGTTGACCATGCAGGCGATACGGAGCGAGCGATGGCAGAGAAACGTGGAGCGCTGCTAGCGACTCTCTGTGAGGAATTTTGCATGTAGGTGGCATAGGATATTCATAAGCCTGATGAGCGCGTAGCAAATAAACGTACGTCAAAGAGCGCAGCGAATGGGCCAGACGGATGGTAGGAAAAAATGTGAAATTAAACGGGTGATATATTCAGTAATACGGGGAGCCAAGGTGAGACGAGGAGGGGTCCTAGGAGATGCCCCTTCTGCGTTCTCCATTCAGCTTATCGTGCGGTTGTTCACTCTCCGCTGCGACGGGTGGCGGGGCTCGTGGGCGAATCGTCGAATAAACATGCTCCTGTAATCGGACCTACTCAAGAAACCCTGCTGAGTTGCCACTTAGATTTACAGGTCAGTATGGGTGGGAGTTGGACGAGTTAAAGACAATACCAGTGGCTAATTACCTTGCAGTGGACTGTTGATGAGAGAGATTAGTCGCATAGGTTAGAATATAACTTACATGGAAATCGGTTAACGGAAGAATATGTACAGAGGCCGAGATCAGATATGAGGAGGCTGAACATATATCTGAAATGGACTTTCCGTCCATCCTCTCTTATGTGGTTCGTGTTGGTAGTTGGTATGTCATTTGCTGCCCTCGAGGTATCGCGGGCGCACCTAGACGGTACTCTGACACGACCTCGTTGAGGAAGTGTGTGACCCAAAGAGCCGAGAGGCACCTGAGAGGGGCTACCCGGAGGAGCAGCATGTACTCAGAACCCAAAGTAGCGGTTCCTTTGAGGGGGCACAGCCTCGGTCTTGTGTACATGTAACGCGTGAAAGAGAACGCCAGTTCTAGGAACCTGGGAATGCGGATCTATTACTGGTATACTGGTATGGCACTAATTTCGGTGTCCATATGGGATCTACTGAATATAGCAGTCGCGGTGCCCGGAATGGGGCAATTAAAATGAATCAGCCAGCGATTGGCATCCGGAGCGAAGACATCATCAGACTAAATAACCATACGGGGGCTTCTGGTTCAAGTATCGGGATACTAGCGCTCTCGACCTCTTCCTATGCGTATGCTGTTTGGGAACTTGACGATCGTGACAGGCACATCTTGTCTTCGTGGTTGCACCTTGGAATCGTATCTTTTGCACTCTCCGACTTCGATGGATCGGCATTGGTCAACTGGAGCTTCTCAATGAAATCCTTTGTGGTGGACGATGTGGTGCCGTGACAGTCCGGGCATAGTCGGGGATGAAAAAAAACGGCCTGTTCCATCAGTCTCTCACTCCGGGCCTCGGGGCCTGAAACAGGCGACAGGTGATTGCCACCCTCCGAAGTCGCTAAATGTTCTGCACCGGATCGCGCCGCGTGCCGGCCTAGCCGCCCAAGCTGATTAAGGCTCGAACGGAACGCAGGTGGACATCGTATAGCAACCTAACGTCCGCCGACATCCTTCCTCATCATTCGCCCCATACGTGCTTATTGAATCCCAAGTCCACCGATCCAGCGCTTGGAGCGTTGGCACCGCTGTGCTGGACATTAGACGCTTGGAATTTGTATAGTATAGTGCAGGTGCCTTATAGTGATACTTCCAAGGGCTATGTCGTACGATTGCCTCCCGCCCGTTACCCTCGCTCGCCCCAGAGGTTGTTTGAATGAACCAGGTACTCCGCATCAACAACGACGACCCGCGGATCACATATGATGGCGAGTGGGGCCAGAATGTGAAGTATTCCTTCACCTCCTCTAATTCGATCATCGTTGGTCGAAACGCGTTCTTTCTTATGTTCCGAGGTACTCTCCATACCTAATGGACTCATCGCTTTCTTCTCATTCACATCATTTCTGACTTGGTATCGCCTCTACAGGTACTGCTATCCAATTCTACGGTGATTCAAGTGGAGGAGGTGGATCTTTGCGGTTAACACTCGACGGAAAGGACACCGTTATGCAATTAAATGGCACAGAATTCGCAAAAGAGTCATCACTCATCTTCAGTCGCGATGGCATGGCAGACGGGGATCAC
>Ga0307513_10008475_pt1 | contig 13139 bp, 10 predicted proteins | sample 15_EM_MG_FD_202174 | JGI IMG/M metagenome (GOLD analysis project Ga0307513, IMG submission 202174) | Populus trichocarpa ectomycorrhiza microbial communities from riparian zone in the Pacific Northwest, United States - 15_EM | ecosystem: Host-associated > Plants > Roots > Unclassified | place...
TAGGATAGTAGAATAGTGGAAGTACTCAGGTGGAACTGGCTATCATTGGATACCTCCTAAGTCAACAACTCTACCTTCAAGGACTTTGAATCACTTAGTGAAAACTGTGGAGAATATCCAAATTGTCCAGAAAGATCCATCTACTAGTAGTATTACTCATGTTTACTTATTTGAGTCATATAGGTACTAAAACAGGAATATATTTATGAAAGCTAGTCTAGAAAACAGTAGTCGGTAGCTAATAATTTGAAAGTACATGCCAGTGCCCAGAGAACTAAAGTACAAAAGTATGGATAACCCTTAAACCAGCGGTCGGACAGTGTCCGGACAGAGTGCGTTGGATTCCGCTCGGCGAGGGGAATTGAATGGTATAGCTCTCGAAGCGTCCACATAGCTATAGAGGTCAGCAGGGTGAAAAAGGCAGATACATCGGCGGGCAGAGGTCCGGCAGAGTCAGGAAGTGTCTCATTGGAGTCCACTCACTGAGGGGAATCGAATGGTATAGGTTTCGGAGCGTCCGCACAGCTATAGCAGTCAGCAGGATGAAAAAGCCTGATATCTCATCAGGCAGATGTCCGGCAGAGTCGGGAAGCGTCTCATTGGAGTCCGCTCGCCAAGGGTAATCGAATGGTATAGGTCTCTGGGTGCCCTCATGCCTGTAGCACCCAGTAGCCAACACTTTGAAAGTAGATGCCTGGGGAACTAAAGTACAAAAGAATGGATAACCCTTCAGCCAGTGGGCGGATAGCGTCGGGACAGAGTGCGTTGAATTCTGCTCGGCAAGGGGAATTAAATAGTATAGGTCTCGAAGTGTCCGCATGCCTGTACCACTCAGTAGCCAACAATTTGAAAGTAGATGCCTGGGGAACTAAAGTACAAAAGAATGGATAACCCTTCAGCCAGTGGGCGGATAGCGTCGGGACAGAGTGCGTTGAATTCTGCTCGGCAAGGGGAATTAAATGGTATAGGTCTCGAAGTGTCCGCATGCCTGTACCACTCAGTAGCCAACAATTTGAAAGTACTTGCCCGGGGAACTCAAGTACAAATGTGTGGATAACCCTTCAACCAGGGGTCGGACAGCATCGGGACAGGGTGCATTGGAATCCGCCGGTCGAGGGGAATTGAATGGTGTATGTTTTGAGGCGTGCGCAGGGCTATAGATGTCAGCAGAGAGAAAAAGGGAGATACCTCAGTGGGTAGATGTCGGCCAGAGTCGGGCAAGGTCTCAATGGAGTCTGCTCGCCAAGGGGAATCGAATGATATAGGATTCGAAGCGTCCGCATGGCCATCGAGGTCTGCAGGAAGGAAAAGGCAGATATCTCAGCAGGCAGATGTGTGCCAGAGTCGGGAAGGGTCTTATTCATCAGCAAAAAAAATCAGCTTGCGTTATTTGCATTTCAGCGCACCCTGCATCTTCTGGCTGCGTTCTGTGGGAAATTTTTTTGAAGTTATGTAATCAAAAAACCCGTTTCATTTTAAGATTAATCTAACAATTACGCAGACAAACATGAATTTTCAGCTCTAACAGACAACATTTACATGTCCATTTTGGTTTCTGAAGTTTAAAACTAGATTCATGGGATGCACAGGATGCTGACCAGATGCAAACTCCACTACAGGGTGCGTTCAGATGCGTGTGGATGCAAAATCGAGTTTTTTTGCTGATGTTGGAGTCCGCTCGGCGAGAGGAATCGAATGGTATAGGCCCTGAAGCGTCCGCATGCCTGTAGCACACAGTAGCCAACAATTTGAAGGCACTTACCAAGAGAACTAAAGTACCAAAGTATGGATACCCATTCAACCAGTGGTCGGACAGCGTCGGGACAGGGTGCGTTGGAATCTGCAGGTAGACGGGCATTGAATGGTGTAGGTTTCGAAGAGTCCGCATGGCTATAGTGGTCAGCAGGCAGACAAAGGCAGATACCTGACCTGGCACTTGCAGATGTCCGCTAGAGTCAGGAAGGGCATCATTGGAATCCGCTCGCTTAGCGGTGATAAATAGTCTCAACCTGGACGGAAGAGCATGCCCCTCTCCCAAGGTTCATATTATTCCATAGTTTCCCTGATTCGATCATGAAGCCTGATGCGAGGTGTGAAAGAACTTAGAAGGCGTTTGCGAGCCTTGTTAGTGGTGATTAAATAACGAGTATGTTTTGGGTCGTTACCGGGACAATAGATGGTTAGTCATTCTATGTTACGCTCCTTTTTTGTCTGAACAGCCTTTGTCTAGTGATGAAGTAGTCAGTTGTAGGTAGAGGCGATCAGGGGCAGGGAGAGATCCCCAATGCAAACCGCCACTGGTCGCTTATCTTTGTGTTCTTCGTGGGATTAGCGTGTGAAATGGCCCATCCGGGTGCACTGGGCGGACTGGATGCGGGTTGTATTGCACCCAACGGACTAGGATGCAACCATTCTGCTGGTGCCCTCTAAGGGTGCGCTGGGTGGACAGGATGCTCCAGGCGGATTTCCTGCGTCTGGACGCAATGCCTATCTGTCTGGAGCAAACTCTGTTTTTGCTAATGTGCTGTCACCAAAGATGAGGCCCGCATCGTGAATGAAGAGTCTCCTCGTCTGTATGGTGAAGGGACCCAGAAGCTCGTCAACTGGGTCTGCGCTGGTACTGCGTCCGGCGCCTTCTGTATGTCAGGACGCTCCTCCCCGGAGCACCCGCCAGCTACCGCTTCGGGAGCGCAGTCCTTCACTCACAATGCGTGGGGCCCCGGTATCCCCTACAGGTTCCCCTGTTGGACGCCCTGTGGCTTTGGCGAGTGCAGCTACATTCAATACAGCGAGCCCAAGGGAGCCTATCTCACATCGCACCAGGTTTAGGATACAACTAGGTAGCCTGAGGCGAAACTCCCAGGCTAATAACCCACAGTCAAGTAAGTATTTTTAAACTTTGCCTAATTAACTTAGAGATGTGCTTACTAATATTCAGTGTTGTTTAGCTCGGACAGGCCCCTTGATGCCTATCAGCGGAGACGACGGTACTTCTGAGTACAGATTGACGGGGGAGGATATGGAAGAAGATTTGGACATGACGGTTCGGGAGGATGAGCGTGACGAAAAGGGTAGATCTTTGATTGACTGGGTGAAGCCTGTTGAGTGGCTTTTGCCAAATGCGGAGGTCTACGAAGAGTGGGAGGAGGATGAAGAGGATGAAGATGTCGATTTTATCGACCTATATGAGTCTGGTGATGAGGGTGGCAATGCCTCAGAGGATTCCGAGGAGGTCTATGGAGAAGAGGAGATTGATGAGGATGACGATGAGGATGTGGAGGGCGAGGAGGAGGACGTGGAGGGCGAGGAGGAGGAAGTGGAGGGCAAGCAGAAGGACGTGGATGGCTGGGAGGAGGGGGATGATGATGTGCATATGACGGACGAAGGGGAATCCTCCGGGTCAGGTTTGGGAAGTAGGATGCGACACTTAGGTCGCCCTGACTGTGGATCTTCCTCTCGTGGTCTGGATGGCGATGCGGTAGAACACCATTTCCGTGCTATAACTCAAGAGATTGGAGAGCGGCTGCTTGGGCGGGCTCTGACACCCAAGGATTTCTTCACAAGCCCGGAAGACCAACAGGACAGTATCGAAAATATTGTCACCAAGAGAAAGCGCTTTCTTGCCGGCAATGCCTGTCTTATCATTGATCTCGAGGCAGCCGTTAGGGAAGACGCAGAAGAACAAGGAATTGACATTGAGGAGATGGATAGAATTAACCGCGAGATGGATAGGCAGGCCCTCCTCAATATGGCTAGCCAGCACTTGCCTCACTGCGTGAAACAGGAGGTGGAGGATTAACGATTTCTACTTCAATGTATTTTCTTTTCTTGTTATCTCCTAGTTCCTTTCCTGACCCCTCACGCCGGTTCTGCCTTCCTTACTCTCCTTAATACGGTTCCCCTTACCTTGCCTTACCAGCACTCCCACTTCTGTATTTATCCACCACAATATCTCCCGTTTGGTTTCACCCTTAGCCCCTATTCTTTCTCCTCTATCATAATTCTGGGGGCTGTTTTCCTTGGGTTAGATTCTACGCAGCACACTACCTCTTTTCTTGTTCCCTTCTTACTCTGAATTCCAGAGACCGACGCTCCTTTAGAGTTTAATTTCTTTTGTTATCATACCTGGTGCCTTTACAGATTCCGCTCTTTTATTTTATATCATGATTGAGTAAGTGACCTTACTCTTTGCAGTAAAATATAACACGATGGCAGTTTAGAAGTTAGAAACAATCGCACATAACGATAAGCTTGAGCACCGATTGAGATTGTCTATTTAGTACTTTGCTTCTGGTTTCTTCGGCAAAATCCATACGCCCAAAGACATACGCCCAAAACCACGTACCCAAAGTGATGTGCCCCACGACATGCGCTCTAAAGCCATATACTCAAAGCATACGCCCAAAGCATACTCCCAAAACATACGCCAAAAACATACGCCCAAAACATACGCCCAAAACCTATGCCCAAAACGCATGCCCAAAACGCATGCCCAAAGCATATGCCCAAAGCTTATGCCCAAAGCATATGCCCAAAGCGTATGCCCAAAGCTTATGCCCAAAGCATATGCCCAAAGCATATGCCCAAAGCATACTCCCAAAGCATATGCCCAAAACACAGTCTCAAAGCATATGCCCAAAACACACGCTCAAAGCATACCCTCAAAGCATACGCCCAAAACACACCCTCAACGCATACGCCTAAAGCATACGCACAAAATACCCGCCCAAAGCAGTTGATGTAAAGACGCTCTCTGCGAATGTTTAATTATAATTCAGGTTCAAATATGTGAGGGAATACCCACGCATATTCCTCAAGAGAAGTTAAGCTCCGCAGTTTTCAGGATAGGCTTCTATCTCAGAATCAGAATCAGAATCCACAATGGTACAATGAACAAGACCCATGACAACTCTGCTACTTGTACTTCCACTATGCATCATTTCTATTGAATGCACAGTTGCACGGATATAAATTCCTACTCGTAGAGCACATCAGCAAAAAAAATCACTTTGCGTTATTTGCATTTCAGCGCACCCTGCATCTTCTGGCTGCGTTCTGTGGGACAACTTTTTTTGAAGTTATGTAATCAAAAAACCCGTTTCATTTTAAGATTAATCTAACAATTACGTAGACAAACAGGAATTTTCAGCCCGAACGGACAATATTTACATGTCCATTTAGGCTTCTGATGTTTAAAACTAGATTCATGGGATGCACAGGATGCTGACTAGATGCAAACTCCACTACCGGGTGCGTTCAGATGTGCGTGGATGCAAAATCGAGTTTTTTTGCTGATGCATCAAGGATCCCGTTGTACTCTGTATCGTCACAGTCCAAGAACCCCGATACCATCTCCTTCCGCTGTAGCTCAACATTCTCAGACTTGTCTTCATGTACCTTGGTTCCCAACCAATACATCTGGCCCAAGACGGGGGCATGCATCCCAGCCTTTGGATAATTCATCATGCCTATCACACCATAGTGTAAGCTAGGTTCCTGGCATTGATATTCGATATTTGACTTACAGAAAAAGCATATGACCTTATGACCCCAGGAAAGCGAGTAGAGATAAGGGTGTGAAAACAAGATTGGTTCCAGGTCGCCGTAGTTGTCTAGAGAGCTCTGGGGAAAGCCCTTTGCTTCAAAGAAGCTATGGTCGACTGGAGCATTGGCCATTGCGCGAAGCTGAGGAAGTGGAACGATACCGGGCTCGGTATTACCCGGTGCAGTTGATGTAATCACAATATTTTTCCTGATCGTGCTCATGATACTAATGAAGGATGGATATGTAGAGATGTAGAAAGATCGTGCTTTTATAGTAAGACCAAAAGGTTTTGAAGTAGGGAAAAACTATAAAATGATTTTGTCAAGACCAGCTACTTATACATTAAGTCAACTCGAGCAAGGCTTGATAGAATATAATTAAAGAGCGTATAAATTATGAAAATTCAGAAGTCAGAATGAAGTTATTGTTAACTGTCTGAGTCTGGAACTAAGCCCCATGTTATTTTGCCTTTTACCACATGCCGGCCTGAGTCACACTGCTGAAATATTTCTAAGCTCGAGACCCGACCCTTACTAATCCCATACCCTAACTCAAGCTCCTGTATGATAGCGCGGGATCCCCTTGTTCTACATTTCAACATTCCAGCCATCCGTCCACCTCGTACCAATTTGACTGCCTTCCCCCCACCATTTGCCCATTCAAATCCACACATCTCCAATTGGTACCGTTGTCCTATCCGTGGTGACCGACTATTGGCCCAAGGTTTGTCTATCGCTCACTATCAGCTTTCATAGTTCTAGTTGGCTGCAGACTTGCTGCAGGTGGGATCCAGTAATAGCTTACAGAAAAAAAGGTGAGCCTTCATTCTGCCAAAAGAAATGGGAAAAAGGTTGATTATTTCATCAGGGCCAAATGTACAGGTATAAAACTCATCCATTAGAGCTTCCACGATTGGGGCCGTTGTCATTACCTTAGGTGTAAATAAAGGAAATGCGGCAAAGGTAGACGGCAGTAGCAACAAGATAGTTATGGTATGATATTCTTATGAGTATCTAAGTGGAGGATAATTACATAGCATAATTACCAACCTATATATAAGGGTTATAATCAGGAATCACCCTTCATCTTTCTCGTCCGCTCCACCTCCAGCGATTGAAATCTCAACACCAAGGGAAATCATCGTGAGAGTGTCCTCCGCCTCTGATCTACCCCGCCTGTGGCAACTGCTCTGGGGTTTATCACGCCTTCATCTCCTTCCTCTCTCTGGGGCCTTTGGCCTCAGCTCCTGGGGGTTATGGATTCCTTTCTGGTTCCGTTCGTCTTTGTTGAGCACGCTCGCGTTGATGTTCCTACCCTGTACCCCGCACTTCGCGACGCGCTTCGCTTAGCGTTTTGCATGGTCGGTGACCCTCCTTCCTCCGTCAATACACGGTCGCTAGTTTGGGACTATCGGTGAAGTAGTTGCCCTGGTGGCCCTGCTCTCTGGTATTGCACTCTCTTCTGAGTTGCAGGATCGTACGGTCGGCATTCGAAAAACTGTGACCCCGTCTCCGTCCTCTGTGTTCGTACTTCTCGGTTGTTTGGCGAGCCTTCCTCTTCCCGCTTCCTACGCGTCAGGTCCGCTTGCACCGTACTGCTGCATCCTTCTTTAGCTGGCATCTTATCTGCCCCCTCGGCTGGCACCCTACTGCCCCTCACGATAGCTGGCACCTCGACTGCTGAGTGGCTCTCCTCGCTGGGTGACTCCCCTCGTCCTCCTCCCGCTCCCGCGATTTACTCTACGGTCGCAACCTCGCATTAGGTTACGCTGTGTCATGGTATAGCACTACCTCCGTGGCCCATGCTAAAGTCCAAAGCGTCGCCGATTACTGGGGACAGTCCGTCCCTGACCTGCCTGCCACTGTAGCCCTTTGGGGTTTGTGGTTTAGTGCGATTCCGCTAAGGCGTCCGGCAATAGTAGTTTTATTTCTCTCCTCTTAGTCGGCACTTGGTGCCGTAAGAAATCTTTCTTTTGTTTTGAGGGGCCCGCCGAAGGGTTTGTGTCGTTCCCTGATTTCGTTTCTATACTTGTCTTTTCTTACGTATCTGGAGGAGGGTATTGCTTCGTCTTGCTTTCGTCTTAGGTGCTATTGGGGGGGAGGATGAGCTCTGGTTTCGAGGGGTTTGAGTTTTCCCATGAGGGGGTGAAGCGGGTCGTTGGATTGTTTATAGGTTTTGTTTCGGTCATAGCTAGCGCTCCACACTGTTTCTTTTACCTTAATCAATGAATACATGATATTAAAAAAAAAAAAAAAAAAAAAAAAAGAAATCAGGAATCACCCTTAATCATGCGGAGGGGCACTGAGTGCCTTCGTCACTGCATGGTATTCAAGTATTAGATTTTTACCTTGGGTTTGCTTTCAATAGTTGCGACAGCTTCGAGAGACTCCATACTTGCAGGTTTGATTCAAGATTTGGTTGCCATGTAGGAGCGAAGGCGATGTATGAGAGTGTTCAATTGGAACTAGTCAACTCGTGTAAAAGATCAAATTTGGTTACCTCAGACTATGATTGAACAGGGTATATCAACCCCTACTGGATTTGGACTAATGATATGCCCAAAGCACAGCGGTGAATACCAATTCATGTAGCTGCTACCGAGCCTAATCCTAGAGTGTGGCTATTTTTAAAAAGTAATTCACATGCAACCATACACCACCATACGCACAAAATTCATACGCACAAAAGTTCATAGGCACAATGGTTTCTACGCATGCATGTTTGTATACTCAATTCATAGACTCAAAAATTATGCGAGCAATGAAATGGATCACAGAATGGAAGCCAGCTTTGGTACTTAGCTTAGCTGGGCCAACTTATAACCTTCATTCATATGCCTACTACAGCTGTACTTTTATATAAATATCATTCGGAATCCAAGGGGATCTGTTACTGTACACGGATAGCTAGAATCATCTCAACTTAATGTCTTCCCAACCAGAATCTTCCACGATGGGCAGCCAACAGGGGCTCTACACCTCTGGGGCAAGAAGCCGTACCTCTTTTTTACGGTTCCACGAAAGCTCTGCATGCGAATACTTTCCATCTTTATCTCAATTCTTGGTAGAATCCAACCCATATGGGTGTGAAGGCCCAGTAACACCAACCCCAAGACCTCTGACTGGGCTGGCCCGCGCACCTCTTTCAAGTTCCACAACACCCTTGCGCTCCGATTCGGTAGCGCTGCCCCCTGGAAACTAAGATCACGCCCGGAATCTTCTTCATCCGCTAGCTGTGACTTTGTCAACAAGCGATACAGTTACATTTGAGATATTTGGAAACTTTTATCTCTATACGGAGGAATATCATGAGAGTTGGATGGAGTGGTGGCAAGGCACACCAGGGTATATAGCCTATACTGCGAAATATGGTGGCAAGAAAAAGATAAGGTGGAACTGGGATCTTCGAGGCACAGAGGTGTGGAAATACTTTGAACAATGTGCGCACCATTTAGGTAGTACTATTGGCACGCCGTGAGTAATCTGCATTATGTGCAGAAAGGTTCTAGCTCACCCAAGTAGCACGGGGACTAGCTCGATGCATGACCAAACAGGTCTTCTGCTTGCCTGAAATCGAGAAAGATTGACGGATATGATGGGCGGGCCGGAAGTCTGCTTGGTATAGACGTGCTTACACTTTTGCAAAAAGGGACTAAAACTGGAAATAGGCGTAGGATTATCGATCTGGCCACACCAGCAGGATTCAATCAGCATGATTTCGAAGAATACTTTCTAAAAGTGTTTTTAGCAACGCTTCTCGCCTTTAATTCGTCAAACAACCTTGCCTTTCGTTGTGTCTTCAAGTACATTCGTCTGGGAGTCGAAATCCCCAGCACAACGACATTATCACGGCATTTGAAACGGCTGGGAAAGGTCACGGTGGATGATATTTGAACATGTCTACCTGCTGCAGGAAAGATTTCTCTGGCTGCCGATACATGGACTTCACCGAACAAACTTGCTTTTTTAGCAATTGTGGCTTATTGGATCTCGGATAGCTGGCAGATAGAGGAGGTGCTGATTGGGTTTGAGGAAATCAGGGGTTCTCATACGGGGGGCTAATATGGCAGGGATAATTAATGCCGTTCTAGCCAGATACGGGATTCAGGATAGAATTCTAGGTTTCACCACCGATAGTGCCAGCAATAACCGAACGCTTACCGAAGCCTTAAACAATGCTTGGAGTTTACTATCGGTTGAATAGTGTCAATTGGAAAATCATATGCCATGTATCGCCCATGTTGTTCAGCTTATCCTCGGGCATTTATGAGTTCGATCAAGGTGAAATCGCGGGATGGTCATATGCCGTCTGGCTTTAAGGCGGGCTATATCGAGAAGGTTATGAGATTGGATAATGGTTTTCACAAAACAGTACAAAAGGTAATGTGTCTAAGATCTCATACCCTAGCACCTATATTATAAATGCATATGCACAAATTCATACACACAAATTCATGCGCACAAATTCATACGCACAAATTGATACGCACAAATTGATACGCACAAATTGATACGCACACATTCATACGCACAAGGGTATATGCACACATTCATAGTTCGAAATTGAATGCGCGCCAATGTGAAAGTAGAACCAAGTGTTTTCCCCATTGTTCTCATCTAAGATACCTTTAGTCAGAGATAATACTAATAATGGTTTATAGCATTGGAAAATGAGTATTGCGGTTGGTGCTTCACCTCAACGGCGTCAACACTTCATCGAGATACAGAATACATCAGCAAAAAAAATCAGTTTGCGTTATTTGCATTTCAGCGCACCCTGCATCTTCTGGCTGTGTTCTGTGAGACAATTTTTTTGAAGTTATGTAATCAAAAAACCCGTTTCATTTTAAGATTAATCTAACAATTACGTAGACAAACATGAATTTTCAGCCCTAACGGACAACATTTACATGTCCATTTTGGCTTCTGAAGTTTAAAACTGGATTCATGGGATGCACAGGATGCTGACCAGATGCAAACTCCACTACAGGGTGCGTTCAGATGCGTGTGGATGCAAAATCGAGTTTTTTTGCTGATGTAACCGGGTTATGATCCCTACTACACTACTTTATGATGTCAAAACATGGTGGAACTCACCCCTAAATATGTTGGAGAGATCTGTACGGCTACGGTAATTCACCAAGGACTGGTTACAAACGTATGCTGAGTTTACGCCTCTCTGGTCAACCCCGGAAGAGTGGAGGCAGATTGAATACATCTTGGAGGTACTTCAACCGATACGATTTTGGACTTTGTGGATATCAAAAACACGTGGCTTCACCATTCATAGAGTGTTTCAAGTGTATCAAGATATCTTTGATCATTTGGAAATGCAAATTTCCAAGTTAGAATGGAAGTGGATGCAATGGAAGGTTGATATTCGTGAGGGCCTAGTGAAAGCTAAATTGAAGGCAGCCTCTTATTATGGTAAAACTGAAAGTCCAAGAGGTCTTCTGTTCGGCAGTGAAACTTGCCTAAATCACTATTGCAAACTCAACCTTCCTTGAGAATGGGATCTTGATGCCAGTGGGGAGACTGAGTATGAGAAGTCATATCAAAAGGAGTTCATAGCATATCATGATCTGTACTATGCACCAATAAATAATCAGGCACCTGACATGTCAATTCCACGGAGTGGTCTGAACAGTCGATCCAAACATCCTTACTCTTCGAGACACGGAGCAGTTGTCCTGAGTGAGGCACTAGCGTACCTCGAAACTGATTCTGAGATTGACCCGCCCGAGGCAGACGCTGAGGTTACGGACCCCGCACGTGAGGCCTGCCCAGCTGGGATTTTTTACGAGGCAAATATACTGGAGTGGTGGAAGGTTAAGGTGGGAAGATTCACCAATTTAGCTGGGATAGCTAGGGATATTCTCGCTGTTCAAGGGAGTAGTGTTGAAGTAGAGCAGGTGTCAAGCATGGCAAGAGATGTGATTCCCTATCCGCGCTCACGACTCAAAAGCAGTACAATTCGATCTTCAATGCTGGTGAAATCTTACGAGAATGAAGAATTACGAAGAGAGCTAGCTGGTCACGATAGTAAACGGGAGGCAGAAAAACTCAAAGAAATGGCTACTGCGGAGGATTATCGTTATTGGGCTGATAGGAAGGAAGAAAGTATAGAGAACGATAATGGCTGTATCTCCGATGATGATGAATCACACAAGAAGGACACCGCATGGGCTTTTGTTGATCAGGATAGCAGGCGAGCATTTGGAAGAGAGCCAAAGGGTACACTACATGAGCGTGGACTGGTTGAATCTCAATATGCATGGCCTAGAACACCTCGAAACCAAAGTGTAGATCACTTGGGATGCTCCGCGGAATCAGATCCAGAAGAAAGAATCTGGGATAGTAAAGTCAACATGTATGTTGCATCTGACACTGATGAGGAGGAAGGATCACCAGTGGGTGAGGCAGAGATTCCCGGTGAAGGACTGATCGATCTTGAAAGTATCGACAGGGTGACGAAAGTTCGGGCTGCATAGCAGGCTCAAGGGGCCGCCTGGAAGAGGATTATTCGGAGAAGGAGGCACTATCGGGAACCACTGATTCACTACCGGTTATACGTGTGACCCGTGGAAGAGACCAGACAGGAACTAATACCACGATTCGAGTTCCACCCAGGAAGCGTGCTGGCACTGGAGGGAAAGAAAAGAAAAGATCCCGTTTCTACTAAGTTGATTTCATGTAAAATAATTATAAACTCATAGAATTTAACGGAGTAATTGAGAAGGCATTTTTACTCTTGTCTAAGTTATCCTAATGGCCAAGACATGCCGAGAAGGTGTCAAGTCAACAATGTATACCATAGTGAATGACGAGCCGCCATGGATTGATTGGAAAATGCCCTATATAATGGGGGAGTTAATGTGGGATCGGGCGGACAGGGTCCATTTTCTGACCCTCGTTCGCTAGATCACACATGCACACCCCCAAGTAAATGTCAGCGTGAGTAGAAGGATTCTATGTTTCAGAGGCGGAAATTCAAGAAGTCTGAATACATTGTCCATTTATTCGAGTTCTTACGATAAGCTACAGGAACCACAGCATTGTCATGAAAATCATACGCACAGAAAAATCATATGCACACAAATACACTCAGAAAAAATCATATGCCCAGAAAGATCATACACACACAAATCATACACACACAAAATCATACGCTCAGAAAAATCATAGGCCCAAAATAATACACTGGTAATGGTGTCGTGGATAATACGCACTAGTGCAAAGGCTAGTTGCATTGGCTCTAGTTAGTTGAGTTTGTCAGGTCATAGCGTGATTTGTCTTCCCCTATATTCTTTCTGTTTCCCCTTTTCTCCCATAGTCACAGAACCCATTCGCCTCGCCGCCCTCAGAATCTATGTCCCGCGCTGCGCCGTCTTGAACTTTAACGACCCTACAGATAGGTAGCTACAGTGGACTAGACTCAAGCCCGTATGGCATACCAAGTGGTAACCAGATTGAGGATAGGCCAGTATACTTAGTATACTACCGGTAGACATGAGTTGGTACAAGTGTCTACAAAGTGACTTGGTGACATAGGGTTAGACAGGGTAACCTAGGTAGGCCAAAGTTACCCTACTAGG
>Ga0307513_10008476_pt1 | contig 13139 bp, 11 predicted proteins | sample 15_EM_MG_FD_202174 | JGI IMG/M metagenome (GOLD analysis project Ga0307513, IMG submission 202174) | Populus trichocarpa ectomycorrhiza microbial communities from riparian zone in the Pacific Northwest, United States - 15_EM | ecosystem: Host-associated > Plants > Roots > Unclassified | place...
CGCAACATGCTCCCGCCGACGATCAACTACGTCAACCCCGACCCCGAATGTGATCTCGATTACGTCCCGAACGAAGCCCGCGAGGCGCACGTCAACTACGCGCTCTCGAACAGTTTCGGCTTCGGCGGCACGAATGCGGCGTTACTTTTCAAACGTTTCGAAGAATGAGAAAGAGCGGTCAGTTATCAGCCATCAGCTATCAGCAAAAACACTTTGCTTGGCTGGCGGCTGATAGCTGGCGGCTGATAGCTTCACCATGAAAATAATTGTGCTCATGAAGCAGGTCGCCAACAAGGACGCGATCCTGCGGATCAACAAAAGCGAGACGTGGATCGAGGAGGGCGACCTCTCTTACGAAGTCAACGAGTCGGACGGCTACGCGCTCGAAGAGGCTCTGCGTCTGAAAGAGAAGCACGGCGGCGGCGAAGTCGTCGTCTGTTCGCTCGGGCCGCAACGCGTCAAAAGCGTGATCAAAGACGCTCTCGCGCGTGGGGCTGACCGCGCGATCCACGTCGTCGCCGACGACACGGTTCAACTCGGGCCATACGCTGCCGCGAAAGTTTTGTCCGAGGCGATCAAAGACGAGCAGGCCGATCTCGTCCTGACGGGCTTGCAATCCGACGACAACGGCTACGCGCAGACGGGCGTGATCCTCGCGGAGTTGTTAGGTCTGCCGCACGCGACCATCGTGATCGAGGTTGACGCGTCGGGCGACGGGTTGCGCGTGAAGAGGGAACTGGAGAGCGGCTGGTATCAGTGGTACGCGATGACGCGCCCCGCGCTGCTCACCATCCAATCCGGCATCAGCCAGATTCGCTACGCGACCCTGAAAGGCATCATGGCGGCCAAGAAGAAAGAGATCAAAGAACTCGCGCCCTCTGCGGATGCTCTGGGCGCAGCCGCGCACCAACGAATCACGAAAGTTTACTTCCCGCAAAAGACCAAGCAGACGCAGTTTCTCGGCGACGGCGACGCCAAAGCCGGGGCGGCGCAGCTCGCGGAGAAATTACGAACCGAAGCCAGAATATTTTAAGAGCCATCAGCCATCAATTATCAGCAGTCAGCCCGGCAGGTTGAATTTGCTGAAAGCTGACGGCTGACGGCTGATAGCTAAATCATATGCCAAACGGAATCATAGTTTTCGCAGAGCACCGTGGGGGAGCGTTCAACAAAACATCCTTCGAGGCCATAGCCGCCGCGCAGCAACTCGGCGCATCGCTCGGCCAACCCGTCTCGGCGGTCGTGCTCGGCACAGACGCCGCGCGGGCGGGCGAAGTCGTCGCCTACAAACTCGACAGGGTAGTCTCGGTCGAGAATCCGAAACTGGCCGACTACACGCCGGACGGTTACGCCGACGCGATGGAAAAGGCCGTGCGCTCGCTCGACCCGCAGTTCGTCATCATGCCGCACACGTATCTCGTGCGCGACTACGCGCCGAAACTGGCGGCACGCTTCGGTAAAGATTTGATCAGCGACTGCGTGCGCGCTTCGGTAGCGGATGGCGCGGTGACTTTCTCACGCCGCATTTTTCAAGGCAAGATTGACGCGGACGTAGTGGCGAACGGTGAACCTCCCGTGTTCGCGACGTTCCAGTCGGGCGCATACCGCGCGGATCAGGCCGCGCGCGGCGGCGATGCGGCGGCGGTCGAGTCTCTGCCGGTCGAAGTTGGCGAAGTGAGGATGCAGCCGGAAGAGCCTTTCCAAGAGGTGAAACAGGCGGTTGACCTGACGAAAGCCGACACCATCATCGCCATCGGTCGTGGCATCAAGGGACAGGAGCACATCGCGCTCGCGCAGCAGTTGGCAGATGTGCTCGGTGGCGAGATCGCGGCCTCGCGCCCGATCTGCGACGCCGGGTGGCTGCCGATTGATCGCCAGATCGGTTCGTCCGGGCAGACAGTTACGCCCAAACTCTACATCGCGCTCGGCATCTCCGGTGCGATCCAGCACCTCGTCGGCATGAAGAACGCGAGCACCATCGTCGCCGTCAACAAAGACCCGGAAGCGCCCATCTTCGACATCGCCGACTATGGCATCGTCGGCGATCTCTTCGAGGTGCTTCCGGTGTTGACCGAAGAGATCAAAAAACTCAAAGGCTGACGGCGAAACTATCCTGTTGTCTTTAACAGAAGCGGCGCGAGATCAAACGCGCCGCTTCTGACTTTTTCAGGAAGGTTGATTCGCGCGGTTCAGTTCGCGCAGATCGTTCAAAACTTCGGAGGGCTTCCACTCGTTGCCCCGGTACAGTTTATAAAGTTTGCCATCCGGCGCGATGACGGCGGTTCGCAACGAGTGATTGATCTGCTCGCCATCCTGCATGTAGCTCAAGCCGAAAAAATTAGCCACACGCTTAATCTCTTCCGGTTTGCCCGTCGCGAATTCCCAACGTTCAAATTTTTCGCTCCCATAGTTTTCCGTATGCGCCGCGCCGTAGCTGCGAAGAACCTTAGGGGTGTCGTAGGCAGGATCGAGCGTGATGCTGAGCAGTCGCGCGCGGTCGCGCAGTTCCTGCGACCCGTTCAACTCACGATTAATCTCGGCGAAATTGTTACTCATCAAGGTGCAGTAATCAGGCAGCGGGCAGCGGGTGTAAATGAAGGTTAAGACGAGCGCCCGCCCGCGATGCTGTTGCAGGTTAAATTGTTTGCCGTCCTGATTGACGAGCGTTGCGTCCGGAGCGGTCGCGCCGATTTCGGGTTCGGTCGCCCCGGCGGGCGGCGTGCCCGTTGCGTCGGAGGTGGGAATGGCCTGCGTGATGATCGGGTTTTCCAGACGCGTCCGTTCACCGTCCACCACCAGCGTCGCCTGTATCCGGTCGCCCACGTGCATCACGTCGAAGGCCGAGTCTTCGCGGAGCGTGAAGGGCATCGTCATCGCCTCCATAAAACCGGGCACTGCTTCGTGCTGGATAGTGACCTGTTGCTGCGCCTTGTTGAAAGAGATGATCTTACCTTTCAACTCATAACGTTGCGCGCCGCTCTCGTCGGGCGGTCGGGAACACCCGGCGAGAAGCGCACACGCGATTGCGACCAAAACGAGCAGCCACCCGCGCCTGCTTTTACCTATTGTCTTGTGCCTCATAAATTATGCCGTCAACCGATAACACCGAAATAAAATTTTCGCGTAACACTTCCCTTGTATAACACGCTTCAAATTAAGTCTTCCATCAGCCGTGGGCTGAGAGTGAAAAGTAGAGATAATTTTCACAGCCCGCCGCCGGTTGCGACTCTGTAAAAGCCATAATAATCATTGCTTTTCACGCAAAAATGAGAGTAGGATGCTTCGGGACAGAGACAAAAAAGGCCAATCCGTTGTGGCGCGGAGTCGAATCTGTAAGTATTTTGCGCACGACAAAATTGGCCTCACCAGAAGCACAGTGACGGGAGCATGTGAGTTGTTCTAAGAGTAGCCAGTCTCACAATCCCGGAGTCTTGTGAGACTGGCGTAGATCTCTGATTGTCGGGGCGAGAAAGGACAACTCCCGAGAGTGGTCAGGTTTCGCTGAAGCTAAAGCAAATTCATTTGCAGAAATAGTAGGGTTGCTTCGTAAAACTCATCAAAGTAGCTGGACTCCTCACCAGTTTCCGCGATGTTTAACTCCGGCGTCTCATGAGGCACTGTCAAGGCAGTCACGGTTTTGGGCGGTTTGTTGCCAGTGCCGATCCAGCCCTCATCATCTCCCAAGGCAAATGTTGAGAAAGCTGCTGTTAAAAAGGCAATGGCGCAAATTTGGCGTATGGTTCGCATCGATATTCTCCTAAAGTTAAATGTTGCCCGCGTTTATGACGCTGAAGCCGGTCTGGTAAAGTCGAAGGCGCATCATATCACCTTCGAGTAAAAAATTCGCCTTTATGCAAAAATTCTTGCTAAGGAGTGTAAGATTAACCCTCACATGAACTTAACTACAACACTGCTTCACCAAATTGACGAAATCGGGCGCACGCCCGAATCACAGGCTCAACTTCGTTGCGCCCTCGCACAGGAATTAGAAAAGGCCGGAAACTACGAAACCGCCCGTCAGGCGTTAGGCGCGTTGTGGCGTGGGACGGGTGTGCGCCCCGATCTGGAAGGCTTTGAACTGCGCACTCAGGCCGTGATTTTGTTGCGTGTAGGGGTTTTAAGCGGATGGCTGGGCAGCGCGCATCAGGTCGCAGGTTCGCAAGATGCCGCGAAAGATTTAATCAGCGAAAGCATGTCGCTTTTCGCCGCACTCGGCGAAACCGGCAGGGCTGCGGAGGCGGAAATCGAGTTGGCATGGTGCTACTGGCGCGAGGGTTGTTACGACGAGTCGCGCGTCACGCTCCGGCACGCGTTGGAAAATCTGCCGGATTCCGAGATTGAGTTAAAAGGAATTGCTCAGGTGAGACGCGCGGAAGTCGAGCGATCCGCCGCGCGCCACACGGAGGCGCTCACGATCCTGCTCGAAGCCGCGCCGCTCATCAGGAATTGCGAAAGCCACGCCCTGAAAGGCAAATTCCACAGCACACTGGCCGGAACGTGGGAATCTCTGGGCGTCGCCGAAAAGCAGCCGGATTACATTGACAATGCTTTGATCGAGCTGACGGCGGCGAGTTTTCATCTGGAACAGGCGGGGCACACGCATTACCTCGCCAGCGTCGAGAACAATTTGGGTTTCTCACTCTTCCGGGCAGGCCGTTTCGACGCAGCCTACGAACATCTCGAACGCGCGCGCAGGCTCTTCATCCGTTTGAAGGACGGAGTGCGCGCCGCGCAGGTTGACGAAACGCGCGCCCGCGCCCTGCTCATGCAGGGCTGCAACGCAGAAGCCGAGCGTATCGTCCGCACCGCCGTACATGCTCTGGAGCGAGGCGATGAGCAAGCCTTGCTGGCGGAGGCTTTGATTACGCACGGCATCGCCCTCACACGGCTTGAGCGGCGCACGCAGGCGCACGACGCGCTCCGGCGTGCGGTCGCCATCAGCGAGCAACTCAACGACCGTGAAGGCGCGGGCTGCGCGCTGCTCACCATCTTCGAGGAACTGGCGCATGATTACGCGCACGAAGAGTTGCAAGCCATCTACGTGCGCGCCGACGAATTGCTTTCACAAACGCAGCAACCGGAACTTCTCTCACGCCTGCGCGCCTGCGCCCGCCACCTCATCACGCCGCCGGTGAGGGCTGAGAAGCCTGTCAAGTTCAACACTCATAAGTTCGTTCATGGCTCTGAGAAGACCGCGAGTTTGTTGCAGGAGGCGAACGCCGTCGCAAGGGGCGACGGCTCGGTTTTGCTGAGCGGTGAGACGGGGACGGGAAAAGACGTGTTGGCGCGTCTGATTCACGAATGGAGCGGTCGCCGCGGTCGTTTCGTCGCGATCAACTGCGCCGCGCTCTGTGACACGCTCGTCGAGTCGCAGCTGTTCGGTCACAAGAAGGGAAGCTTCACAGACGCGTCGGAAGATTATTCGGGCACGGCGCTCGAAGCCGAGGGCGGCACACTCTTCCTCGACGAGATCGGCGAACTGAGTCTCGCCCATCAAGCCAAGCTGCTCAGGTTAATCGACCACGGGGAGATGTACCCGATTGGGAGTCCGTTGCCGGTGCATGTCAACGTGCGGATCATCGCGGCGACCAATCACGACTTGCGGCAGCGCGTGAGCCGCGGCCTTTTCCGCGCCGACCTCTTCTACCGTTTGAGCGCCTTTCATCTCGAACTCCCACCGCTCAGGGAGAGGCCCGAGGACATCCCCGCGCTCGCCGAGCATTTCATCGCAGAGGCGCAGAAGCGTTATCACCGGCAGCTTAATTTCACGCCCGAGAGTCTGGCGGCGATGACCAGCCTGCCTCTGCGCGGCAACGCGCGCGAGTTGCGCATACTCATCGAGCGAACCTTTATCACGTCCCCTGAGGAGACGGTTATCACAGCGGAAGCGGTGGAGACTGTCGCACACAGGCAGACGAATAAGTCTAACTTCGGCGCGGCGTGGTCGGGCTGTTCGCTGGAAGAAGAGGTGCGTGCCTATGAGCGTAATTTGATCCGGCTCGCTCTCGATAGCGCGGGCGGTAGCATCACGCACGCGGCGCGCCTGCTCAACGTCACGCATCAGGGTCTTGCTTACATCGTCAACGGTCGGCACAGTGATTTGCTCGCCCTGCGCAAGCCGACGCGCACGCGCCGTGTGAGTCTCATGCGACCCGAAAAAAAACAGAAGTCTCGACACGGAGCCGCTCGTTGAAGGCGGTTACGGGCGCAGGCTTTCTGTAAAAAACTTCCGCAACCGAATCGGTACGCTTCGCAAGGTATCTTTCAAATAAAGTTAAACGCCCTTCTGACCGTCTTTACACGGCATGTGCCCGCGCGCGCCGTGTAAATTATTACCACCTCAAAATATCTTCCTCGAACACGTAAGCTCACGCCCGCCGCCAGCCCGTCGGCAATCCCGCATAAGTCGCTGTAAATCGCGAGTTAAATCAACCGGCAAGTTTTTCAGGTGAAGAATCCTGAACTGAGGGAACGGTTGTTGCTAGGCGTGCAACCGAGGCGAGTGACGGGTTCGGTTTAGCGCAGCTCGCGTACTCTTCTTACCAACCTCACCCCGGGATTAAGGAAGGTGCTTTAATTTGCAGCAGACTAGAATTCTATACGCCGAGGACTACGATTTAGTCCTCTTCACGGTCAAGCAGTTATTAGAACTCGAAAGTTGGCAAGTGGATATTTGTCGCGACGGCGCGGCGGCGCTAAAGAAACTCGAAGGCGACGAGCACTATGATTTGATCATTCTGGATGCGCAACTGCCGGGTGAGAGCGGCCTGTCTCTGGTGCAAAGGGCGCGCCGGCTCGCTCACCGCCGCCGCATCCCGATCATCCTGTTTACGGGCAGTATCGGCCACGACGAAGCGCTGGCGGCGGGAGCAGATGCTTTTTTGAATAAGCCGACGGGGTTGAAAAACCTGATCACCACTTGCAACTCCCTGCTGAACACGAGAAATGGAAACGGAAGCGACACGGGCGAGTTACGCAAGTTGGCAGGCAACGGTAGTCATTGAATAGTGAAGGATGATGCGGCGGCGCACAGGCTCAAGTCCCGGCGCGCGGAGAAATTCCCGATAGTAAGTTTACGCATTTAATTGTTCCCTCACCGGCATTGATAAAGAAGGCCGCGTAAACACGGAAGGCTCGCGGGTAGTTCAAACTACTCGCGAGCCTTCCGCGTTTATGCCCGTGAAGAGTTAGTGTCGGGATACGAATAATTGAGAAGTTAATGGCACGCGATGCGCTGCCGTGCGTGATCGAGTGTTACGATGAAATATGGTAGGATGCCTCGAACCTTTCACCGCCTATGTTGACTATGAATGAAGAGAAGCGGCGCGCCAAAATTCTTGACGGGGCGCGTGTGGCCGAAGAGATCAAACGCGAAGTGGCCGGTGAGGCGGCGCGTTTGAAAGCCGAGCACGGCTATGTTCCGTGTCTCGTGGCGGTGCGCGTTGGGAACGATCCGGCGTCGGCTGTGTACGTGCGCAACAAGGTGCGCGCTTCCGAAACGGTAGGACTTCGCTCGGAGCACCACGAACTGCCCGAAGAGACGACGACGGACGAACTGCTGGCAGAGGTCGGGACGCTCAACGCGCGAGACGACGTTGACGGCATACTCGTACAGTTGCCGCTGCCGCGCGGCGTGGACGAGGCGCGCGTGATCGAGGCGATTGATCCGTCGAAAGACGTTGACGGGTTTCATCCGATCAACGTCGGGCGTCTGACGCTTGGCCGTACGGGTTTTGCGCCATGCACGCCCGCCGGAATCATCGAATTACTTACGCGCGAGGGTATCGAAATTAGCGGGCGACACGCCTGCATCGTCGGTCGCAGCCACATCGTCGGTCGCCCGCTCGCGCAACTCTTGCTGCAACACGACGCCACCGTCACCATTTGTCATTCGCGGACGCATGAACTGGCGTCGTTGACGAGACAGGCCGACATTCTCGTCGCGGCGGTCGGGCGCGTCGGATTGATTCGCGCGGAGCATGTGAAGCCGGGGGCGACGGTGATTGACGTGGGCATGAACAAACTCACGGATGCCGCGACGGCAAAAGACTTTTTCGGCGAGAACGCCGCCGCCCGCATCGAAGCGATAGGCAAACGCGGGTTTACTCTCGTGGGCGACGTTTATCCTTCGGAAGTGGAGCGGGTGGCGGGCAGCCTGACGCCTGTGCCGGGCGGGGTCGGGCCGCTGACCGTGGCGATGCTCATGCGAAACACTCTGACGGCGGCGCGGCGTCGGCGCGGGTTGTCCTGAAGCATGGCGATGCTGCGCGCGGGACTCACAGGCTCAATCGCGGTCGGCAAGTCTTTCGTCTCGTCTGTGCTCGCCGGGTTGGGCTGTCACGTGCTCGACGCAGACCAGACCGCGCGCGAAGTGGTTGCGCCGGGCAGCGTGGGCTTGCGCGCCATCGCCGACGCGTTCGGCAGCGAAGTGCTACGACCCGACGGCGCACTTGATCGCGCGAAACTCGGTGCGATAGTCTTTAGTGACGAGACGAAGCGAGCGCGTTTGAATTCGATCCTTCACCCGTTGATCATCGAAGCGCAGGACGATTGGCTGCGGCGTTGTGAAGCGCAAGACCCGCGTGGCGTCGGCATCGTGGATGCCGCCTTGATGATCGAGACGGGCAGTTACAAGCGGTTTGATAAGTTGATCGTGGTGTGCTGCCGCCCGGAGTTGCAACTCGAACGTTTGGTGAAGCGCGACGGGTTGACGGTTGCGGAAGCCGGGCGACGCATCGCCTCGCAGATGCCGCAAGAGGAGAAAAAAAGGTTTGCGGATTATCTGATCGACACTTCCGACGGTTTCGATGAGACGCGGGCGCAGGCGGGTGCGGTTTATGAACGTCTAAAGGCGTTGGCGGCTGAGAGTTGATACCTTCAAAGGATTGATGAAGAAGGAACACAAGGCAACTGCGAGTTTTCGTCTGTCGCGCTGGCGCGCGGGGCTTGCAGTGTGTCTCGCCTTGAGCCTGACGGTTGCGAGCAGCGGGTGCTTTTCGAGTGAAGAAGGCGAGACTTATTACGGTCGCGTCAGCGTGCCGGGGCGTCAGGAGTTTCGTTGGAGCGACGGAGGGCTGCCGCAGGTCTTCGACCCTGCGTTGGCCGCTGCCCCGCCCGACACTGACGTCGTGCGCGCGATGTTTGAAGGGCTGACAGAATACGATGCGCAGACTTTGAAGCCCGTCTCAGGCGTCGCAATTCGTTGGGAGTCCGCCGCCGATGATCGAGAGTGGACTTTTCATTTCCGGCACGACGCGCGGTGGTCGAACGGCGAGCCTGTGACGGCGCACGACTTCGTGCGCTCGTGGCAACGCACGCTACAACTCGGCGAACGCGCCCCGCACGCGAAACTTTTAGCCAACATCGAAGGCGCGCAAAGTAATGGGGCGACCCGACCGCTGGGTGCGCCGTCGCCGCCCGCGCGGAGGGATGAGAGCGCACCGAACGAGACGGCGCAAGTTGCGTTGCCGGAGGCCAGCCCCATTCCCGCGAAGGCCGAACTCGGCGTCGAAGCCGTTGACAACTTCACTTTGAGAGTGCGTTTGCAGAGGCCGGATAAAAATTTCCCCGCGCTCGTCGCCCATCCGGTGTTTCGTCCGGTGCATCAGTCGAAGGGTGCGAAGGACGGCGAGCGGGAAGAAGCCGCCGGGACGGACGCGGAATCACGAGCGGGCGACACAGCGCAGCCCGAGACGGACGCGCCGAAAACTGCCGCGCCGATCATCTCTAACGGGGCATTCAATCTGAGCACGCAAGCCGACGACGGCGTCGTGCTCGAACGCGCGGACAGTTATTGGAACGCGAAGATCGTCGCGCTCGAACGCGTCCGTTTCGTCGCCGCGACGGATGCCGAGGCCGCGCTGTCGGCTTATCGCGCGGGCGAAGTTGACGCCGTGACGAACGCCAACATCGAACCGCTGGCGATGAAACTGCTCACGCCTTACAAAGATTTTCGTCGCGCCACGTTCGGGGCGTTGACCTTCTACGATTTCAACACCACGCGCGCGCCCTTCAACGACCGCCGCGTGCGTCAGGCGTTGTCGCTCGCCGTCGACCGCCAAAGACTCAGCGCGGACACGCTCGGCGGCGCGACCGAGGCCGCCGTAAAGTTTTTACCTTCGACCGGAGACGCCATTGAAGGCAGAGAAAAAAGCGCGGACGCAAAAGCTCACGGCGTGGCTTTCGACGCCGACGCCGCGCGCCGCTTGCTGGCCGAAGCGGGCTTCGGGGGTGGCAACAATTTCCCGCGCATCCGCCTGCTGGTAAATCGCAACGAGCAGCACCGCACGGTGGCCGCCGCCGTCGCCGCGATGTGGCGCAACGTGCTCGGCATAGAGACGGAGATCGTGTTGCGCAACTGGGATGAATACGAAGCGGCTCTGCGCAGCGGCGATTACGACGTGGCGCGTCGCAGTATGGTCATGCAGACGGTTGACGAAGAGAGCAACATGCTCGCCATGTTCGACCCGGAGAGGTTGGATTTCGCGTCGAGTGCCGAGACGAACGGCAGCGGCGACGGTGCGGAGGCGAGTGCTTCCCCCTCACCGCGCCCGGACACGCGCGGCGACATTGCTTCCATCGAAACGTCGCCCAATTCTGCGCCGTCAAAAAACGCGCCCCGGCACATTTTGTCGGAACAGCAAGCGCTCGAAGAACTGCCCGCGATCCCGATCTATTTCGCGTCCTCTTACGCGCTCGTCAAACCTTACGTCGCGGGCTTCGACGCCAACCTGCTCGACGCGCCTTCTCTCCAACACGTGCGGATCGACACCAACTGGCAGCCGCCGAAACGCGATTCAACCATCAGAATTGTCAGCAACCGTCTGGTCGGTCGTTAACCGATTCGCCGTCCCTCTCCTTCACGATTTGAAATAGACGCACTCGATGAGCCAAGCCGAACCGCTCCTGTCAGTCAGAAACCTCTGCACCTATTTCGGGAGCGAAGACGGCGTGGTGAAGGCGGTTGACGGCGTCAGCTTCGACCTCTTGCAAGGCGAGACGTTGGGAATCGTCGGCGAATCGGGTTCGGGAAAATCCGTCACGAGTCTCTCGCTGCTCCGGCTCGTCGCCGGGCCTGCGGGGAGAATCGTCAGGGGCGAGGTCGTGTTTCAGGGGCAGGATATTTTGTCGCTGCCGCTCGAAGCCGTGCGCAAGATTCGCGGCAAGCGCATCAGCATGATCTTTCAAGACCCGATGACCTCCCTCAACCCTTTCATGCGTATCTCGACGCAGTTGGCGGAGTTGACGCGGTTGCATCTCCGCCATACGAAACGGGAGGCGCACGAGCACGCCGTCCGCATGCTTGAAACCGTCGGTATCCCCGACGCGCGGCGGCGCGCAGGCGATTACCCGCACGAGTTTTCCGGCGGCATGCGGCAGCGCGTGATGATCGCGATGGCACTCTCCTGCCAGCCCAAACTCCTGATCGCTGACGAGCCGACGACCGCGCTCGACGTAACCATTCAGGCGCAAATTCTCGAACTGATCAGAAGCCTGAAAAATCAGACGGGGTTGAGCGTCATTCTCATCACGCACGATCTCGGCGTGGTCGCGGGGATGACGGATCGCGTCGTCGTGATGTACGCGGGAAAAGTTTTCGAGCAAGCTCCGACGCGCGAATTATTCGCCCGCCCCGCCAACCCTTACACGCGAGCGTTGCTGCGCTCAATGCCCGACCCGGAAACGACCGGGGGCGCACTCTACCAGATTCCGGGACTCCCGCCCGATGTCGCGCGTCTGCCCGCTGGCTGCCCCTTCGCGCCGCGTTGCGAGCACGCGCAGGATGTCTGTCGGCGCGAGTTTCCGCCTTTCGTCCAACTTACACGCGAGCACTTTTCTCTCTGCCACTTCGCCGCTGAAATCTACTCTCAACCGGACAGCCGTCAAAATCCATGAGCACGCCCGACGCACTTGATAACTACTCCGACGCGTCGCCGCCGTCTCTGCCGGACGCGACGAGCGAGCCGCTGGTCGCCGTGCGCGATCTCGAAGTGTACTTCGATCCCGGCGGCGGTTCCGTGTGGGACAAGTTCGCGGGCGGTTCCGAGGGTGGCCGCATCGTGCGGGCGGTGGACGGCGTTTCGTTCGAGATCAAAACGGGCGAGACGTTGGGGCTGGTGGGGGAGTCGGGTTGCGGCAAATCGACGCTCGGTCGCGCGTTGCTGCGACTCACGCCGCACACCGGCGGGCAGGTCTATTTTCGCGGGCGCGAACTCTCGCGTCTGTCGTCGCAGGAATTGCGCCGTCTGCGGCGGCACATGCAAATGATCTTTCAAGACCCTTACGCCTCCCTCAACCCGCGCATGACCGTCGGGCAGATCGTGTCCGAGCCGTTGGAAACTTTCGACCTTGCGCACCGGCGCGAACGGGCGGAGCGCGTCGCAGAATTACTGGAGACGGTGGGCTTGAGCGCGCGCCACGTCAAGCGATACCCGCGCGAATTTTCCGGCGGGCAACGACAGCGCATCGGCATCGCCCGTGCTCTCGCGGCGAACCCGGAGTTCATCGTCGCCGACGAACCGATCTCCGCGCTCGACGTTTCCATTCAGGCGCAAATCTTGAATTTGCTGGAACGACTGCGGCGCGAACGCAATCTCACATACCTTTTCATCTCGCACGACCTGCGCGCCATACGCCACCTCTCCGACCGCATCGCCGTCATGTATCTCGGCAAACTCGTCGAACTCGGCGCGGCTGAAAGCGTCTACGACGAGCCGCTCATGCCGTACACGAAAGCCCTGATTTCGGCAGTGCCTTTCCCGGACCCCGTACGCGAGGCCGCGCGCCGTCGCATCGTGCTCGCGGGCGACGTGCCATCGCCGCTCGACCCGCCGCCGGGCTGTCGTTTTCACACGCGCTGCCCCTACGCCATCAAGGCGTGCCGCGAGGTGACGCCCGCGCTCGCCGAGATCAAACCCGCCCACTTCGCCGCCTGCATCCGCATCAGTCCAGCCCAGCCGGACATCGAACAGGTCGAACGAGACGCCGCGCCCGGTCTAAAAAATCCCGAACAAGTCGTCGCTTCGTGAAAAAAGGCGTCGATTCGTCGTTTAGAGACAAAGATTGCAGACACTTCAATAGCGCTTGGAGCGTTGATTTAACAGGCCGCAGTTAAATCTTTCTGTAGAATACTCTTGTCT
>Ga0307513_10008477_pt1 | contig 13138 bp, 10 predicted proteins | sample 15_EM_MG_FD_202174 | JGI IMG/M metagenome (GOLD analysis project Ga0307513, IMG submission 202174) | Populus trichocarpa ectomycorrhiza microbial communities from riparian zone in the Pacific Northwest, United States - 15_EM | ecosystem: Host-associated > Plants > Roots > Unclassified | place...
ATCCTTGTCACCGCGAATTCTCAATCTCGGCATCCTGGCGCACGTCGACGCCGGTAAGACCAGCCTCACCGAGCGACTGCTCTTCGACCACGGCGCGGTCGACACGCTCGGCAGCGTCGACGCCGGCACCACCCGCACCGACAGCGGCGAGCTGGAACGCGAACGCGGCATCACCATCCGCTCCGCCGTGGCCTCGTTCGCCGTGGGTGAGCTGCGGGTCAATCTGATCGACACGCCCGGCCACCCGGACTTCATCGCCGAGGTGGAGCGCGCCCTGTCCGTGCTCGACGGCGCCGTGCTGGTGCTGTCCGCCGTCGAGGGCGTGCAGGCGCAGACTCGGGTGCTGATGCGCTCGCTGCGCCGGCTCGGCCTGCCCACCCTGATCTTCGTCAACAAGATCGACCGGGCCGGCGCCCGGTCCGACGGGTTGCTCGCCGATCTGCGCGCCAAGCTGGGCCTGGACGTGGTGGCGATGAACGCGGTGCGCGACCCGGGCACCCGGTCCGCCCGGACGGTGCCGGAGAGCGAGTTCGACGAACTGCGGGAGTTGCTGGTCGAGCAGACGTCGGCCGGGCTCGTGCAGCCGGTGTTCTTCGGCTCCGCGCTGACCGGGCACGGCGTCGGCGAGCTGACCGCCGGGATCGCCGGGCTGCTGCGGCCCCGGCCGGTCGAGAACGGCGACACGCACGGCCGGATCTTCGCCATCGAACGCGGCGCCGGCGGCGAAAAGGTCGCCTACCTGCGACTGTTCTCGGGCCAGGTACGCGAGCGGCAACGCGTCGTCCTGCACCGCCCCGGCGCGAGGGTCAGCGGCCGAATCACCACAATCTCGGCGATAGGCGCCGACAAGCACCAACTGACCCCCGGCACCATCGGCAAGGTGCGCGGGCTCCCAGCGGTACGCGTCGGCGACAGGCTGAGCGCCGGCGACAAACCCGACGGCAGCGAGAACGGAGACGCCGAGCAATTCTCGCCGCCCAGCCTCGAATCCCTGGTGCGCCCGGTACGACCCGGCGAGCAGGCCCGCCTGCACGCCGCGCTGCTGAGCCTGGCGGACGAGGACCCGCTGATCCGCACCCGGGCGGTCGGCGGCGGCGAGACGTCGGTGCTGCTCTACGGCGCGGTGCAGCGGGAGGTGCTGGCCGAGCGCCTGATCCGCGACTTCGGCGTCGAGGCGATCTTCGGCGACATCCGGCCGGTCTACTTCGAACGCCTCCGTGGCGTCGGCACCGCCGAGGTCGAGTTCGACAAGCACGGCGGCAGCGACTTCTGGGCCACCATCGGACTGCGGGTGCAGCCCGGCCCGACCGGCTCCGGCACCCGGCTGGCCCGCGAGGACGAGTGGGGCGCGCTGCCCCGGGCCTTCCACAAGGCCACCGAGGAGGCCATCCACACCACCCTCGACCAAGGACTGTCCGGGTGGCAGGTGCTCGACTGCACGGTCACGGTGACCCGCACCGGCTACCAGTCGCCGATCTCGGCAGCCGCCGACTTCCGCGGTCTCGCCCCGGTCGTGCTGCTGCGGGCGCTGCAGGACGCCGGGACCCGGGTGCACGAGCCGTGCCAGAGGTTCGAGCTGGAGATCCCGGCCGGCGTGCTCGGCGGCGTACTCGCAAAGCTGATGAATCTCGGCGCCGAGATCAGCCGCTCCGCCGAGCGTGGCCCGTCCTGGGTCCTGGCGGGCGAGCTGCCGGCCCGGGTGGTGCACGAATTCACGGCCGCACTGCCGGGACTGTCGCACGGCGAGGGTGCGATGTGGACCCAGCCGGGCGCGGACCGGCCCGTGCGCGGCGCGGCGCCGACCCGGGCACGGCTCGACGGCAACCCACTCAACCGCGAGGAGTACCTACGGTTCCTGTCCAACCGCAAGCTCGCAGCCTCACAGCTTCCTGACAAATGACCGCGATTCTGGGCGCTCACGTCACTCGACAGGAAGGCACAACGATGGTGGACCCCGCTCGGCTACGAAAGACGATGCTGATCGCCGCGGTGATCGTCCTGGGCGGCACGGCCTGCTCCTCGTCGTCCGGGGACGCTTCGGCCGGCAAGCCCGAGGTGGCCACGCTGCAGAGCGCCGCCCCCTCGCCGGCGGCGTCGTCCGCGGCGCCGACGGCTCCCCGGGAGCGCCTCGACGGCACAGCCGAGGATTTCGAGATTCTGCTCAAGCCGTACGAAAACTGCATGAAGAAGCACGGCTTGACCCAGAAAGGCTCCCTGATCGGAAGCGACACGAAGCTGCCCGCCAAGGCAGTCACCGACGCGGCGACCAAGGAGTGCCAGCCGCTGTATCCGCTGCCGCCGTGGGAGCGGGACCCGGCGAACCCGGAGGCGAAGGACTTCGCCCGGGACGTGGTGAAGTGTCTGAAGGCGAAGGGCGTCAAGTACGTCGAGGTCAGCGAAGACGGGTTCAACTGGTCGCTCGGCGGGCCGCAGAACGACTCGCAGTCGATCTCCAAGGGGATGGAGTTGTCGCCCGAGTGCGAGCGGGAAGTGGCCGCCAAGAAGAAGTAGCCGCGCGATAAGGGGGCCGTCCGGGATCGGACGGCCCCCTTTCACCGTCAGGCCGAGGCCAGGGCCTCGGTCGGGGTCAGCCGGGAGGCGCGCACCGACGGGTAGACCCCGGCGACCATCCCGACCAGGACGGCCCCGCCGAGGCCGGCCAGCGTCGAGGACAGCGGGATCACCACCGGCCAGCCGTGGTACGCCGCGTACCCGGCCGTGGCGAGCAGCCCCAGCGCGGTGCCGGCGATCCCGCCCAGCGTGGCCAGCGCCACCGACTCGGTGAGGAACTGGGCGCGGATCTGGCCCCGGTTGGCGCCCAGCGCGCGGCGCAGGCCGATCTCGGAGCGGCGTTCCAGCACCGAGATGACCATCGTGTTGGCCACCCCGATCCCGCCGACCAGCAGCGCCACCGCGGCCAGGCCGAGAAACAGCGCGGCGAACGTGTTCTCGGTGGCCCGTTTCGCGGCCAGCGCGTCCGAGGGCCGGGTGACCATCACCTGCCCCGGCTGCTCGGGATAGACCGTGGCCGGCAGCACCGCGCGGACCGCCTCGATCGCCGGCTCGCGGGACTGCACGTACAGCACCGTGGGGTGCCCGTCGAAGTGCAGCGAGCTGCGGGCCGCGTCCCAGCCGACCAGCACGGAGCGGTCGATGTCCGGCGACAGCGGGGTGGTGGCGAGGATCCCGACGACGGTGAACCACTGGTCGCCGATCAGCACCTGCGGGCCCGGGCCGCCGCTCGGTGGCAGGTCGCTGAAGCCGAGCCGGGACGCCGCGACCGAGCCGAGCACCACGGTCGGGAACTTCTCGGTGACCGGGCTCAGCCAGTGCCCGGCCTGGATCCGGGCGTTGATCACCGGCAGCAGGTCGAGGCGGGCGGCCAGCACGGTGAGCCCGGAGCCGTCGTTCGGGTCGGTGCGATCCGATCGGCGTACCAGAGTGTGGGTGTTGGCCACCGCGCTGGCCGCGATGACCGGCCCGATCCGCTTGACCATGCCGACCGACGCCTCCGGCAGTTTGACCGGCGGATCCTGGTCGGGCGTCGGGATGGCCTGCAGCATGTTGGTGCCCAGCGCGGACAGCTCGCGCAGCAACGCCGCCTGGCTGGACGCGGGGATGCCGGTCACGACGATCATCGTGGCGATGCCGATCGAGATGCCCAGCGCCGACAGGGCGGCCCGCATTTTTCGCGTACGGATGCCGAGCAGCCCCACGCTCAGCAGGTCGAGCGGCGCCAACCGGACCGGGCGGATCACGGCGCGACCGCCGCGGCCGCGGTGTCGCGCACCAGCCGGCCGTCGCGGATCTCGACGCGGCGCGGCAGGCCGGCGGCCACCTGCAGGTCGTGGGTGATGATGGCGATGGTGGTGCCCTCCTCGTTCAGCCGGTGCAGCAGTTCCAGCACCGCGTGCCCGTTGGCGGTGTCCAGGGCGCCGGTCGGCTCGTCGGCCAGCACCAGCGCAGGCTGGTTGACCAGGGCCCGGGCGATCGCGACCCGCTGGCGTTCGCCGCCGGAGAGCTGGTGCGGCAGATGCCGCACCCGGTGGGCCAGCCCGACCCGCGCCAGCGCCTCCAGGGCCAGCGGCCGGCGCTGCCGGCGCGGCACCCCGGCGTAGAGCAAGCCGGTGGCCACGTTCTCGGTGGCGGTGAGCGCGTCGGTCAGGTGGAACTGCTGGAAGACGAAGCCCAGCCGGCGCCCGCGCAGGGCGGACAGCCGGCGGTCGGACAGCCGCGCGACGTCGTACCCGTCGATCTGCACCGAACCGGAGGTGGGCCGGTCCAGGGTGCCCATGATGTTCAGCAGGGTCGACTTGCCGGAGCCGGACGGTCCGACGATGGCCAGCAACTCCCCCTTGGCGATCTCCAGCGACACCCCGCGCAGCGCGTCCACCCCGCCCGGATAACGCATGCCGACATCCCGCACCGCCAGCACGATGTTCACGAAGTCGTCACCACTCTGGTCCCGGCGGCCAGGCCGTCGCCGGTGATCTCCACGAGTCCCTTGGCGAAGATGCCCGTCTCGACCGCGACCAGCGCGCCGCCCTCGACCTGCACGGCGTATCCGCCCTCGCTGAGCGCCAGCAGCGCGCCGACGGGCGCGGCCAGCACGCCCTTGTGGGTCTCGGCGGCGAAGTCGACCTGCACGTCCGCGGAGTCCAGCTTGGCGACCGTGGCGGGCTTGTCGATGGTGACGGTCACGGTCAGTTTCGGTCCCGCGTTCGGGCCGCCGGTGTCGCCGTCGGGGGTCTTCAGCGCGGTGCCGACGGCGACCACCCGGCCGGCGACGGGCTTGTCGTCGGGCAGTCGCACGGTGACCCGGTCGCCCTGTTCGACCGCGCCGGCGTCGGCCAGGTCGGCCAGCACGGTGACCACCTTCGCCGTCGGGGTGAGCGACATCAGCGCCCCGTCCGCGCCGTCGCCCGGCTGCACGGCGACGGAGTCGACCCGGACCGCGCCGGTCTGCACCGCGACGTCGCCGGGCCCGATCTTGCCGGTCACCGGCAGCTGCAGGTCCGCCTGCCACCGCTTGATCGCGGCCTGCAGCGTCGCGGTCAGTACCCCTTCGCCGCGGTGCACGGTGACCCACCGGGTGGTGGTGGCCGGCGTCGCCGGTGGGCTCGAGGGGGCCGGTGTCGGCGCCGCCGCCGGCACGGTTTGCGGCACCTTGGCGCCGCTGCCCGGTTGCCGGCCGATCGAGTAGCCGAGGGCCGTCAGGTTGTCGGCCACGACCCGCACGTCCCGGCCGACGGTGTTGCGCTCGGCCAGCGTACGAAACAGCGGGATGCCGCCGTAGAACAACGGCACCGGCTGGTCGTCCACGCGGTAGAGCTGCTGGCCGCGTTTCACCGACTTGCCGGGCGCGGGCAGCCAGGTCACGATGCCGTCCCGGCCGCCCTTGAGCGAGCGCGGCGTGCCATAGCCGAGGGTGCCGGCCAGCGACTGGGTCGTGGACATGTCCATCGTGACCAGTTCCGCGGTCTGCACGGCGATCCGCTGGTCCGCCGGCTTGCCCGGCGCGCTGTTCCGGCCGGCCCAGCCGATCCCGGCCACGGCCAGCACGGCGACCACGACCACGGCGCCGGCGTACCAGCCGACGCGCCGCACCACCCGGCGCCGGGCCGGCGGCTCCGGGCTCAGCGAGATCACCTCGGTGGCCGCGTCCGACGGCTTCACCATTTGTATGACGCCATCTCGCACTGCCGGTAGATCTGCAGGTACTTCTTGCTGTCGATGCCGGGTGCGCGCTTGCCGAAGTTGAGGAACTCGTCGTCGGGGCTGCCGCTGACCTCGATACCCTGCGAGTTCATGCAGGCCAGCCAGGCCCGGAACTGGTCGGCGTACTGCGGATTCTTGGTCTTGTCCAGCAACGGGTCGAGGTAGGGCTCCTTGGCCTTGCAAGCGCGGTAACCGGCCGGGGCCTGCTTCTCGGTCTGCGCGGGAACCTGCACTCCCGGCAGTTTCTCCGCCATCCGCACGCCGTTGGTCCCGAGACAGGCGTACCAGGCGCGGTCCACGGCCTGTCGTTCGTCGTCGGTCATGTCGATCCGGAGCATGACGCCCTCCTGCGCGGACGGCGTCGCGGCAGGCGGCCCGGAGGAGGCGCCCGCGATGGTCGCGACCCGGTCGGAACTCGCGGTGTCGGAGCCCGCAGTGCCGGAACTGGCGGAGCAGCCGGCCATGCCGCAGAAGGCAAGCAATGCGGCGCAGAGCAGCGCGCCGCGTGACAGATCGTCACGGGTAAATAGCATGACCGGGATCCTGAACCGACAATATGAGGAACCTGTCAGGCCCGGCGGTGAAAATCACCTCGCGACCGGGCGCGCACAGCGGTCCTATAGTCGGCGCCATGTGCGCACACGTACTGCTCGCCGAGGACGACGCCCGGCAGGCCGAGGTGCTGCGGCGCTACCTGGAGTCGGAGGGCCACGAGGCGACCGTGGTGCACGACGGCGAGGCCGCGCTGGAGTACGCCCGCCGCCGACCGCCGGACCTGCTGGTGCTGGACGTGATGATGCCGAAACTCGACGGGCTGCAGGTGTGCCGGCTGCTGCGGCAGGAGTCGGACGTGCTGGTGCTGATGCTGACGGCCCGCTCCGGCGAGGAGGACCTGCTGCTCGGCCTCGACCTGGGCGCCGACGACTACCTGACCAAGCCGTACAGCCCCCGGGAGCTGATGGCCCGGGTGCGTACGCTGCTGCGCCGGGTCCGGGTGGCGCCACACGACACCGCGCTGCGCCGGGTCGGGCGCCTGGTCGTCGACGAGGCCCGGCACGCGGTGACCGCCGACGGCACGCCGATCGACTGCACGCCCGGCGAGTTCGCGATCCTGGCGGCGATGGCGCGCCAGCCCGGCCGGGTCTTCACCCGCGGCCAGTTGCTCGAGCACACCAGCGGCATCGACCGCGAGTCCACCGACCGCACCATCGACGTGCACGTGATGAACCTGCGCCGCAAGATCGAATCAAACCCGCGACGACCGGAGCAACTGCTGACCGTGTACGGGGTGGGCTACAAGCTGACGGCCGGCGGCCAGTGAGGCCCCGCCGCCGGGTGCCGCTGCACCGCAGCCTGGTGCTCCGGTTGCTGGCCACCTCGGTGCTGGTGGCCATCGGTGCGATCCTGGCGACCGCCTGGCTGGCGGTGCAGTCCACGACCCGGGCGATCCAGCAGGAGCAGGGCCGGTCGTTGTCCGACGACACGAGCGTCTACGACGCGCTGCTCGGCTTCGCCGCCACCCATCCCGACTGGTCCGGGGTGGACACGCTGATCGCGCAGAAGGCCGGCAAACTCGGCCGCCGGATCACCCTGATGACCCCGGACCGGCAGATCATCGCCGACTCGTCGGCGGGGCCGTCGCTGCAGCACGCCCGGCCGTCGGCCACCGTCGACCCGCTGCAGGTCGACCTCGGGCTGACCGGGGGCACCGACCGCATCGACGCGCGCGCGGTCGGCCCGTACCGGCTGACCACCCGGGAACGCGATTACCTGCGCGCGCTGGCCGGCAAGCAGGTCGACTGCATGCACGAAGCCGGGGTGGACGGGCAGATCGTGGCGACGCCGAGCGGCCGCTCGACGGTGCGGACCGTCGGCGTGGACCCCAAGGACGCCACCCTGTACTGCCAGCCCGGAGAGCTGCTGCGGCCCACCAAGACCGAGGACAAGGCGCTGATCGCGCTGCAGCGCCTCACCTTGTCCTGCCTGCACGAGACGAACGCCAAATTCGTCGAGATCCTGCCGGATTTCACCGTGTGGCCGGCCCCGCTGAGCAAGGACCCCGCCGTCAACTCGGCCCGCAACAAACGGGTCGACGCCTGCCTGCAGAAGTCGCGCCAGAAGCAGCTCGAGACGTACGTCGCGGCGCCGGCCCTGCTGTTCGTCACCGACGAGCCGGCCGGGGTCGCGCCCGTCTTCAACCTGACCCGGGCGAACGCGATCCGGATCGGCGCGGTCACCGGCGCGGTGCTCGTCGTCACCGTGCTGATCACGGTCCTGGTCGGCCGCCGGCTGGTCCGGCCGCTGCGCGCGCTCACCGAGGCCGCCCGCCAGCCCGTGGACGACCAGAGCCGGGTGCCGGTGACCACCAACGACGAGATCGGCTACCTGGCCGCCGCGCTCAACGAGCTGGCCGCCCGGCGCGAGCAGACCGAGGCGCTGCGCAAGACCATGGTCAGCGACGTGGCGCACGAGTTGCGTACGCCGCTGACCAACATCCGCAGCTGGCTGGAGGCCGCCCAGGACGGGCTCGCCCGGCTCGACCCGCAGCTGCTCAGCCTGCTGCTCGAGGAGGCGGTGCTGCTCCAGCACATCATCGACGACCTGCGCGACCTCGCCGCGGCCGACGCCGGCGACCTGCGCCTGCACCGCGAGCCGGTGTACGTCAACGACATCCTCGAGCAGGTCGCCGAGGCGCACCGCGGCCCCGCCGAGACCGCCGGGGTGCGGCTGTACGCCCAGCCCACCGCCGATCCCGAGGTGCTGCTGGACGGCACCCGGCTGCGCCAGCTGGTCGGCAACCTGGTCGCGAACGCGGTGCGGCACACCGGCGCCGGCGGCAGCGTCACCATCCGCAGCGAGGTCACCGGCGGCGACCTGAGCATCGCGGTGGCCGACACGGGCACCGGGATCGCCCCGGCCGACCTGCCCCGGGTCTTCGACCGGTTCTGGCGCGCCGACGACTCCCGTACCCGCAGCACCGGCGGCAGCGGGCTCGGCCTGGCTATCGCCCGCAAGCTCGCCGAGGCGCACGGCGGCGGGATAACGGTCGAGAGCACCCTCGGCGTCGGCAGCGTCTTCACCATCCGGCTGCCCGTCGCCCCGACCCCGGCCGCGGTTGCGGCGGCGGCTGCTTCGGCACGCTGAGCCCGATCAGGGTGCGACCCCGACCGAGTCCCGCGGCGGCGACTCGTCGAAACCCTGCCGGTGCATCGTGCCCCACACCGGCTTGCGCCCCTGCCAGGCGTGCGCCGCGCCGGAGACCTGCCAGACGGCCAGGATCTGCCGGTAGCCGAAGTTCTCGATAATCGCCGCCAGTACCCCACGCAGCAGATCCGACCAGCGCGGGTACCGGTGGAACGACACCTCCTCGATGAACAGCGAGAACAGGCTGATCAACAGGCCGTATCCGTACGCGACCAGCGCGAACCGCCAGGCGAAGGCCAGGTCCACGGCGTCCACCCAGAGCCCGAGCGGCAGCAGCACCAGCGCGGCCAGCTCGACGAACGGCGCCAGCAGCTCGAACACCACGTAGTAGGGCAGGGCGAGCAGCCCGATCCGGCCGTACCGCGGGTTGCCGATCATCGCCCGGTGCTTGCCGAGGATCTCGGCGATGCCGCGGTGCCAGCGCTGCCGCTGCCGGCCCAGCACCCGCAGGCTGGCCGGGGCCTCGCTCCAGCTGACCGGCTCGGCGACGAAGATGACCCGGTAGTCCGCGCCCTGCTCGCGCAGGTAGTGATGCAGGCGTACGACCAGCTCGGCGTCCTCGCCGATGGCGTCGTGGGCCATCCCGCCGATCTTGACGACGAGGTCGCGCCGGAAGATGCCGAACGCGCCCGAGATGACCACCAGCCCGCCGAGCCGCGACCAGCCGGAACGGCCCATCAGGAAGGCCCGCAGATACTCGACCACCTGCACCCGGATCAGCCATTGCCGGGGCATCCGGACGTCGACGACGCGGCCGCCGACCACCTTGCAGCCGTTGGCGATCCGGACCACCCCGCCGCACGCAACCACCCGCAGCGGATCGTCGCCGAACGGCTTGGCCACCGACAGCAGCGCGTCCGGATCGAGCACCGAGTCGGCGTCGACCATGCAGATCAGCGGGTGCCGGGCCAGGTTGATGCCCACGTTGAGCGCGTCGGCCTTGCCGCCGTTGGTCTTGCGGACCACGGTCAGCGTCTCCGGGTGGCCCCGGGCCACGTGCACGGAGAGCACATGCGATCGGTACGGCACCTCGCCCGGCACCACCCGCGGCACCTCGACCAGGTCGAACTGCGCCCGCAACCGCTCGAACGTGTCGTCGCTCGACCCGTCGTCGACGACCACGACCTCGTAGCGCGGATAGCGCAGCGACGTCATCGCCTGCACGGCGGCCACGATCCCGGCCCCCTCGTTGTACGCGGGCACGATCACCGACACGGGCAGGGTCAGCGGGCTGCGGAACATGTCGTCGGCGCCCGCGAACGGGGCCCGCCGCAGGTGTTTGCCGAACTCCAGCCCGGCCATCAGGATCAGCACCAGGTAGCTGCTGTTCAACGCCACGAAGTAGGCGAAGATCAACCAGTCGGAGACCCGGAGCACCTCCCGGATCACGTCGGAGCTCATCCGACCGTGGCCATCTCGTGTGCCGCCGCCGCGACGGCCGCCAGCGCCAGCGCCTCGCGCGCGTGCCCGGCGGCCGACGACGGCCGGGCGTGCGCGCCGACACCGGCGCTGCGGGCCCGCCCGGCCTCCTGCTCGATCACCGCGCGCAGGGCGTCCTGCCCGGCCGGGCCGAGCCGGCGCAGCGCGTGGGCCGCCTCGTGGGCGACCCAGAACTGCTCGTCGTCGAGCAACGCGGCCAGCGCCGGCACCGCGCTCGTGGCGCCGAGGTCACCGAGCGCTTTCGCCGCGGCCGTGCGCAGGGCGGTGGGCCGGGTGGCCGGGGTGAGCGCCGCGGTCAACGGCTCGAGCCCGGCCCGGGTGCCCAGCTTGCCGAGGTTCGCGGCGGCGGCCACCCGCACGTCGAGCGTGCCGTCCTCGGTGAGGACCCGGGCGATCCGGTGCACCGAGCCGGCCGCGCCGAGCAGGCCGAGCGCGTCGAGGCAGACCGCCCGTACGCGGGCCTGGGGGTGATCCAGCGCGGCGGAGAGGGTGACCTCGGCCTCCGGGCCGAGTTGCACCAGGGTGTGGGTGGCCAGCAGGGACGGGATCTGGTCGGAGCGGTCCAGGGCGGCGATCAGTCGCCAGGCGGCGGCCGGATCGCCGATCCGGCCCAGCGCGCGCACCGCCACCACCCGCACCTCGAGATGCCGGTCGGTGAGCAGCCGGCACAGCTCGGGAACGGCCTGGCGCAGCTCGAGGTCGCCGAGCACCTGGGCGGCCTTGGCCCGCCGGACGCGGCTGCGCGAGTGCAGGTTGCCCAGCGCCCGGCGGGCGACGCCGCGGCGCAGGAAGACGGAGACGAGCGCGCGATGGGCCTCGCCGCGCAGCTTGCCGAGCAGCGCGAGCGCGCCGGGCTCGGCGGCCTGCCAGGCCTCGTCCGGGATGGCGACCAGGTCGGGGCCGCCCTGCTCGCCGTTGTCGGCGACGAAGTTGAGCAGGGCGCGGCGCGGGCCGGCGGCGAGCGCGGCGATCCGGCGGTGCCGCGCCTGCCGGAGCACCCGGACCGCGATGATCGCGACCGAGGTGCCGGCGACGATCACAACGAGGACGGCGATCACCAGGGTGAAGACGCCGAGCATCAGCCGGTCACCCGGGCCAGCACCGTCTCCACGCGGTCGACCAGCTCGCGGGGGCTGAACGGCTTCACGACGTAGTCGGTCGCGCCGGCCGCGTACGCCTGCTCGAGGTCCTGCTGGCGGGCCCGCGCGGTGAGCATGATGATCGGCACGAGCGCGGTGCGGGCGCCCGCGCGCAGCTCGCGGCACACCTCGAGGCCGGACATCCGCGGCATCCGCACGTCGAGAATGATCAGGTCGGGCGGTTCGCCGCGGGCCTCGTGCAGCGCCGTGACCCCGTCGGCGGCCTCGGTGACCGTGAAGCCGGCGCGGGTGAGCCTGTAGGAGACCAGGTGCCGAATGTCCGGATCATCCTCGACGAGCAGTATATTGCTCATCGTCCCCCCGCTTCGCCAGCTTCCTCCGCCCAATATATCCGTTATGAAGGCATCCGAAGTTGCAATGCCGGTACCGATGGACGCGCGGCTCAGCCCGGATGCGGCGGGACCCGATAGAGCATCCCGTGGACATCAAGTCAGTGAGCCGGCGCGGCCTGGCCCTCGCGGCCGCCGTACTCACCCTCGGCGTCACCACCGGCGCGACCGCCGCCACCGGCCTGGCGCTCGCCGAGCGCGACGCGAGCTCCGCGGCACTCGCCCTGCGGACCGCGGGCGTGCGCAGTGCCCTCGACACCACCTTCCAGCGGTACGCCGACACGATGCACGATCTCGTGGCCGCCGCCGCCACCCAGCCGGGCGCGACCCTCGCCCCGACCGTGGCCCGCCTCGTCGGCGACCGGCTCGCCGGTGCCCACCAGGTCCTCGTCGTCACCGCCGAGCACACCATCACCGCCCAGCACGCGCTGGACGGCAGCACCCCGCCGGCCGCCGGCACGCTGACCGCCGAGCCCGAGCTGGACCGCGCGATGACGCTGGCCCGCGACCTCGGCCGGCTGGTCGCCGGCCGCGCCCACGTGCTGCCCGCCGATGCGACCCTGCCCCCGGCGCACCGCCAGCTCGCGTTCGAACTGGCCCAGCCGGTGCACACCGACGCCGCGTTCCTGGGCTGGGTGATCGTCAGCGTGCGCGGCGGCGACCTGCTCCAGCAGTCGCTGCGCGGCGCCGGCGTGACCGGCGTGACCGCCGCGCTCGCCGAGCTCTCCCCCGACGGCGCCGCGCACGACATCGCCACCTGGTCCGCGGGCGGCGCCGCCCCGGGCGACGTGGCCGGCCGTACCGTCGACGTCGAGCTGGCCGGGCACGCCTGGCAGGTCCAGGTCCGGCCGACCGGCGAGCTGGCCCACCCCGGCCACGCCGCCGCCTGGCTCACCGTGCTCGCCGCCACGCTGATCAGCGCGCTGATCGCCGCGGTCGTGCTGCTGCTCGAGGCCGGCCGCGGCCGCGCCGACGCCCGGGCCCGGCGGGCCGCCACGGACCGGCAGACCGCCACCGACCGGGCACAGCGCGCCGAGCAGGCGCTGCGCGACCGCGAGGCCGAGCTGACCGGCTTCGCCGCGGTCGCCGGCGAGAACCTGCACACCCCGCTGCACACCATCGCCGGCTTCACCGACCTGCTGCTGGAGGACGCCGCGCCGCAACTGGACGCCGCGTCGCGCGGATTCCTGGACCGGATCTCGCACAGCACCCGGCGGATGCTCACCGTGGTCGACGAACTGCTCGCCTACACGGCCACCACCGACGCCGCGCTCAAGCTGGAGCCCG
>Ga0307513_10008478_pt1 | contig 13137 bp, 15 predicted proteins | sample 15_EM_MG_FD_202174 | JGI IMG/M metagenome (GOLD analysis project Ga0307513, IMG submission 202174) | Populus trichocarpa ectomycorrhiza microbial communities from riparian zone in the Pacific Northwest, United States - 15_EM | ecosystem: Host-associated > Plants > Roots > Unclassified | place...
CCTTAATATTATGTGTTTGTGTAAGATTCGCTTTTGAATGAACTGTTGATTGTATGGATTGTATTTTGATGATGTGAGGATTCAAGTTCTTTGATTACCGGCACTATGTGTATTAAATATATATATAAAAAAAATTTACTATTGTTTTGGGCTTAGAAAGCCGGGTTGTTACAGATTGACTTTGAGAATATTCCATGTTGACTTTATAGTGTTATACCAATGCAAGCTTTTGAGCCTTCAGCATTATATTCTTTGATTGTGCATTCTTTCAATGATATGTATCTCTAGAACTTGCTTCATATCTTGTTGAGATTACATTTGCATTACATATATACACGAAGATGATAAAGGCATTAGGAATTTTAACCACTTGAGCCAAAAAGCTAACCTAAAGCATATTATCCTTAGTGAACCCCTTTTGAGCTTGTTTATCTTTTCTTTGTTTTATCCATGTATAAGCCTTAAGTTTTTATATGTTTTCCTTTTCCCCTGGCCAAGGATTAGTAGAGCATATACTTGTGATATCTCATGGAATTATGGTTGGAAATTATGTGAAAAGAAAGAAGAAGTGATGCTTGATGAAAAGATAGGCAAAGTTGCCAAAGGTGAAAAACAAAAAAAAAAAGAAAAAAAGAAAGAAAGAAAGAAGTGTTCCTTTATGTTCTTAAGATTTTATGTTGAAAGAGCTTTAAATCAAAAGAAGTTAAGCATTGGTGATTAAAGATGGAAAATTTATGTGCTTTGATGGAATATCTTGTTTGAAATATAATTTTTCAGAATGCTCTACTTTCTTTGGTCTGAACCTTTTCTTTCACTCTCTTTTACCTCACCTTAACCTTAGCCCCATTACAACCGAAAAATAAGACCTTTTTATTCATGCATTGCTTGTAATATGTTAGTAATGGAGATGAGATTGAAAAGTAAGCTTATGGTAGAACATATTCATTGATTGAATTTGAGAGATTTAAACATATAAGCCCTAAACACGTGAGTGTTAGAGTGTATATCAATGAGAGGACCTATCACTTTGGCATGACATAGATTTCATTTAAATCCCGACGATTAATTGAGTTTTGAAGTTTTCATGTAAATAAAATCATGAAAATTTATACTCTTTATCCTTCTTGATTGTGTTCTTGTTTATAATGCATATATTCTTGGATATTGATGGGAGATTAGGAGATTAGTCATAGTGATTTGATTTAATTTAACTTCAATTTGATTTTACCTATCCTTTCTCGAGGACGAGTAAGAGCTCAGTATGGAGGTATTTGATGCAACCATATTATTCAATAGTTTCACCCACATTTAACTAGTGTTTTGCATATGTTTTATATATAAAATGCCTTGATATTCTTTATTTTATGTTTTGAAAGCGCTTTTGGATGAAAGATGCAAAAGGGAGTAAATTGGAGGTAATTGGCAGATTTGACCTTCAGTCGATGTTTTGTGCAGAGCGTTAGCTCTAGAGGTCAAAATGAAGTGATTCCAGTGGCATTAAAAAGCTAACATTCATACCTTTCTGAACATCTAAAGCAAGAAAATAAAATAAGGAAGGGCATGGAAATCACAGCCTTCAAAGTCAAATCTCGCAATCTGCCAGTGTTGACCTTTGGTCATTCCGACTTGAATATCTGGAGCTACAGAAGTCCAATTGATGAAAACTTAATTTTGTTGGATTCCTGACTCAAAGGTCTATCAATGCTTAAACTTTCAGAAAAAAAAAACATGTCATATAAGGGAGATATGATTTTTCAAAGATGACAACTGAATTCTGTCAACAAACAGGTTTTGTGAAGAAACGAGTCCAAATTACGTTCCGAAGCATCTAAACCGATATCCAAGTTTTTATTTCAGTAATTTAGCTCCTCTAAGTCAAAGCTTGAAGATTTCATGCAAGGCTATTTTTTTTTTTAGGAAAATAGTTATTGAAGTACTTAAATGTAAACTGTCTACTTAAGGGAGGACTATTTTGTAAAATAGAGACTAGGGTTTCCTAGGATATAAAAAGAATGAGAGAAGAGAAGGGGGGCAGCCAGCCAAGAGGAGAAAAACGCCCCCTTCCTCTAAGAAACCCGTAATCATGCATTCTTCCTTCTTTTTTATTAGTTGTTCAACAAACATGCAAGGCTAAACTCGTTTTCTTGGTTGTAAGGACACAGAAACCTTCGGATTTCAAGAACTGTGAGATTTATTTTACCTTTTCTTTTCAGTTTATATGATGAATATGTTATTTCTCCTATGCTTATTTTTCCTATGATTGTTTATTTTAATTGCTAGAGCGGACTCTAAGTTATTATTGTAGACAATCTATTGCTAAGTTTGACATCAAAACCGGAGTTGTGGTATATGAACTTGTGAAGCAACAGAGTTTAATAATTGTGGCAGATCTATGTTATTAATCTTAGGAAAAACATTCAATCAAATCAAATATAGACTACAGACAGTTATATTTTCTTGATTAATCAACTTATCTAGTTCTTAAGGCTGCCATTGAATTAAATTACTATTGCGGACACTGTGGTTGTTTGATGGTTAGGGTTAGTTATACGGCGGATCCGTTAACTAACCAATGTTAAGAAGAGATAAATATTTAGAATATAAATTGATGTTTCGTTTCCATGATCAGTTCTGATTTTTGTAGGTGGATGTGTGCTTGCGATCAAGGTTTGTTCTCTTGATAATTTTCTGATTTTATTAAATTTCGTTTGATAGTTTTCTATTTTCTTTTGATTTAGCCTAGATAACGTCCAAACCCCCCCAAATTGCATCTCATCTAGCATAAAATCTGACTTGAACCTTCCTCATGGGATCAACCCCTTGCTTGCTCTATACTATCTTGTGTTGTTTTTGAAGCTAGGGTAATTAATTTGTGCGACCGCGACATCGCAACACTCGTTTTTGAACTGTTACTGTGTGACCTCTTCTCAGATTTTTAACTATATCTGGAGTTATAGAACTCCGATTCGAGCAAGATTAGTCTTGTTGGAAAGCTAAGACATGATGCTACAAGTTTTCTGAAGAAAGGAGAACCCAATTCTGCCTCTAACACAGTCAAAATTGCTCATCAACAAACATTTGGACTGTTACTGTCCAACTGTTACTGTCTTGTTTTTGAATTGTTACTGTGTGACCTCTTCTCAGATTTTTAACTATATCTGGAGTTATAGAACTTCGATTCAAGTGACATTAGTCTTGTTGGAAAGCTAAGACATGAGGCTACAAGTTCTCTGGAGAAAGGAGAACCGAGTTCTGCCTCTAAGACAATCAAAATTGCTCATCAACAAACATTTGGACTGTTACTGTCCAAGAGTTACTGTCTGACCTCTCCTCAGATTTTTAACTATATCTAGAGTTATAGAACTCCGATTCAAGCAAAATTAGTCTTGTTGGAAAACTAAGACATGAGGCTACAAGTCTCTGAAGAAAAGAGAACCTAGTTCTGCCTCTAAGACAGTCACAATTGGTCATCAACAAACATTTAGACTGTTACTGTCTCGTTTTTGAACTGTTACTGTCTGACCTCTCTTCAGATTTTTAACTATATTTGGAGTTATAGAACTTCGATTCAAGCGATATTAGTCTCGTTGGAAAGCTAAGACATGAGGCTACAAGTTCTCTGAAGAAAGGAGAACCCAGTTCTGCCTCCAAAACACTCAAAATTGCTCATCAACAAATATTTAGACTGTTACCGTCCAACTGTTACTGTCTCGTTTTTGAACTATTACTGTCTGACCTCTCCTTTGATTTTAACTATATCTGGAGTTACAAATCTCCGATTCAAGCGAGATTAGTTTCGTTGGAAAGCTAAGACATGAGGCTACAAGTTTTCTAAGAAAGGAGAACCTAGTTCTGCCTCTAAGATTGTCAAAAGTTCTCATCAACGAACCAGACCAACTACCCTATAGGGTCTGTCATGACTCAGTCTCGGTTGATGACCCATAGCTGGAGTTCTATAACTCCAAATTGATCAAGACCAATTTCATTAGTTAGTCAACATCCAAAACTACAATTTCTATGAAGGAACCTGATCCTAATTTCTTCATCCTCCTACCCGAAATCCCTCTGAAAATCAAGAGACGAAATTGTCCACATTCGTCAACCTTTCCATTTACACACAACACATGAAGTCCTTTAATTTAGCAACTCATACTTTTTCCTCAATTCAAGTCTAAGAAATCCAAATCTATAATTTAACATCCAGGCATCAATTCATAATCGACTTTGAAATGACTCATAAGACCATGTTTAGAACACCTTACCCGGTACGAATCAAGGTTTCGATCCCTCATTTTCTTTCTAATGACAGCCGGCCCTCCCCTCTTCTCTTCTTGTTAATCCCTTGCCCACCAGTGTTTATTTTACCTATAACCCTCACCCTTGGATGGGTTCTTGAAATTTTGGTGTTTCTCTCTTGATTTGTAAAAATGGATACAAAAACTCCCTCTTTTCTTTCTTTACGATAGCTACAGATTTGTTTTTGGTGAGATGAGGAGTATTTATGCTCTATAATTATTCTTATTTTCATTTAGGCCCCATTTTCTTTAAGTGTATTCGTTTTGCCCCCACTTCTTTTTAGTTTAGTTTATTTTCTTTAATTTAATCCAGCCTTGATTTTCTCGGGATTTACATTTTCCCCTCCTAATAACAATTTCGTCCTTGAAATTCAAGTTACGTACTTATGTCGGAGAATAAGTGCGGAAACTTCTCTTTCATCTCGAATTCTCTTTCCCATGTTTCTTCTTCTATTCGAGAGCTTCTCCACAATACTCTCACCAAGGGAACTCTCTTATTCCTCAACAACTTCTCATCTCGATCTAAGATCTTGACGGGCTTAGTTTTCATGGTTAGATCCCCTTTAATCTTCATAGGAACTTGTGGCAATACCCGTGAGGGGTCTATCTTGGCCTTTCGCAGCAATGACACATGGAACACGTTGCGAATCTTATCCAAATATACAGGCAATTCTAATCGATAGGCAACTGGCCCGATTCTTTCCTTAATCTCAAAAGGGCCAATATATCTTGGGGCTAATTTCCCTTTTACTCCAAATTGAATGATGCATTTCCAAGGAGCCACCTTCAAAAATACTTTATGCCCCATTTGGAATTCCAAGGGCCTTCTTCGGCTACATGCATAACTTTTTTATCTATCCTGAGCTTCCTTCATCCTCTTTTTTATCACCCTCACCTTGTCAGTTGTTAGTTGCACCATTTCAGGTACTAAAAGCTTCCTTTCTCCTACTTCCAACAAATTGGGGTACGACATTTCCTCCCATACAATGCTTCATATGGAGCCATACCAATAGTAGTTTGATGGCTATTATTATAAGTAAACTCTACCAATGGCAGGAGATCCTCCCAATTCCCTCCAAACTCCAGCACACAGGACCTCAGGAGATCCTCAAGAGTTTGAATGGTCCTTTCAGATTAACCATCCATCTGAGGATGAAATGTCGTGCTCAGATTCAACTTTGTCCCCATTGCCTGTTGTAAGCTAGGCCACAATCTCGATGTGGACCTTGGATCCCGATCCAATATAATTGAAATTGGCACTCCATGAAGTCTGATTACTTCATTTACATACAATTTTGCTAGCTTATCCACCGAATCAGTCATCTTCATAGGCAAAAACAAAGCAGATTTTGTTAGTCGATCCATGACCACCCATATGGCATCATTCCCCTTCTTTCCCCTGGGTAATCCCGTCACAAAATCCATAGAAATATCCTCCCATTTCCATTCTGGAATTGATAATGACTGTAATTCCCCAACATGTTTCTGGTGTTCTATCTTTACTTGTTGACAGATCCTACAGTTCGACACAAATTCTGTTATTTCCCTCTTCATATTTGGCCACCAGTATATTCCTTTAAATCCCTATACATCTTTGTACTCCTAGGATAAGTAGCAAATCGAGACTCATGAGTTTCTCTTAATACTTCATCTTTTAAAGTCTTATCCTCAGGCAAATAAATTCGCCTACCCATAGCTATTAGCGCATCGGATAACATTTGAAATGATGTCTCTATACCCTTGTTTACCCTCTCCTTGATCTCTTTTACTTTCCCATCTGCCTGTTGAGCCACCAAGACCTTGTCTCGAAGCACATATCGGATCTTTAACTGAGCTAATAGTGATCCCTCAGGCCCTACACTTAGCTGCAAGCCCATTTTCTTTAATTCCACTATACTTTCTTGTTCCTTAAGCTCCATATCATTCATCACTGTTTTTCCCTTCCTACTCAAGGCATCGGCTACTACATTAGCCTTACCAGGATGGTAGTCAATAACGCAATCATAATCTTTTATTAACTCTACCCATCTTCTGTGACATCAATACTTCAAACTTTTATGGTCTGTAAAGATTTGAACTTGTGTCCCATACAAATAGTGTCTCCATACTCTTAAGGCAAACACCACCGCTGCAAGTTCTAGGTTATGAACCGGATAATTCACCTCATGCGACTTTAGCTGTCTTGATGCATAAGTAATCACACGCCCGTGTTGCATCAATACACATCCCAGACCCCTTTTTTAGGCATCACTATATACCACAAACCCTTCTGTCCCCGATGGAAGGGCCAACACAGGAGCAGAAGTGAGCCTCTCCTTTAGTTCTCGAAAGCTCGCTTCACACTCTTCCGACCAAACAAACCTGACTTCCTTGCGGGTCAACTTAGTTAAAGGTGGTGGAGAACCCCTCAATAAACCTTCGGTAATATCCAGCAAGACCCAAGAAACTCCGGATTTCTATCACGTTGGTAGGCCTTTCCCATCTTAACACGGCCTCAACCTTTCTTGGATCCACAAATATTCCTTCTGCGGATATTACATGGCCCAAAAATACTACTTCCTTGAGCAAGAACTCACACTTATCTAGCTTTGCATATAATCGATTCTCCCTTAAAGTTTGTAGCACAACACTTAGATGTTGTTCATCCTCCAAGCGAGAGTTTGAATACACCAATATATCGTCAATAAATACGACCACATATTGGTCCAGGTAAGGCCGAAACACCCGATTCATCAAGTCCATAAACATGGTCGGAGCATTGGTTAACCCGAAAGGCATCACCAAAAACTCGTAATGCCCATAACGGGTTCAGAATGCAGTCTTTTGTTTGTCTTGCTCCTTGATTCTCAACTGGTGGTATCCCGATCTCAGATCTATCTTAGAGAACACCCTAGCACACTTCAACTGATCAAACAAGTCATCTATTCATGGGAGTGGGTACCTGTTCTTCACCGTCACTTTATTCAATTGATGATAATCAATACACAAACGAAGGGTGCCATCCTTCTTCTTTACAAACAATACCGAAGCTCCCAGGGCGAGTTACTAGGCCGAATAAAGCCTTTATCTAACACTTCCTGAAGCTGGACCTTTAGTTCTGCCAATTCCATAGGTGCCATCCTATAAGGAGACTGGGCTATAGGAGAAACTCTTGGAATAGTTTCTATGGAAACTTCAATTTCTCTAACTGGAGGTAATCCAGGCAACTCTTCTGGGAATACATCTCGAAACTCCCTCACAACAGGGATACTAGCCAAATCTATGCTACCCTTTTCCAGCTCTCTTACATGGGCTAACCAAGTAGAACAACCCTTCCTCAGTAATTTTCTAGCCACCAGGACTGAGATTACACAAGTTGGAATTACTTTTCTTTCCCCTTTAAACACTACTCTTTTATCACCTATTCCTTGGATTATCATTGTCTTGATGAAACAATCCACTTGTGCCTTATGTTTACTTAGCCAATCCATGCCCAGAATCACATCAAAATCATATAACTCTAACGGCATAAGATCTACCCTCAACTCTAACCCTCCAATATATAGTTTTACCCCTCTATAAATATCATCAATATGTATATTCTCTCCCAGAGGTGTACTAACCGTCACTCCTACACCTAAGTTACTAGATAACACATGCAAGTTATTCACAATTCTAGAACATACAAAGGAATGACTAGCTCCAGGATTAATTAAAGCATAAACTTGCATTGTATCTAACTGTAAAGTACCTGCCACCACATCAGGTACAGCTCCCACATCCTCGTAGGTCATGTGATATACCCGAACCTGAGTCCTCCCCTCCTGATTTTTGGGCCTCCTATGAGTAGCACTCGTCCTTGACTAGGTAGGCTTGATAGGATGATTGACTGTCACTGATTGTTGTTGGCTCTGAACCTCAATCCTCTGTCCATAGGCTCCCTCGGTAGTTCTACAAGGACAATCCTTCTTCCTGTGACTCATGTCCCCACAATAGTAACAGCCTCTGCCTACATGCGGGTTCTCTCTCCATCAATGCCCCTCACCTCTACAAATATAACATCTCCCCGGCATCACAGAGCAATCTCCAGGGTGTCGCTGCTCACACCTCTGACAAAATGGATATACTGGTCCCTTCTGCTCTGTAGACCCTCTAGCAGTTTTGACTCCCTGTCTAGACTGTCCTCCCTAAGCTCCTCTTCAACTGACCTGTCTAGATCCTCCTAAGCTCCCTCCTAGGTGAAACTCCAACCTCTTCTATGGAACTGTCCTGATGATTGCTCGCTCTTCCCTTTCTTTAGGAGAGGAGGTCTCCCAGTCAAAAACTCAAAATCTCTCCTCTTAACTCCAATCACCTAACTCTACTCGACCACTGGCTTCGGGGTATCCCTTATTACCCTCTCCATACCCTGAGCATCCCTTACCAATTCCCGCACAGACTAAAACTGCATGGCTATCAATATCATCCTCACTACCCGCCTCAGTCCATCACGGAACCTCTCCACCGTGTGGCGCTCTGTGGGAAGGTAAGTGGAGGCAAAAGCTGTTAAATCATGAAATCTCCTCTCATACTCCAGAACTGTCAAATCTCCCTTCCTCAAATCCAAAAACTCATGTTCTTTCTCCCTTCTATGCTCCCAAGAATAGTACCTCTCCTCAAACTCTTCATGAAAATCCCTTCATCTCAATACCTCCCCTGATATCCTCTCTCTAATGGTCTCCCACCAAGAGTGGGCACTTTTAACCAATAGCTGAGTCACACAATCCACCCGTAGCTCCTCTAACACCGGTATCTGATTTATAACTCTTTCCACTTTCCTCAGCCAATGCCCAACATCCTATTTGCCATGGTAAGTCATACAACCCATCTCTCTCATACCCTTCACCCATTGCACTATAGTGACTACTCCCTCTGATCTAGGAGTCGTACTGGAGGCTCCCGCTACCATTCCTGCTGCTACAGCTCTCACAATATGTTCCATAAAAGCAGGATTCGAAAATGGGTTTGATCCAACTACCGGTGCCACTAGTGGGGGTATATTATCTTCCTCCTATCTGTCTGATACCTCGGGCATGGAGACATCTGCCTGACGGGACAACAAATCATCTCGAAGTCTTACTGACTCGCCCCCTTTAGAGTACACTGATGTTGCAGGTATAGAAGAGGAGGTGTCTCCCAAGTGATCCCAGTCTGGATCACTTTCATTACGATAACTCTGGTCACTTCCCCGAACTGGGGATGGATCACTCCTAGCTCCTTGCCTTGTTCTCACTATCCTGAAACACATTTCAAAATCATTTAATTATTCTTGTCCCCGGAATAGCAACCTGAGCTCTAATACCAAACTGTAACATCCCCTATTCCGGGATAAAAACAACAATCTCATGTCAACAGAAAAACAGAATAATTAAATTTTTTTTTCTATATATATTCATTATCTTCGTATTAAAATCAACTGAAATTTTAACGGAGTCCCCCCAATACCGGAAGGTCCCAAGTTATCGACATGTAACATGTTTACACTTCTAATAACTCGCATCTCATAACTTAATCCCGACCCAATCATCCTAGGTTTCAATTCCACAAATATTCTCACACTTATCAACCACAATATTTATGATATACATTATATAACAAAATATCATTATGAATGGATAAAAAATATATATATACATAGACATGAAATATGGTTACATGAGCTACAGAGTTAAGTTTATTCAATCAAGTTTAAACATTAATTATACAAATTAAGTTATACAAAATTTTCATGTTTACAAAATTATACAAATTAAGTTATACAAAATTTTCATGTTTACAAAATACAAGGGTATACTCCCTAGAACCTAGATTACAAGAAGGGAACATAAGCTAGGATCTACTCCTGTCGTGCATGCGATGATCCTAAAACAAAATACATATTATTGAAAGGTGAATATCACAATAAATATAACAACACGAATATCTAACAATTTCAGCAGGGTAACATGCATTCATATTTTGTTCACTTCTCCCTTCTGGTTTTCATTAGAATCTCTTCCTCATTCAACTATTAATAATCGTTCCCTCTTCCACTATCAACCTCCATTCCAGACTTTATAAGATCAAACATGATTATTTTTGCTTAACACATTACCGATACCAATTTCACTAGTATCATCATCATCACCCTGTAGGAGTCGATGAAAGGTGATCCTCTTACCGGGGATCCTAACATACACTAAATGTATGCTAGCCAATACATGGTGATCTCCTTACCCGGGACCCTAACATACACTAAATGTATGCTAGCCAATACATGGTGATCAACAAACATTTGGACTGTTACTGTCTGACCTCTCCTTAGATTTTTAACTATATCTAGAGTTATAAAACTCCGATTCAAGCGAGATTAGTCTTGTTGGAAAGCTAAGACATGAGGCTACAAGTCTCTGAAGAAAGGAGAACCCAGTTCTGCCTCCAAAATAGTCAAAATTGCTCCTCAACAAACATTTGGACTGTTACTGTCCAACTGTTAGTCTCGTTTTTGAACTGTTACTGTTTGACCTCTCTTCATATTTTTAACTATATCTGGAGTTATAGAACTCCGATTCAAGCGATATTAGTCTCGTTTGAAAGCTAAGATATGAGGCTACAAGTTCTCTGAAGAAAGGAGAACCCAGTTCTGCCTCTAAGATTGTCAAAATTGCTCATCAACAAACATTTAGACTGTTATTGTCCAACTGTTACTGTCTGACCTCTCCTCAGATTTTAACTATATCTGGAGTTACAGAACTCTAATTCAAGCGAGATTAGTTTTGTTGGAAAGCTAAGACATGAGGCTACAAGTTGTTTGAAGAAAGGAGAACCCAATTCTGCCTCCAAAACAGTCAAAATTGCTCATCAACAAACATTTAGACTGTTACTGTCCAACTGTTACTGTCTTGTTTTTAAACTGTTACTGTCCAACTGTTACTGTCTTGTTTTTAAACTGTTACTGTCTGACATCTCTTCAGATTTTTAACGATATATGGAGTTATAAAACTCCGATTCAAGCGAGATTAGTCTCGTTGGAAAGCTAAGACATGAGGCTACAAGTTCTCTGTAGAAAGGAGAACCAAGTTCTGCCTCTAAGATAGTCAAAATTGCTCATCAACAAACATTTGGACTATTACTATCTAACTGTTACTGTCTCGTTTTTGAACTGTTACTGTCTGACCTCTCCTCAGTTTTTAGCTATATCTGGAGTTATAGAACTCCAATTCAAGCGAGATTAGTCTCGTTGGAAAGCTAAGATATGAGGCTACAAGTTCTTTGAGAAAGGAGAACTTAGTTCTACCTCTAAAACAGTCAAAAGTTCTCATCAAAGAACCAGACCTACTACCCTATAGGGTCTGTCATGACCCAGTTTCGGTTGGTGACCCATAGCTGGAGTTCTATAACTCCAAATTGAGCAAGACCAATTTCATTAGTTAGTCAACATCTAAAACTACAATTTCTTTGAAAGAACCTGATCCTAATTCCTTCATCCTCCTATCCGAAATCCATCTGAAAGTCAAGAGACGAAACTGTCCAGATTCGTCAACCTTTCCATTCACACACAACACATGAAGTCCTTTAATTTAGCAACTCGTACTTTTTCCTCAATTCAAGTCTAAGAACTCAAATCTATAATTTAACATCCAGGCATCAATTTATAATCGACTTTGAAATGACTCATAAGACCATGTTTAGAATACCTTACCCGGTACGAATCAAGGTTTCGATCCCTCATTTTCTTTATAATGACAGCCGACCCTTCCCTCTTCTGTTCTTGTTCAATTTTTCTTGTTAATCCCTTGCCCACCAGTGTTTATTTTACCTATAACCCTCACTCTTGGACGGGTTCTTGAAATTTTGGTGTTTCTCTCTTGATTTGTAAAAATAGATACAAAAACTCCCTCTTTTCTTTCTTTACGATAGCTGCAGATTTGTTTTTGGTGAGAAGAGGAGTATTTATGCTCTATAATTATTCTTATTTGCATTTAGGCCCCATTTTCTTTAAGAGTATTCATTTTCCCCCCACTTCTTTTTAGTTTAGTTCATTTTCTTTAATTTAATCCAGTCTTGATTTTCTCGGGATTTACAATAAGGCCTCTCATGCTTTATGGTATTCAATCCTAACTTTCTAACCAAAGTAACACTAGCAACATTAGTACAACTACCACTATCAATGATCATACTACATACCTTATTGTTGATTAAGCATCTAGTATGAAAGATGTTCTCCCTTTGTTGCTCCACATCATCCTCCTTTGTCTGAACACTAAGTGATCTTCTAATCACCAAAACTTTATCACCAATAGCATACTCTAAATCACTAGCATCCTCAAGTGGGGGCATGTCATCACAATCAGATTCCTCACTAGTGGACATAATATCTCCATCATCCCTTATAATCATAACTCGACGATTTGCACATTTTGATGCATAGTGTCCCAATCCCTGACACTTGAAACACTTTATATCACGATTACGCTTCGGTTGAACTTCTCCCTTAAGTTTTTGATGATTGGCCAAAACCTGCTTCTTCATGGAGGTAGGTTCGGCAACTTTAGAAGTCACCAAAGGCTTCGATGATGCATTACCCTCTCTCCTATAATTCATCTTCCAACCCGAAGAAGACCCCGTATAAGCTCCAGATCGTGTATTACCCTTCCTTTTCAACTGTCCTTCAACCTTAATGGCTAAGTGTACTAACACCTCCAAATCAACATACAGGTGTCGGTTATACCATACGGTTGGGTTATGAAAGTGCCAAGTATTTGTTGTACCAAGGGTTATACAACATAAATCTAGATTAACCATTTAACAAGCAAAGTATTAAAAGTGAACAAGATAACAAATA
>Ga0307513_10008479_pt1 | contig 13136 bp, 13 predicted proteins | sample 15_EM_MG_FD_202174 | JGI IMG/M metagenome (GOLD analysis project Ga0307513, IMG submission 202174) | Populus trichocarpa ectomycorrhiza microbial communities from riparian zone in the Pacific Northwest, United States - 15_EM | ecosystem: Host-associated > Plants > Roots > Unclassified | place...
GCTCAAATGGCGGGTACTTATACATCTTGGGTGTTGAATATAAAACTTTTGATTACCATTTCTCATGGGCAGGGCGGACTGGAAAACGTGAGAATACAATGTATGCAATACAGTGAATCGTACTTACGGTCAAGCTCCCAAGTCCAAACAGACCGGTCTTGATTGACGAGATAGAGGTACGACTGAATGTATATTGCATAAAAATATTACTGATCACAACGAAAGGAGAAACCCACCAAAGCAATACTCTCAGGCTTTAATCGGGTGTCTTGGGAGGCCACTTTGTCGGCTTTTGGGTCCAAAAGTATGCCTAAAAAGAAAAGCTAAACAACCCACGATGAAAAAGAAAGGATGATGACGAACCTCCATCGATAATGGACTATTAAGTATTCATCGTTAGAGAATGCAAAATTCGAGAGGGACGAAGGCTTACATGGGCCACATGTATATTCTCTTTCCCAAACTCCTTCGCCAAGCTCTGCGAAAGAGCGCGCACACCAAACTTACCCGCCGCAAAAGCGCTGGTCACAACGTTGCCCCTAGTGGCTGCAGTCGCACCCGTGAATATGAGGGTGCCTCTTGTTCCAGCGGGTTCCTCGAGCTCTTTGTTCTCTTTGAACGCAAGGATCGCGCCACGAGAGAACGAAAAGGCCGCAGCCACATTCGTTTGGAGGGAATCCTGAACTTCTTGAGGTGTGATTTCAAGGAACGGTTTCCAAACACCATATCCAACATTGAATACGGCTGCACGGATGGCGTATTCCGGCTTGGGGAATTGTGCGTGGATGGAACTCCACACAGATGTTATGTCTTCGTGCGAGTACGAAGGAAGGGCGAACGGTGTAGCCTGTAAGGCGAATTGCAATTCGAATAATTCAGAATTGATGATTTATGGGTGACTTACGTGGCCGCCTTGTGCATTTATTTCGCTCGCGAGGCTGTCCACGACTTTCGCTCCTCTTGCGATGAGCGCGATGCTGTAACCGTTTTTCGCGAACAGCCGCCTAGACGACAATGGCCAGTTTAAAAAGAAAATTTGGAAAGCGGAGAACAGTCTTACGCCGTGGCTGCCCCAGTCCCAGAGCCGTTTCCCAATCCTGTTGAAGATATCTCAGTCTGGTTCTCAGCAATTGCCAAAATATGGCAAATACCAGCAACTACCAAGACTCTTTTCACGGCTTGTGATGTCATTTTTCGTGTTATTTTTGAACTCTATCCTGTACGTTTGAAACCTTTGTGGTGGCTATGTGAGCAGTCGCTGTTTGTGAAAGCCTGTTGGTCAGCGCTCACCCGATACGATTACATACTGTAGATGACGCCGTGGGAATACGGCGTTCACCGAAATACTTTAAAAAGAATCCGATCACCGTTTTAAAACGGGCGCCAACTTTGGAATCCCCTATCTACATCTCGACTGGCTTTCACTTTATCGCGTCATATAATTGCAAAGATGGTTTCCAAAATTGGATCGAGTCTTAAGAGGTTCTTCCAACCGTTGCTGAACATCATGGCCTCTCCTGCTCCTCGCTCTATATTCAGTGATATGCCCGTAGACATAACAATGTACGAACACCTCGTCATTGCATCGGCCCTCTCATCCTCCCCCAACTCTTTCGATCTTAATCCCGAAAATTATACCGTTATCGAGCTACGGATATACAAATCCAAGAGCAGCCCGTTCCACGAATTTTTGGTTGCTGTCGTTACCCGCCCTGAGTCCTCCAGAACAATCCTCCTTCGTCTGGAGCACACGCATCCGAGACCGACCAACAGAGACATTGAAGGCCAACAAGAATCCTCACCTGAGAATCAAGCAGTCGCTTCTGCCCTGCGGGACGCTTGTCAGGAATCCATCGACGACCGCGTGACGCCCCAGAACGCCCCTCCCGATCTCGACGACGACGAAGGAAATCATTGCAACGGAAGCGTAGAATCAAACCGCCCTTCTCAAATTGTCTCTACCAACATCGAACCCCTCTCGACGCTGAATTCTTCCACCAGCATCCCTCAGCAAGCCTCAGCATGCGCATCCTCCTCCTCTGAGTCCATCTCTGAATCGCTCAAGTTAATTACCGGGACGGAATCCCGGGATATAATTACCATGATCCCTCAATATCCCGATGCCCGTCATCATGATCTGGTCGAGGTACTCAGGCCTAACAGTTTCTCCCTCGTCTCACTCGCCATCTTGGCTAAAATCGTCCACGAGAAGCACCCGTTATACAGCCTGTTCCATCGCCAGTGTTTTTGGTATTCCAATCTCATCATGAGAGTCATTGCGAAGAATTTTGGAGGGGAAGATGGTCCTCAACCCCGAGAAAGACATCCTGAAGAGCCATCGGCCTGGGTCCGCTACCAACAGTCCAAGTACTTGTTCATCAAAGTCGGACGGGTTCTGGAGATTATGGTTCATGCGATTTCCGAAAAACTCGACATCGTTACGGCTGATATTCAGGCTCAAGTGAGATTATTTATCATGGGCCCTACTCCATTTCCCCTCTTCTAACGTGACATAGATTTCAAGGCGCCAGGACAGCGAGCGAAATATTCAGCAGGCTGAACGAAGGGCTAAGGCAGCTAAGGAGTCCGAGAAAAAAGGAGCTGAGGAGTTTGAGCGAAAAATTTGGCAGGTTGAGGAGTCCGAGCGAGAAATTCGGCAGATTGAGGAGTCCGAGCGAGAGGCGGCTGAGGAATTCGAGCGAAAAATTCGGCAGATTGAGGAGTCCAAGCGAGAGGCGGCTGAGGAGTCCGAGCGAAGGATTCGGCAGACTGAGGAGTCCAAGCGAGAGGCGGTTGAGGAGTCAGAGCGAAAGGTTCGGCAGGCTGAACAAAGGGCCGAGAGGTCTGAGCGTGCGTATGCCTTGCTTTTGAACCGACAGACTGGTGGCGGGATTCCGTGAGGATTCGACGTTGCATGACTCGCGTGCGCGTGAATTACCCATAACTTCCTGTATTTTGTTTATATCTCATTTGTATCTCATTCGTCATGCTTTCGCATTTATCCATGAACAAAACCAGCTATCTTTGTAAACTATCTCTGCGTATTTAGTTAGGTGGCCTTTCATAGGACAGGCCACTGCTACTCGGCCCAAATATGTTGGAGATTAAAACGCATTGCCGCCGCCGCCGGGCCATGTGAATACGCACATGGTTAGCGCCGCAATAGAACTTTCTAAGCAGATATATACTTACACAGCATCACATAAAGTTATCTCGAAACACTTGAGGCATGCTGTATGCTGTTTACCACTGTTCATGAGCGGGACGAACTATAGGTGAGTATTAGCGCAGTGAACTTTAATAGCTTATCACCAGGCCAGCTTACGGTCAAGTTCCCAGGTCCAAGCGGATTGATCTTGATTGACAAGGTAATGGTATGCCTGTTGATTGTCGTCAGAATTAATTTGTAGGATAGATGGACCAACTTACGGAGGCGATACTTTCTGGCGAGAGTCGACCATCTTCGATGTCTGCCCATTCAACTGAATTGCGCGCGCGTTGGCGATCCATCAGAATAGCTGGAGTGCATTGTCATATAGAATTTAGGATAGGAGAAAATCATGCAAACCTCCACCGATGATGGACTAGAAGTAATGGAGAGCGAGCCATGTGAGCCATTGAGGCGATACAAAGTGATATAAACGTACATGGGCAATGTGAATTTCTTCCTTTCCGAGTTCTTTCGCTAGGCTCTGTGACAGAGCTCGTGTGCCAAACTTACCAGCGCAAATGCACTCGAGACAGCGTTGCCCCGTGCGCTGGACGTGGTTCCGGTGACGATCAAAATACCTCTCTTTCCAGTCGGCTGTTCGATGTCGTTGTCCTTGAACTCATCAGCGATCTTGTTCACTTCGTTCGCCTCTCTAGCAAGCGGGCGCCGTTCCTCGCAAACAGCCGTCTGTTCAAGTAGCGTGCGTCGTTGAGGCTCAGAAATCTCTCCGAATGCAAGTTTCACTCACGCAGTAGCCCCACACGTTCCAGATCCGTTTCCCAAACCTACAAAGAGGAAGTTACGGTTGATAAGACATTGACAGGTCCTGTGGAACAGAAGTCTGAATGCCTTACCGATAACAACGATCACGAGTTTCGCTACTTGCGAGGTCATTTCACAGTATTGGAGGACAAGTTAGAGAGAGCTGTGGAATCAAGCCTTTTATGTTATAAGTAGAGTCGATGTCGTCTTTGTAAGAAGTTGATAAGAATGTATTTGTGCCAGCGTTTCTATTAGTTGTGATCGTGGTGGCCTCTTGTATGACCTGCGCGCAAGTCGGCATGCGGCACAACCCACTCTCGATATCCTCGGAGTTTCATAACACGGATTTACGATTTAATGGAGATCAGGTCAAGAATAGTAGCAAGATAAAGGAGCGAAAGTCCACGCAGCAGGTTTCATTCGCGCAGGCCTGAGCGCTCAAGCACTTTCCACGTTTAAACGTTGAATAAAGGAGAGCGCCCTCGACCAAAATGAGGGAGAGGGTGGTAGTTCCTGTTCCATTTTTGCCCAAGACAGCAACTTTTGGCACCATTACGATTTGACAGGATACGGCGCTATGGCCGTCCGACCCACCAAGAATAGCCCGGGATCAGGTTGGAGCAGGGGGTGCAGTCATACGAATAATGCGGGGTTCGTGGATCTTTCTCCTAGGTAAACGTTGGAATACAATGAGAAAACGCTAAACAAGCTCGGAAAATCGATAACGAACGTCAGAAGAGATATTCAATGCTTTGCCATCCATCGCATCTTGAATTGATGGTGGGGGTACATATCCACTCGAGTGTATGACATTTCAAATACAATGCGTCCACCAAAAGTCCGGCACTTGTGGGTTTATGATTGCATCGGCTACAGCCATACCTTCGCTAGACTAAACAAAAGTCACCTTATATTTACTGCACTATTTTCACTTCGTGTGAGCCATTGCCGCTCGTCGATACAAGCTGCGAAGACGTCCTCACGGGTCTACCATTCGGGATGCCATTTACCACTTCTCATGAGCAGGACGGACTGGAGGAATTATATTAGTACAACGAATTTACTAGAATCAATACCAAGCCGGCTCACGGTCAAGTTCCCATGTCCAGGTGGAACGGTGTTGATTGACGAGGTAAAGGTATGCCTGTCGATTGTGGTCAAAAGTAAACCTGTAGGATAAGAAGGGCGGACTTACGGAGGCGATACCTTCTGGTCTGAGACGAACATCGTCGTTGGTCACCCATTCTAGTGGCCTGATTGCGCGCTGGTGGTCAACCAGAATACCTGGGCCACGTTATCTAACATGATTTTTGGGAAAGTAAATCATACAAACCTCCATCAATGATAGACTAGACGCGTCGAGCCCCGTTAGAAATCGAATTGAGACAAAGTAAATTGATACCAACGTACATGTACAACGTGAATATTTTCCTTCCCAAATTCTTTTGCCAGGCTTTGTGACAGAGCTCGCGTGCCAAACTTACCAGCAGCAAATGCACTCGTGACAACGTTCCCTCGCGTGCTTGCCGTAGCTCCGGTGAAGATCACTGCACCCCTCTTTCCACTCGGTTCTTCGATATCATTCTCTTTGAATGCCAAAATGGCGCCGCGGGAAAAAGAGAACGCGGCAGCCACACTTGTTTGGAGGCAATCCTGAACCTCCTGAGGCGTGATGTCAAGGAATGGCTTCCGGACATTGTGTGCAACGTTAAAAAGCGCGACACGGATGATATATTCGGGTTTAGGGAATTTTGCGTGGACAGCCTCCCAGGCGGAGGCGATGTGATCATCGGAATAAGAGGGCACGGGGAATGGTGCAGCCTGGGTCAAATGATTGTTAGAATAACCCACTGAAGCCATCCACAACTCACATGTCCACCTGAAGCGTTGATCTCATCCGCGACCTTGTTCACATAGTCTGCCCCTCTAGCAAGGAGAGCGATGCTGTAGCCGTTCTTCGCAAACAACCGTCTGCTCAAGTAGAATGCATCGTTGTGAAGTAGAAATTAGGTTTCCGAATGCAAACAGCAAGATTCACTCACGCAGTTGCCCCACCCGTTCCAGATCCATTTCCCAAGCCTGCTAAAAGGAAGGTAAGGTTCTGCGGAACCAAAATTTGGATACCCCTACCAATAACAACGATCACGCGTTTCGGTACCTGTGAGGCCATTTCGTAGTTTTCGAATACGTTGGGGGACAAGTTATAGGGATCCGTGGGTTCAGGTCTTCCATGTTATATGTAGAGGCGATGTCGTGTTTGTAAGAAGCAGATAAGCGGCGACATATTTTGAGTCAGCAAGTTGTCAGCAAGCCCGAGTCGTGATTGTGGTGACCTCTAGCGTAATTTGCGCGTGATTAACTTTCGCTATGGCTTGAGCAATATAATGCTGGAGCTCCATAGCATGGATTCACGAGCGTCTGCGACTTAGAAGGAAGAGAACAAAATGGTCGTCGAATGACAACAAAGCCCGGAGGTACTCGGCCGGTTGTGTGATCGGAGCTGATGGCATCGACTTTGTCATTTTTCTTCTCTGTCCTTCCAGCCACTCGTACTTATCTGCAAATTTTTAGAAACCATGTTCAAGCTCTGCGCCGACTTGTAAGTAGATATGAAGCGCTCAGCCCTCTCCGGTTTCAAGTATGGGACATCGCAGGAGCGGCGTACAATTCTGCCAATAATATGTACATGTCCCACTCTTAGGTTCGTCTCGTCGTTCAACAGGCACCACTTCCGCTACAGCCAGTGGGAGTTCTTCTGAAATGATCAAAAGGGATCCCTCATCCCCCTTGTGGGATTTTCACACTTGCTAACTTGAAACAATGGCCTGGCATTAAAGTAGATAACTTTTCAAGCAAAAGAAGGCGCGCCCTCATATGTCCGAGTCACATGTGATCAGTATGTGATCACTGGCCGCAATAAGTCCAATTATGTTCGCGGAACGTGTTCGCCGCATTGCACTCGTTAAGCTAGAGGGACGTAGGCCTCGCTTTTGGCACAGCTCGGCTTCACAATAACCTCCATGGTTCTTCGACACGGATGTCCTCTCATTTTATCGGATTTTTGATGATCCTTTCAGTCTTGCAAGGTAAGAACATCAATTGATAGGATTAAACCGAAAGGCTTAAAATGGCCACCAGGCTTCTTAACCACATTTATTTCTATCTTCTCTCGAGCTCAGATCCTGGACGCCATCCCAAGTGAGGTGCGGCTAACTCGAAAGCCTGGGGAAGTCTACAACGTGCTCAAATAAGGCGCACCACAGTGTACAGGAAATTGCACAATCGTGGGCAATGCGCTACAGGTAAGAAAGAACCTGGCGTACACACGATACCCACTAACTCTCTACCACAATTAGACTTGCCTTTATGGTGCATGCTTTTGCACCGACGATAATGGAATCCAATTGGAGGATTGCATGAACTGCCTCTATTGGATATCACCGATCCCGGAAGTGTATACCGCAGCGCAAGGGGCACTAAACGGTGTGTGACTACTCCATGAACCGCGTTATTTGTTCTGACTAGAATAAAAGAATTTGAGCAAACCTGCGAGAGTGCGTTGAATCTGACGATCACATCCCTCTCCCAGCCTCCACCCTCAACAACCTCCTTCATCCCTCCGGCTTCACCCTCCACGGCGACCCCGCTACCTTCAGCGACTCTTGCGATACCATCAACCACTTCCACAAGCACAAGCACAGTTCAATACCCCACAATTAAGGTGGCACCTACCGATCAAGTCTGTTTTGCACGACTTCCCGGAGCCAGAAGGGCAATTCAGCCACATCAAGTACAGCAATGTCGTCTTAAACCAGCAAAATAATTTCATACATGATGCTGTATTGGATCGTCCCCGTGGATTTTATTTTCACTGTGCGACAAAGCGACAAGTCTATTGTAGAGGCTTACACCCCGTCTCCAATCGTTGTAGTGGTACGCCTTTGCGGAGACTCCAAAAGATGCCGCCTTTTCAACACAGAACGAGCGAAAGGGACACTTAACGGAGCCTGAGTGGCTCTTCCCAGTACTTATCTTGTAACACCCGATAACCTGTATCTTTTCTTGGCCCATTTTATTAGGCATCATCGTTTCGTGGCTACTACTTCTGGATTTCCACCATCTGGTTCAGTCGGGATCGGCGTTCTCAGCTCATTAGACACATCATCGTATTAGAAACTAAAGCGTCAACGGTGTCCATATCCTTCATCTAATTCTGGTCCAGCGACGGCCAGGATAAATGTATCTCAAAATCATTCAATAAGAGTAATGAAGTCACAATAAATCTATGCAGAGTTCAGGAGACGAGAAAATGTCTACAACCAATGACACCTACTAAAGCTTAACCTGATTGGCGAACAAGAGTGTCCAGGTTCGCCCTGATGAGCACGGCTCGGCTCTGGCCCCGGAAATCGCACTTTCGGTATATTCTACGATTGCAAGCACCTGCGAATAACCGCCGACCGAACCGCCGATCGTGCCAGCGAACCGCCGATTGAACTACCGGTCAAAGTGCCGATCGAGTTGCGATCCGCAAGCTTACTGCGATCCACTTGTGAGTCACTAGCGACGAATAGCGACGTACCACCGGTCAATTTCTGAGCACCAGCGAACTGCCGAGCGAACTGCTGATCAAAACCGCCAATCCAGGGACCAGTTGCGATCCGCCGGCGCTTATTGCGACGAGTTGCGACGACTAGCGCCGCCTTGCATCGACTTGCGAAAGACTAGCGACGACTTGCGAGGACCTACCCACAACATTTCTGGGTTTTCCGTTCATTTTACTGAGTATTTAAGAAAGAAAAATAAATTGAAAAAGAAAGAAAAGGGGGGAGATTAGTCAGCCAGTGGCAGTAGTCATGCTCGCTAGGGTTTGTCAAGGGTTTTGAAACCCGTGCAAGTTGTGGGTAGGGTACCCTGGGGTAGGGGTACGGGTTAGCCTTTGTCAACCCTCTGCATACCCGGACCCCTGGTGTGGGTTGGCAGGTTTCTGTGGTGGAGTTTGAATTGTGATCAACCCACAGTTGATCTAGTTTCCACCAGTGACCACCACTCCCACAACTTCCTGTCCAAAGGTGGTTGGTGTGAACTGGTTCATGGTCAGTCAGCATAACCACATTTTCTAACCACAGTGAAATGTGGTTTCTCTGAGTTGGCAAGCAAATACAAATCTTCAAAGACAGAAAATGCATCTTTTGTGGAGCAGCCAAAGAGTGTCATGGTTAGTTCTTGGAAGTCCAGTCTCAAGACTGGAAAAAGACTGAGACTGGACTGGACCAAGACCAGAAAGGACCAAGACTGGACAAGACCAAGACTGGAAAAGACTGCACAAAGACCGGTCTGAACCAGTGATTCTGTACCCCCAATCTGCCCCTCCAAAATGAGCCCAAGATCACCCAAAGCGGTTAAGATTTGGCTGAGAAATAAATTAAACTGTACAATGTTGACTCAAATAGTAGACTTGGCTGAAGCCTGAATATTATTGTGTAAAATTCAATTCCTAACCATATCAAATGTTCTTGGGCTTAGGGATTGGCACGGGTAACCCTGGGGTTTTCCAGGGCTACCTGCACCTGTACCCCAGAAAACCCGTACCCGTGCCCAAGGGTATGGGTTTTGATGGGTACGGGTACGGGTTTTACAAAAACCCGGGGGTACTCCAACCCGCGTGCGGGTATGCCTCCAGAAACCTTGCAAGCACAATGCAAGTGTCGACTGACATTGCCGTGCAGCCTTGCGAGGGTAAGAAGGTTGTGTGAATGGTAACCGAGGTGCAGAGCATGCACCCTGGTGTCCCCACGACACAGCAGTCGTTGCTGAGCGTCGTCGATGAGGCTTGTTGATGGGACTCGACGCCGCATGACTCTGTTGATATGGTATCATTAACATCACCTCAGTTTGGCCTCAAGGTCATTGTTGGGGCAGCCTCGCAGTTGAGGTGGGCATCAACGCCACGACTAGTTGACACGGTGCGTAGTCAGTCACCAGCATGCGGTTACTGGCAGTGCTCAAACCCACCTATGCTTTGCCCACTATGGGCATTTAGTGTTTGAAGGTCCGGTCCGGTCCGGTCTTTGGGCCTCGAGAGGCTTGGACTGAGACTGAGACTGGTCTTCATATTTTCAAATACCCCCAAAGACTGGACCGAACTGACAGAGACCGGTTCAGAGCAGTTTTGGCAGTCTTTACATGGTTACAGGACCAGTCTCAACCAGTTATGGTTGAGACTGGTTGCGAACTTGTCTGGACCGGTCTTTATTCTCTATGTACACAAAAAAGGTACAAAATATATTATATATGCATTGCTACGGTATTTGTGGGGAAATCAGGAGTGAATGAAGTGGTGGTGGTAGGGATCAAGGTGCATGCAGTGGTCAATGCAGTGGTCAATGGTTGACGTGGTGGAAGTGGTGGAAGTGGTGGAAGTGGTGGAAGTGGTGGAAGTGGTGGAAGTGGTGGAAGTGGTGGGTGCTTGAGGTAATCAATGAGTTAGAGTGTGCAGTCTAGGCAGATCGTGGCAAAGATAAGTGGAAAGTGGAAAGGAAATAAAAACGGCTCACACCTTTGCCCTGGTCATCATTATTGGGACCCTCTGCTTGGTACCTGCTGCCTGCCCACCCTCGCTGTTGGCAGCCCCATACCTGCCTGCGTCATTTCTGGCATTGTCATAGGTATCTACATGGTGTTTGTCGATGTAGGTGGGCTTCATTCGAGGTTGACATCGTTGATGTGAGTGGCTTTGATAGTGGTGGGATTCAAGGTCGATGTCAGTGGCTACGTGGCATTTGTAGGTAGTGTCGGGGATCGATGTTTAAGGGGGGAGGGGGTTGACTGCGCTTGTCGACTGGAGCTGAGGTGGGTGATCACTGACATGGCATCATTCAGGCTGGCAGGAGGGTTTGGCGGTCAGTGTGGTTGTGGCTTGAATTGTCGAACTCACCCTGAGTTGGCCTAATGTGAGCAATTGACTAGGGAATTGACGATGATGAGCGTGGTTGGGTACCCACATCCCTAGACGAGGGAAGGGGTGTGATCTAACCAAACTAGATTCAAATGGTATTAGTTTACAAACGCACAAACGAATAACTAACCTAGACCTGGATTTCTGGGGCATTGGGGGGGGATGCAAGGGAGAGCGACGAAATTGATGGAGGGAGACAACAATCAACATGCTCATTTGTCAGCCACGTGGTTTCAATTAAATATTGACGTTGAAATCCAATTAATTTCCACAAGTTGGTAAATGAAATACATGAATATATTTGAGGCCTAAAGAACCGGTTGAGACTGCTAAGACCGGTCTTTGCTCGGTCTCTAATTTTCGAAAATGGTGATGGACTGAAGACTGGACCACGGTTACGGTCTTGATCGGTCCTGAGAATTTCCGGTCTTGATCGGTCTTGGTCCGGTCCAGTCTTGGTCTTTTTCCAGTCTTGAGACTGGACCTTCAAACACTATGGGCATTGGCGTCAGATCAGCAATGGCGATGGGGTGGAAAGGGGTCTACAATGAGGGCAGCGGCTGGGGTGACATGGTCAGTAGCGGACATGGTTTGTCCTACACACACCTATTGGGTATCCATGACTCTCCCTTTGCGCTTTTTGCCATCTCCACCCCCGCCTAAGCTCCTTCAAACATGAAAAACATTGCCTACATCCCTCGTTGGAGGGGAGAGGCAATGTTGTGTTTGTTGGCAGTGATGTGCTGGCATACCTGTGCAGTGGTAAGGACAAAGATTTGCAGTAAATATGTTAGCTACTTGTAGAAAAGAGGTAAACAGAGTCTTTTTCTGACCTTTTTCTTGCATTTTCGGGGTTCAAGTGTAATGCAATGGGTAGGGTTGATTGTTGAAAGCGACAACCGACAGGTGGGCAGGGCGGTTGATCATATTTTTGGTGGAGTTTTAAATTTCGGGCTGACCCGCCAACCCCTGCAATGGGTACAGGTATGGTGAGGGTTGGATAAACCCAACCTGCACCCGTACCCCAGGCCAACCCGTGGCACTTACCTGCGGGTTTCTCAAACCTGTGACAATCCCTACTTGGGCTCATTTTAAAGCTTAAGGTAACCTAAAAATATTATTGATGAATACATGTCTGATTTTCAATGCATCAGGTCAAAAAACTGGTCATAAACCGGTTAAGACTGGTTAAAACCAGCAACTGGTCCAGACTGGTCTAAGACTGCAAAAAACCAGTCCTGAGCAGTCCAGTCCAGTTTTTTGATGTATTGGGACTTTGGTGGACCAGTCTTGGTCTCAGTCCATGTCCCAGAAGGGCAAAAACGGGACTGGATGGGACTTCCAAGCGCTAGTCATGGTTCTGTCTGGAAGTTGCACTTCAGTGAGGTTTGATGCCAGAATCTCCTCCAATTCTGCTATTTGGTCTTCAAGAACCATTTTATCAACAATGAGCATGACTAGTTGCCAGAGCATGGCAGCTATTGTAGATAAAACCATGGCAATTTGGGATTTCTGCAGCTTGAAACATAGAAGGAGTGCCTGGAAGAAACATTATTATGACACCCACCAAAAGCATCCATAACATGTACATCTCCCAACAAATCACCATGGATAGCCAGGAAATTCAGAACCAGTGACACTAAGGTCTGAAGGATATGGACTTGAATATCAACACCTTGTGACATGGCATCACTCATGATGTTGATTATATGTGGAACAGCTGATTGTGGGATGACTTTGAGGGAGATAAGATGTTGTAGAGAACTCAGGGGAATAGCTACAACTTTTGCATTCTTTATTGCACAGCCCATAAACACCAGTCACAGAAGGTTGTTGGATTGTGGCTTGTTGAAGTCCTAGACTAGATGAATACATATGAGTCTTAGCATGAAAGTGAAAGGCTAAATATATTATGAGTACTCAGACGAATACATATGAGTCTAGAAATGGAATAATGAGTAAACGATCAAAGAAAAAAGGAAGAGAACTGAAACTCAGCATGAAAGTGAAAGGCTGAGGTACCAAACAACAAGGCAAAGCTTTATAAAGGAAAATTAAAGGAGCTTCGGCCCTAAATGTCCGTTGTCAGGCTTGAATTATGTTTCGAGTAAATTCCCCATAAATCCTCCATAATAACTCAACACAAAATAAGGGTAATTCAAGAACTGTATAATTGGTGCTACCCCAATGGACAATAGCAAAGGC
>Ga0307513_10008480_pt1 | contig 13136 bp, 12 predicted proteins | sample 15_EM_MG_FD_202174 | JGI IMG/M metagenome (GOLD analysis project Ga0307513, IMG submission 202174) | Populus trichocarpa ectomycorrhiza microbial communities from riparian zone in the Pacific Northwest, United States - 15_EM | ecosystem: Host-associated > Plants > Roots > Unclassified | place...
AACATGATCCAAGCGCGGAAATTCATCCTTCCTAATAGACAACCAGCGATCAAAATCAACGTGATGCACGCGAATACGCCTTGAAAGAACACCATTGTAGCTGTTGGAAAGTAGCCTAAAAATGCTTGCCCTAGCAAGAACTTCTCATCCAAAGCAACCGCAGGTTTTCCTAGGAAAAACACAAGTTTTTCACCAAATGACATGCGGAAACCCCACCCTACCCAACAAACAAGTACCATTGCAAAAGCATAAAAGACCATGAATGCTGAGTTTATGGCCCATTTCCTTTTTACTATGCTGCCGTATAGAATCACAAGGCCTGGTATGCTTTGAAGGCCCACCAGTGTAGCTGCTGTGAGCTGCCATGCATTGTCTCCCTTGTTCATCCATACCGGGCTAGCCTCATCGGGCAACAAGTTAGAGGGCAGCTCCATGCGATTTCTTGAGCAGTGTCAGGTTTTGTGACGTTTTCGAATCGAAATGGAGATTGAAATGCAAGAATGGCAAAAGGAAATGAGAAGTGATAGTTTCTATACATAATGAAGAGGAGAGAAAAAGGATATTGATTGTTTGTTGTTTATGCCTGGAGTGTTGTTTTTCGTGTATGGCATTGGGTTAAGGCCGGCCCGGGAAGGCAATTTGTCTGTAGGTTTGAACTTTCTCCACCAGAGAACAGAAGAGGAATATCTGACTCGGCAATAATCTATATTTTGAGAAGATACCAGCAATTGCTGATAGGTCATCTAGCTAGCAAGCAGCCAATGACAAGAAAAATTGTGTTACATGGCATGCTAAATTTATCATTACAAACGTAATCAAGCATGGATATTTACCAACATTAGTACAACTAATAAAGGGGCATCAAAAGACATAAGAGGATGTAACTCAACTGGTCGGATTCTAGATTTGCTTTCTAGAGGTTACCAGTTCGAGTCTCACAAACCTCAGAGTTACTGGAGGTTTACATAGTCGTTAACTTCAGGGCCCATGAAATTAATCGAGTTGCGTGCAAGCTGGTCTGGATACCTATGTTAATAAAAAAATAAAAAGCACCAAAATGCTAGCCAAGAGTAGGTCCAATCGAAGAGAGAGGTGATATGAAGTTAAAGATTGTCATGGATAATATAAATCATATCTTAACACTTCACTTTACCTAACAATTTAAGTTATTGAGTTGAGATAATTCTTCATGAGTTTAAATTTCACTATTATCATTCTTTCATCTAATTAATAGCACAAAGTAGTGTGAATGTGAGCAAGTTTTAAATTAAAATATAATACTTGAAAAAATATGTTAAAAAATAATATAAATCAAATATTAAAATTTTTCATACCAATTTAAACTATTAGATTCAGAACCATGTTGCGTTAAAGAATAGTTTATTCCCATAAACAGCACATCTTCATGAGGTCACAACCTCAGTCTTTTCTCTCGTCTACGAGTGTAGGAACTAGTAAATGGTGATAATATCAGAGACCAATGTGGTTATGTTAATTAATTTTCTTAGGAAACTAAGGTGGTTTGGTGCTATCATTCCTGTTTTGTGTTCATATTATCAAAAAATAATTTGAAAGAAAAAAAACATAAAACTGATGTGTTTTTATTTTCTTTTTTTCAAAATCATAAACCAACAAAGAATAGCTAAATCTCCTGGGATCAAATAAAAATTGGATTTAAACTTCTAATTGTTTGATAAAAAAACTGTGATATCATATAAAAATAATTTAAAATAAAAAGTTTATTAAATAAAGATAAAAATGATTTTATTCTCAATGATCGTATTCACTTTTTTTTTTTTTTTTGGAATGCTTAATTAAAACTATAGGGTCAAGCTAGCACAACGTAAGTCAAGGTCTAAAAAGCCAAGATAAATTGTATTAACTGGTCCATAGCTTCGGCTACTCTTTCTTACTTTCCAATTTCATAGATTGTCAAATCCTAACAATAAAGCATGGAGTATTAATTAATTACACCAGCTAATTTTTTTTTTATATATATATATATATATATATATATAAAAAAAATTGAAAAACAAATTAACATAAATAACCCATCCTTCGCCTTTCTATATATACTGTGGATTTGATTCAATGATGGATTCGTCGTGCCCCTCATTTATGGTTCGGAGTAAAAGTATCAACAAAGCAAAAACTAAAGAACATATAAATCTCTCTCAAAACAAGCTTAAGATTCAGAGTAAAATCAGTCAAAAACAAGAAAGAAAGGAGGAAAAAAACAGCCAATCCAATATTTGATATTAGAATTGGCTTGGAGTTTAAACATGGAAGGTGGTTTTTTTTCTTTTTTTGCGGCTTACGTTGTTTGTAGGGGTGAGCATATATTTAATTTCTCGAGTCCTTTATTCTTTTGTTATGGCTATGCTTCGCCGGAGGAATTTTTTTGGTGGGTGAGGAGGCTTAGAAAGGGGTTTTTCAGGCGGCGACTTCAGGTGGGCCGCCGATGGTGGAAATGATTGGATTTGGTGTTGTGGGTTTGGGCATAAACAATCGGGGGTTGTGGGTTTTGCGTTCTGTTTATTTCAAAGGAAAGAGGGGAGAGGTTTTGGCATTTCAATAAAAAAAAATAAAAAAAAATTGAAAGTTCGTGTCATTCATAGATGTTAAACCTTGGATTATCGGTGGATTGACTAGAAAAATTATAATTCCAAATAAATTTTTAGTTGAACAGAAAAAATATTAACATGAATTTGACTAACTCAAGCTTTTAATGGTTTGATTAATTTAATAAATCCGACTGAGTTAATAATAATAATAAAAATACTATTATTTTAATAAAAATAATAAAATTAAGTTAACTGACCTGAAATTTAAGTAATAATATAGTAATACAGATTTTTTTTGTCCCTTGGCAATTTCCTTCAATCTTTTACGTGAGAAAACTCAGAAAACAAACAAGACGTGCTCTGGTTGCTGCCATCAATAACCCTCCCGGTATGTAAGAGAGATCGATTCACTTTCATTTAATATTAAGATCGCTTAAGACCTAGTTTGCTTGAGGTTTGTATTATAATGTCTTAGCTAGCTGTATTTTTTTTTTTTCAAATAAGCAAAATAATATTATTCTTTCTAACACTTGCACAAAGTTCTCCAAAGTACAGTTCTTGAGGTATTAAATTAACCAATAATCATCCAATGTGTATCCACCTATGTGTACACAGATAATGTTAAATACAGTATTTCTACAGGAAATTCTTCACATATAAGATTTGCTCTAAAGATATGCACTAGTGGTTTACGAAATCACTCGAAATAATCAACGGTCAACAAAATGTTTACCCGCTATTCACGATTGTTTTCTGCACCGTAGAAGACTTTTGAGCTTTGATTTTGATCAAAACTTTGAAAACCAAGTTGCAGAAGATTCGTGGGCGCAAGGGTGGAAATTCTGCCCACTATTATGAGTCGTCTTTTGACTAATACTAAAATCTTTTTCTTTACATGGCACAAACAATAGGGAAGCTGTGCCAATTAGCTTTCAGAGTTTGCATATATAAAAGGAGCCTCTCGTTAAGTAGCTTTGTGTAGTCTAAGCATCCATTACATAAATTGTGTTTGTGTGTGTGTGTGTGTGTTCTAACTTCTAACTTCAAAAACCAAGAGTTGTCTAGTTCCATAGAAAAAAACAAGCATGGTGGATGTGTTTACAGAGAAGCAGATTGCTGAGTTCCAAGAAGCCTTTTGTCTATCTGACAAGGATGGAGATGGTACATATCAAACTCACTTGTCTATACTGTTCTGCTATGCCCTCCATCTCCTTTTCTTTTTCTTTGGATTTGTTATATATACTCCGATTATATATATATATATATATATATATACACACTCTACTGACGTCTTGATGATTAATATTTGTTAGGGCGCATTACCTTTGAGGAACTGGCCACTGTAATCAAATCTCTTGACCATGGCGCCACAGAAGAAGAGTTACGTCATATGATCAGAGAGGTTGATGTCGATGGTAATGGAACCATAGAATTTGGGGAGTTCTGGAATCTAATGGCAAGGAAAATTAAGGTAAGCATTATGCTCACGGGTGAAATATTTTTATTTTTTATAAAAAAATATATATCCAAGTTTTTTTAATATATTTTTATAGTTAAAAAAATATAACAAATCAAAAAGTTTATGTATACATGTAATCAAATAAACTAAGAGTTATATGCGTTAATAAATAAATAAATAAATAATCATTAATAACACCTAAAAACAAAACTTGAAAAAATAAAGAGATATATGTAGATCAATATATTTAATCTTGAAAAATAGTACGTTAAATTGATTGAATAAAAAAAAGAAAAAATAATAATATGTAAGGCTACACATAATAAAAAATATCATTCAAAAATAATTTTTTTTTCAAAAATATAGTTTATTTATATAAAAGATAAAAACAAAGTCATAGATGAACAGAAAAACCTCTCTGAAAATTAAATGCATGACAAAAAAATCAATATTATTTAAAGAGGCCCTCTGAATAAAATAAAAAAGAAGAAGTTTTGTCTAATTTTTTTTTAGTTTTTTAACCAGTCACGTCACTTTATCTCTTTTCAATTGTATTTTTTAAAGTTATAATTTCACGGTAACCATGGCAGACCCAGGCGTGTGGGTCTGGCATGGTTGTCAGATCTAGGCGCTTGGGTCTGGTAAAGATGCTAGTAACAAAAGACGCGTTGCCTACTGAGGCATACAATGTGTCGCGTGTTTTGCCCAAATTTCGGCCACTATGGTTGCTAGAAAATCAAGACCTATGTTTTTTTTACCTAAAAACCTCTTTTGCAACCCGTTTTTGACCTAAAACACCTTAGAAATCATGACAAACTCATTCATGACCTCAAAAAACAGCCCAAAAAACCAAACTCAACCCGAAACAAAAAATCAACACGAGCTCATATCTATTTTTTCACAAACTTTGAAGGTACAAAACATCTAATATGTACTCCCTGCATCAATGGAACAATTTGACACAAAAACACCGTTGGAATCCGACGACCCCTCCCTCTCTCCTCTCTCAATCAAGGATAAAAAAATAACAAAAAAAAACTTTTGTACCAAAATAAAATTGGAAAAATTTTAAGGAACCACAATTGTATAATTTGTGTGATTGTTTAAATTGGAGGACCAAAGTGAATGTTTTCAAAACTTATAGTACGTCACCTATGTTTGTCATATTTTTCATTTCGGTTCTCCACCTTCCAATCTCACCCTTTCATAAGAATTTGAAATCAATCGCTCCTTAAATAGGACTTGATCGTCCAAAAACAAAGTTTGAGGATCAAACTGAAAAAAAATAAAATAAAATTTTGCACAGTAATAAATGTATAGTGAAAATCCAACGCATTTTAGTATATAAGTTATATATAGTGGTCAATTTGTCAAACTTGTCATGTCGATGGAAAGCACTTCACATGTTTTGATAATTAAAAACGCTATACGTTTGTAGGAAAATGATGCTGATGATGAACTGAAAGAGGCCTTCAAAGTATTCGACAAGGATCAAGATGGTTACATTTCACCTAATGAGGTTTGATTTTCATATATCTTTCAGTGGAAATAAAAAATAAAAAATAATAAGTAGATGTTAGACTACGTGATCAATTTATTATTTCGTTTCTTAATCAAAATCACACACATTAAAAGTGAATTCCTCCATGAGATAGTATTGCTTCAGAAGTATTTTAATCCCAATCTAACTAATTATGCATTAAGTTATTTTAGAAGAGAGACAATAGGGTAAAAGATTGGGTATTTTTTTATATAATAATGAAGAAAAACCATAATACTATTAAGACTATGTTATAATGAAAGTTAAAGATGAGAATATAAAGGGAAGTTACATAGGAGATAACAACGAATAAGCTCTTACAAATAAGAACGCATCACTTATTAGACCATTCCAAAATACCCTTAAGGCCTCTAATCAAATCATTCTCTAGATATAAAAAATTATTGTTCCAGCTTTTTAACCGAAGTGCGAGATGATGAAAGATAAGTTGAAACAATGTATTCCAATCAGGCTTATTATCCTCGAAGATCAATTTGTTTCTAGCAATCCAAATACCCCATAAAATTCCATATGATAACATCGTGAAAGCGCTTTGCTGGAACTTACCTTTGACCATATCACTTCATTGCCAGATCACTTGTTTTATTGTATTCGGCATACACCCAAAGGTATCAGACCAACTTAGAAAGCGTTGTTATAATCTCTAAGTGTGGTAGTAATGAAGGAAAATATGATTAACATGCTCTGTTTTTTCTTTATAAAAGGACAGACTGTCTGGTTGGGAGGTAGTAAATGTTAGCGTGCTAAAAAGCCCTAATACATACTCTGCCTTGGAGCAATATCCATATGAATATTTCTATCCTTGGTGAGGCAAATCCTTTTCTCAAAAGTGGAGTGAATGAGAAACTTCCTGATAATAGAATCTTGTAGATTAAATTGCTGCCAAACTTGACAGTATAAACCCTTTTATGTCACCTTCCTATATTTTTTTATCAGTTCTGATGGATTGCAATATAACCCCTGCTAACAATTGATTAAGATTATATAATTGCTCCCCTTCTGATGTTAATAATCAACTCTTCCAATTAAACCTCTAGTGCCACTGATCCATAGCATAATCCTTCATATCTATCAAGTAGGAAGATGATACTATTGACAAGGAAAATAGTTGTCTTAACATCCCACTTGCGAACCACTTGTTTGTCCAGAAATGAATGTTGCTACCATTTCCAACCTGAAACTAGCATATATTATTCAAAGCCTCTATCGTTTAAGAGTCTAAGTTGATAATAGAGTATATGGAGTGCCATGTTTCTGAAAGGGTACTTTAAAGATTAAGAGTCCATTGACAAAAGCAGCCTGATATTTTTTACTGATAAGTTATTGCTAACCTTTATGATTGTTATCTTCTAGATGTTAAAGCCATTTAAATAGTAGTGCCTTGTTTTTGCCTTCTAGTAAGCCAACACCCAGACCCCTTTATTTTTTCCCCTTACAATCACCTGAAGCAACCTTATATATTTATTTTACACCAGGATCCCTAAACCATAAGAACCTCTTCTTGATCGAATTAATAACTCTAACAAATTTCTTTAGCATAAGAAAGATTGACATGTAATACAAAAATATGGAGTACAACACAGTTTTAATAAGACAAACTCTTCTTATCATGCTCAGTAATCTTCCTTTCCATAGTCCTGGTCCTGTACAGAAGTTGTTTATTACAGGTTTTTAAATAGAGAGTATTTTCGGATTACCCCCCAAAAAATTCCTAAGTATTGAATAGGAAATGTGTCCCATTTGCAGTATATCGTATTTGTTATCATATTGTAAACTCATCATCTAGGTTGATGCCAACTAGGAAACTTTTATGAAAGTATACCTTTAGACCTGAAACCAATTCAAACCACCTCAAAACCCTTTCAGCATAAGTTATCAAAATGAAGTTAATAGGAATAAACACTAAGGTATCATTAACATATTGCAAATGACTCAGATACATGTTATTTCAATAACTTATTCCTTTTAAATAATCTAGGAGTGCAAGCTTTCTTGGATAGAATTGATAATCGTTTCACAACTATGTAAAAAAAAAAAGATGACAATGGATCGCCTTAATATAATCCATGTTCTACTCCAAACTTCATGCTTGGTGAACCATTAATAAGTATTTTAATTTAGATTCCGCAATGAAGTTGTGTATTAGAGAGATCTACCTCTTTCTAAAACTCATATATGACTTCATTTCCTCTAGATACTCCCAGACAACCACATTAAAAGCCTTATGAAAGTCCACTTTCATAACAAAACCATGTTGCCCATTTTTCTTAACATTGTGTACAACTTCATTAGCTATTATAAAACCATCTAAGATTCGTCTGCCAGAGATATAAGCTATTTGATTAGCACTAATATGTTGGATGCAGTTTACCAACAATTTTGTACATGCCATGCACTAAACTAACTGACCTATACTCTGAAAGTCTAATAGGTTGCTTTGATTTTAAAATTAAGGCTGCATGAGAGAGTTAATGTCCTTTGGTAATTTCCTGATTTGAAAAAAAATTCAAGCACCATATAAAAAATGTCAGCCCCTATTAGATGCGATGTTTTCTTATAGAAAGTGGAAGTGAAGTCGTCAGGAGCTAGGGCTTTTGTTCCATCAATATTGGTACCTGTGTCAACAGTACCCATGCTTTCCAAACTATCAGATATGAACTCTGCATCATCAACTTCTCCATTCAGCATAAGATTAAAGGCCTCCTTGTTGTACAGTTGTACTCAATTGCTTCAAACACTGGACAATACAGAGGATTAGACTCCTTAACATTAATATGATAATCAATTCCCTTTAAATTTAGAGTTGTCAATTCCTTAATGAATTTGTCGTGCCTTGTGCCAATTAAAAAATTAATATGTCCAAGATTGCTATAACGATAACTGATATTGTCAAAACCAATAACCCTACCGTATGACGACATAACTTTAGTGATAATAATGATAATGATCAGCATCTAATAATCTCTTCCAGTGTGTCTTAAGATTTTCTATGTTTCCACTTTTGTCATGCAGTTGAGGCATGTAATGATTAATTTAGGGGAGCAGGTGACAGATAAAGAGTTAGAGCTGATGATTCAAGTAGCTGACTTGGATGGAGATGGTCAGGTTAATTATGAGGAATTTATGAGAATGATGCTGGCAATTTGAACAAACATTATCTCCAACCTACATGTTATTAGAGTATTGACAACTACTACCAACAGATCAGGAGAGAATATCTTCACAGTTGCCGCATGATCAGGATTGCCATCAGATGAGGAGAGTATTCAAAGACTCTGCAGGATACTAGCTAGCTTGAAATTCAAATTTGTAATCTCTAGTTTATTCCCCTTCAAATACTCAAATATTTGTTTAGAATACAAATCTGTGTAAACCTATATATACACATGAGAATAAGAAAGATGTAATCAAGAAAAGTGATTTCACTTTAAAATACATATCTACAGAATTCTACTCTGCTTTCTTTTGTTTATTTTTTCATGGTATCAGAGCAATAGGCAAACGCCTCATTTGTTCCAACCGTTTCCACACAAAAAAATCTTCCTTATTCTCGTCATTCCTACTATATTCAAACAGTTTCCATGACTTCCTCTAATACCACACATTTTTCCTCTCCATCTACACAATATATTCAGTCAATCTCACAACCCGTAAGCAACAAACTTGAAGGACACAATTATTTGACATGGAGTGTTCAATTTCAAGTTTTTCTTCGAAGTCATGATCTGAATGGTATGATTGATGGTTCTGAAGAAGCACCATCCAAACTTCTTTCAGATAACTCTCCTAATCCGGCTTACAGAATTTGGTTCAGAAAAGACAATTGTGTTTTAAGCTGGTTGCTAGCCTCTATTTCTGAAAAGCTAGTATCTACTATCTTTAATCTGAAAACTTCCAAGCAAGTTTGGGATTCTCTTCAGACTCGTTTTTCAGCTACATCAAGATCTCGTATTGCTCTTCTTAAGAGACAACTTCAAACTATTATTCAAGGAAATCGATCATGCTCTACATTCCTTGAAGATGCTAAGCAATTGGCTGATCATCTTGCTACCGCAGGCCAACCTGTGGATGATCAGGCATTCATCACTTTTTTACTTGGTGGTCTTCGTGCCACCTATACTCCATTCATTACGTCTTACAATTTTGCTTGCAGGGACAAGGAATTATCTCTTGATGATTTTCAATCTGAACTTTTAAGTTTTGAGACACTAGTTGAAGCACCTATTTTGATGCAAAATCAAAATTTTGCATTTGCTGCCAAACACACTAATTATCCCAAAAGAAAGCCTGCAGGTATTGTTCCAAGATCTCAACAATTTGTTGTATCAGCACAGCCTCGTAGTCCTCCTAAAAATCATTTTAAATCATGATAGGGGAGCCCCCACATGAACGACTGAAATGTCAGATCTGTGATAAGCATAATCATATTGCTTTGGATTGCTTTCAGCGCTTTAACTTCTCTTTCCAAGGCAGGAGGCCATCTTCTGAGTTAGCAGCCATGGCTGCTGAAGCAAATAACACCTTTGAGCAGCAAACTTGGTATGCTGACAGTGGTGTCAATGCTCACATTACTGTCAATGCAGCAAACTTGACAACCCTTCAACCGTATGATGATTATGACACTGTCGAAGTAGGCAATGGTTCAGGTTTGATCATAAAACACACTGGATTCTCTACTCTACACACAAATCATAATTCTTTTCAGTTAAATAAAGTATTTCACTGTCCTCAAGCTGCAACCAATCTATTATCCATTAACCAACTTTGTCTTGATAATGATTGTTATTTTATTCTGACTGGAATGGATTTTTGTGTGAAGGAGAACAAAACCGACAGACTACTGCTCCACGGGCTGGTTGAGGATGGACTCTATCCAATAAATGGAAACAAGAATTTCATCAATAAATTCCGCTGTCTAACCTCCAAGTTAGGAACAAAAGCCACCAGTAATTAATGGCATGATCGCCTAGGACACCCTGCCAATCATATACTAGAATTTTTATCTGCTTTCCTGCAAATAAAGAAACCAACACACAAGTCTAGTATTTGTTGCCCTTGTCAACTAGGAAAAGCAAAAAGATTACCTTTTCCCGATTCCACCAGACAATCCACCCGACCTTTAGCTTTAATTCACACTAATGTCTGGGTATCTCCTATCACTTTAGTTGGGGGTTGTCGCTATTATGTTTTGTTTATTGATGACTTTAGTCGTTTTACATGGATGTATCCCATGCGTTTCAAAAGTGATGTTCTTTCAATTTTTCAAAAGTATAAAACTCTTGTTGAAAATTTATTTTCTTGTTCCATTCAACAATTGCAATCTGATAATGGCGGAGAATATCTATCCAAAGAGTTTAAAATATTTTTAGAAAACAATGGCATCTTTCATAGATTGACATGTCCTTATACATCCCCACAAAATGGTGTAGCCGAACGTAAACATAGACATATTCAAGAAATGAGGTTAACTCTTTTAGCCAAAGCAGGTCTTCCTAATTGTTACTGGGTAGATGCCTTCCTGACATCAGTTTACTTGATAAATCGCCTACCCACCAAAGTTCTTAAAATGCTACCACCATACTTTATCCTTCATAAAACTATGCCTAGCTATTCTGAACTTCGAACCTTTGGGTGTGCCTGTTATCCTTATCTCAGACCATATGAAAAACATAAATTGGCTTTTCAAAGTAAACAGTGTATTTTCATAGGATATTCCAATCAACAAAAAGGGTATCGTTGCTTAGAATATAGCACGGGTCAAGTTTTTATTTCGAGACATGTAGTTTTTGATGAAAACACATTTCCTAACTTAAACACATGTTCTTCCGCTACCAGCCCCACGACCAGTAAATCTATCGGTATGTCTTCTCAACCTCTATTCTTTTCTTTACCATCAATTAATTAAGACTTCAATATTCTTCCCATTGCTTCATGTCCAGAATTCTCGACAGTGCTACCAACAAACTCACCATTACCAACACCTGCTACACCAAACTCTTTGTCTCCTGCAACAGCCACTACACCTGTAACCTCTCCTCTGCCAACAAATGATTCCCATCCAAGTAATCCTACAACAGAAATTGCACCTATACCTTCTCTTCTGCCACCTGATGATTCTCATACAAATATTCCTATACCACATAGAGAAATTCTTACCCGATCTAAGACAGGTAAACTCAAAGCCAAAGAATTTCTTGGTTTCAAAACATTCCTTATTACACGCCACCCTCTGTGTGTATTCTCCAGTATTATGATTGAATCTGAACCTATATATTTTACAAAGGCAGTGACTAAACCAGAATGGCGGGCAGCAATGGGCTGTGAATTTGATGCATTGATGGCTAATAGGACATGGTCTCTTTGTCCAAGGCCATTAAACAAACGTGTTGTTCGTAACAAGTGGGTTTATAAGATTAAAAGAAATCCTGATGGTCGTATCGAACGCTACAAGGCGAGGCTTGTCGCTAAGAGGTTTGATCAAATTTTTGGAATTGATTACTATGACACTCTCTCCAGTAGTTAAACCTACTACCATACGGTTAGTTTTGGCTCTTGCTGTCTTTTTAAAATGGAATGTTAAGCAGTTGGATGTTTCCAATGCCTTTCTGCATGGCATTTTGGATGAAGAAGTATATATGGAACAACCAAAAGGCTATGAAGATGATAATTTTCCAGAGCATGTATGCCGCCTGCATAAATCACTCTATGGCCTTAAACAAGCCCCTAGAGCTTGGTTTCAACGACTCTCACAGCAACTGGTTGAGTATGGATTTTCATAATCGAAAATGGATTATTCCTTATTTACATACACTACTGCCACTATTCGCATGTTTGTATTAGTGTATGTTGATGATATTATTGTCAAAGGTTCTAACACCCAAACAATTCATCACTTTATTGATAAACTAAAAACAGAGTTTCAAGTTAAAGATTTGGGTGAATTGAGCTACTTCCTTGGAATTCAAGCACTCCGAAATCAAGAAGGCTTACACCTGCGACAGGCTACATACATCACTGATTTACTGCACAGCACATATATGATTGGTGCGAAACCTTTGAACTGTCCGTCTTCTTCAGGACCAAAGCTGTCATTTGTTACTGGTAATATATTACCTGATCCCACTGACTATAGAAGAGTTATAGGTGCTCTTCAATATTGCACCATCACAAGACCAGATATTGCGTATTCAGTAAATCAGTTATGCCAATTTATGCATTGTCCTCGTGATGTCCACTGGAAAGCTGTGAAGCGTGTACTACGATATCTGAAGGGCACTATCGATATTGGTCTTTATTATGTTCCAGGAGATATCAAACTAAATGCTTATTGTGATTCTGATTGGGCAGGAGATCCAGATGACAGACGCAGCACCACTGGTTATGGAGTATTCTTAGGCACAAATCTCATTTCCTGGAGTAGTTAAAAGCAAGGGGTTGTCTCTAGATCCAGCACTGAGGCTGAATACAGAAGCGTGGCTCATGCAACTGCTGAATTGTATTGGCTTCGTATGATTTTCCATGATTTGAAAATCACGTTGCCTACAACACCGAA
>Ga0307513_10008481_pt1 | contig 13135 bp, 14 predicted proteins | sample 15_EM_MG_FD_202174 | JGI IMG/M metagenome (GOLD analysis project Ga0307513, IMG submission 202174) | Populus trichocarpa ectomycorrhiza microbial communities from riparian zone in the Pacific Northwest, United States - 15_EM | ecosystem: Host-associated > Plants > Roots > Unclassified | place...
CATGCGGGACCAGTGCGCGCATCTGCTGAGTGTCGGACGGCGCTCCAACATCCGTATTCAGGTGGCTCCAGCGGGCTACTCCGAACTTCTGCGCCCCAACGTGTCCATGTCGTTGATCGAGCTGCCTGACGGGCACCGGTGGGTGTACTCGGAGTCGCTGGACCGTGGCCATTTCAACGACGATCCAGCCGCCTTCGCGAACCACAGCCGCGCCTATGATGTGCTCAGGGCGGACATCCTGTCAGCCCGCGAATCCGCCGCTCTGATCAGCGACGTGATGGAGGGGTACGGGCACCATGAGCAGGCACCAACTCGACGCGGCGACCTGGATCAAGAGCAGCTACAGCGGCGAGAACGGCGGCAACTGCATCGAAGTGGCCCCCGGATTCCCCGGCGTCGTCCCGGTGCGTGACAGCAAGGTGGCTCCTGGCGGTCCGGTGGTCGTCGTAACCCGTGCCGCCTGGGCGGAGTTCGTGGGGTTCGCGGCTCGCTGAATGGGGGCCAAGGGGCCAGGGGGTTTACCGGGGGGCGCGCGGTGTACATAGTGAGTCCTGCGTGCGCCCCGGCAGGCGCATGCGGAGGGGGAAGCCGTGGTGCGCTACGTTCACCATCAATTGGCGGTGGTCGTTGAGGTGGCGGTCGCCACGGCCGTCACCGCGCCTGTGGTCTTCGTCGTGCGCGGGCTGCCGCAGGCCGACGGTGGAAAGGTGTTTCTCGCGCTGTACCTTGCAGGGGTCTGCGCGCTGCTCGGCCTGCTGGCGGTTTTGACCCGGCCGTGGTGGATGAGCGGCGAGAAGGGCGATTACGAGAGCGCGATCCCCCTGAACGACCCCGAGGCGATACTCCCCGCCCCGCGTGAGTCCATGCGCCGCAGCTTCCACGGATCCTTCATTGTCACCGTCGGACTGCCGATCCTGGGTTTCGGCCTGTTCTGGGACCCCTGGGCCGTCGCTTGGGGGATTTTGTTCATACCGGAGCGGCTCGTCAAGGGCGTGTACGTGTCCTTCTGGGAGCGACGCCACGGCGTACTCCTGTGGCGCGGCACGGTCGAGGAACAACCCCTGGGAAAGGGCCAGTCCCTGTATTCCTCGCCGCGAACCACGACGTCCGGATGAGTTCGCTCCGCGCGTCGTGGTTACCGGTCGGCGTTGAGGCGGGCTGCCTGGCGGGTCAGGTGGTTGCGTTCCGCCAAGTTGGGGGCCTTCTGGGCTGCTTCGGCGTACAGGCGGGCCGCCGTTTTCACGTCGCCGTCGCGTTCGTGGAGGTAGGCCGCCGCTGCCGTGTGGCGGGGTAGCGAGTCGTCCAGCTTCGCCAGTGCCGCCAAGCCCGCGCGTGGGCCGTCCGCCTCGCCTACCGCTACCGCGCGGTTCAGGCGGACCACCGGGTTGTCGGTCAGTCGGGCCAACTCGTCGTACCACTCCACGATTTGGACCCAGTCCGTCTCCTCGGCGGTCGGTGCGTCCGCGTGGAGGGCCGCGATGGCGGCCTGGGCCTGGAACTCGCCCAGGCGGTCTCGGGAGAGGGCCGTCTGGAGGAGCGCGACGCCCTCGGTGATTGCCTTCGTGTCCCAGCGGGTTCTGTCCTGTTCCGCCAGTGGTACCAGGCTGCCGTCGGGGGTTGTGCGGGCCGCGCGCCTCGCGTGGTGGAGCAGCATCAGGGCGAGCAGGCCCGCCACCTCGGGGTGGTCGATCGCGGTCGCGAGTTGGCGGGTGAGGCGGATGGCTTCGGCGGCCAGGTCCACGTCGCCGGAGTAGCCCTCGTTGAAGACCAGGTAGAGGACGCGCAGCACGGTGGCGACGTCGCCGGGCTGGTCCAGCCGTACGCCGGACACCGTGCGCTTGGCCCGGCTGATGCGCTGCGCCATGGTCGCCTCGGGGACCAGGTAGGCCTGGGCGATCTGGCGGGTGGTGAGGCCGCCCACGGCGCGGAGGGTGAGGGCCACCGCTGAGGAGGGGGTCAGGGACGGGTGGGCGCAGAGGAAGTAGAGGTGGAGTGTGTCGTCCTGGGCTGGGGCGGGGCCGGGTGTCGGCTCCTCGTCCACACGGTCCTCGCGTCTGCGGCGGGCCGTGTCCGCTCGGGTCGCGTCCAGGAACCGGCGCCAGGCCACCGTGACCAGCCAGCCCTTCGCGTCACGTGGAGGGTCGGCCGGCCAGGCGCGGACCGCCTCCACCAGCGCGTCCTGTACGGCGTCCTCGGCCGCCGCGAAGTCGGCTCCGCGGCGGACGAGGACGGCGAGGACGTTCGGGGTGAGGCTGCGGAGCAGGGCCTCGTTCATCGAGGGGTCCAATGAGTTCGGTGAACTTGATGAGGCGGACGAGGTGGACGACGTCATGAGTGGGGGCACTCCGGGATGGTGGGAGGCGCGGCCAGGAACGGGCGTACCTCCAGCCACTCGTGGATCGGCTTGCCGCCCGCTCCGGGGGCGGCCGACAGTTCCCCGGCGAGTTCGAGCGCGCGGTCGTAGGTGTCGACGTCGATGATCATCCAGCCGGCGATCAGGTCCTTGGTCTCGGCGAACGGGCCGTCCGTCACCGGCGGGCGCCCCTCACCGTCGTACCGGACCCACGTCCCCTCGGGGGCCAGCGCCTGGCCGTCGACGAACTCGCCCGTCTTTTCGAGCCGGTCCGCGAAGTCCCGCATGTACTGGATGTGCGCCGTGATCTCGTCCTGCGTCCACTGGTCCATGGACACGTCGTTGACGGCGGCCGGGGCGCCTCGGTAGTGCTTGAGCAGCAGGTACTTGGCCATGGTGTGTCTCCTGGGTTGTGCTGGTGCGGCCCATTCTGGTCGCGTTCACACCGGGGACGGAGCGGGGCGCGGGTTCTCGACATCGCCGCCCGAAGTTTTTTTGGCGGCCGTTTCGGACTGCGTTCACTACCTCGCGTCGCGGTCGAACAGGGACCTGGACCAGTAGTAGCCGAGTGCGGCCAGCGCCAGGCACCAAGTGACCGCGATCCAGCCGTTGTTGCCGATCTCCGTGCCGAGCAGCAGGCCCCGCAGGGTCTCGATGGCCGGCGTGAAGGGCTGGTACTCGGCGATCGGCTGGAACCAGCCCGGCATCGCGTCGATGGGCACGAACGTGCTGGAGATCAGCGGCAGGAAGATCAGCGGCAGCGCCGTGTTGCTGGCCGCCTCGGGGTTCGGGCTGGACAGGCCCATCCCCACCGCGATCCAGGTCAGCGCCAGGGCGAACAGCACGAGCAGGCCGAACGCCGCGAGCCATTCCAGGGCGGTGGCGTCGGTGGAGCGGAAGCCGATGGCCACACCGACGGCGCCGACGAGAGTCAGGCTGGCGAGGACTTGCAGCACGCTGCCGACGACGTGCCCGATCAGCACGGACCCACGGTGGATCGCCATCGTACGGAAGCGGGCGATGATCCCCTCGTTCATGTCCATGGAGACGGAGACGGCCGTGCCGATCGTGGTGGAGCCGATGGTCATCAGCAGGATGCCCGGGACGAGATACGCGATGTAGGCGGAGCGGTCCGCCCCATCACTGCCCATACCTGCGCTCATCGCGCCGCCGAAGACGTAGACGAAGAGCAGGAGCAGCATGACCGGGGTCAGCAGCAGGTTCAGGGTGAGCGACGGGTAGCGGCGGGCGTGGAGCAGGTTGCGGCGCAGCATCGTGTTCGAGTCGCGTACGGCGAGGGAGAGGGCGCTGCTCATCGGACGTCCTCCTTGGACGGGCTGGGCTGGCTGGACGGGCTGGACGGGCTGGGCTGGCTAGGGACGTTGGTGGTGGGGCTGGCGGCCGGGCCGGTGAGGGCGAAGAACACGTCGTCCAAGTCCGGTGTGTGCACGGTCAGTTCGTCCGCCTCGACCCCGGCCGCGTCCAACCAGTCGAGGATGGAGCGCAGTTCGCGCTGGCTGCCGTCGCTGGGGATCTGGAGGGTCAGGGCCTCGTCGTCCCGGGTCACTTCACGTAGCGCGGAGGCGGCGGACCGGTAGGCGTCCGGGTCGGTGAACCGCAACCGCACATGTCCGCCGGGGATCAGCCGCTTCAGCTCCTCGGCGCTGCCCTCCGCGGCGATCTTCCCGTCGTTCAACACCGCGATGCGGTCGGCGAGTTCGTCGGCCTCTTCGAGGTACTGGGTGGTGAGGAAGACGGTGACACCGTCGGCGACCAGCCCGCGGATGATCTGCCACATGGTGTGCCGGGAACGTGGGTCCAGGCCGGTGGTCGGTTCGTCGAGGAAGATGATCCGGGGGCTGCCGACCAGGGTCATGGCGATGTCCAGACGGCGTTTCATGCCGCCGGAGTAGGTGGAGGCGGGCTTGGCCGCGGCCTCCGTCAGATCGAACCGCTCCAGCAGCTCGGCGGTGACCCGTCGCCCCTCCTGCCTGGGCAGATGGTGCAGGTCGGCCATGAGGAGCATGTTCTCCTCGCCCGTGATCAGGCCGTCGACCGCGGAGAACTGGCCGGTGACACCGATCGCGGCCCGCACCCCGTCCGGTGACGTGGCGATGTCGTGGCCCGCGACCTGGGCCTGTCCGCCGTCGGCGGTGATGAGGGTGGAAAGGATCTTGACGGCGGTGGTCTTGCCGGCGCCGTTCGGGCCGAGCAGCGCGAAGACCGACCCGGCGGGGATGCGCAGATCGATGCCGTCGAGGACGGTCGTGTCGCCGTACGACTTGCGCAGACCGAGGGTGGAGATGGCGGTGGCGATCGCCTTAGGCGTGCTGGACGTGGGCATGACAGATGAAGGCATGTGCCCCTCCTGGGAGAAGGCTGAAGTGGTGGGAGCGGAGCGGGAGTTGGAGGTGCTGGAGGTGCTCAGGCCTTGGCGCGGCGGACGTCGATGTTGCCGTGCCGGGTACGGGCGCGGATCCTGACGGTGTCCTCGGTCTGCCCCGGGGTGTCGGACGCGGTGAGTGCGTTGCGTACCTGGCCGGAGTTCGAGCTGACGTCGAGCCAGGCGGCCGTGCCCTCGCGGACGCCGATGTCGATGGAGCCGAAGGCGGTCTCCAACTGGACCTCGCCACGGGCCACTTCGTCCACGCGCAGGGTGCCGTGGGCGGTGGTGGCGGTGACCGAGTCCTCGGCGCGCCGGATCTCGATGTCGCCGTTGGAGCCGCTCACCCGCAGTTCGCCGGTCGCGGCGCCGACGGTCGTGGTGCCGTGCGAGTTCTTCAGGACGGCGGAACCGTCGACGAGGCCGACGCGCACGCTGCCGGAGCTGGTGGTGATCTCGGCCGTGCCCTCGACCCGGTCGACGGTGATCGAGCCGTGCGCCGCGGTCAGGTGCAGGGGGCCGGTCGTGTCGAGCCGGACGTCACCGGACGAGGTCTTCACGCGGACCTCGCCGAGCCGCCCCTCGCCGAGTACCTGGGCCCAGGCGCCGGTCATGTCGACGCGTGAGCCCGTGGGCAGTTCGACCGTCACGTCGACGGTGCCGGTGCGGCCGAGGCCGAGCAGATTGCCCTTGGGCGTCCTGACGTTCAGGGTGCCGCCCGCGTACGTGACCTCGGTCTGGTCGGCCGCCCGTACGTCCACGTCCTTCTTCGGGTCGCGGGGCCGCACCTCGACGACCGTGTCGGGACGGTCGCCCGCGGTGAACTGGATGGAACCGGCCTCGACGCGTGCCGTGACCGAGATCGCTTCGGGAGTGTCGAAAGTAGGCATGGCTGTCCCGTCCTCTTGGGTCTTGGAGACGTCCCCGCAGGTGGGACGTGGTGTGGGTGAGGTGGAGTGGGTGGGGTGGTGTGAGCGGGGGTGTTGCTAGCGCACCCAGCCCGTGAAGCTCTGTCCGACGGTCTGGGCCTTCTCCGGCGTACGTGGCCGTGGCCGGGTGCCGCCGTCGACCGCGGCCGACACGGCACGCACCAGCCACGCGTTGACCGACAGGCCCTCGCGGGTCGCGGCCTCCTCGGCACGGGCCTTGAGGTGGGCCGGCAGTCGCAGGTTGACACGGGCGATGCCGCCCTCGTCGCCGTCGGCCGGGGCCGGGTGCGTGAGCGCTTCGAGGGGGGCGGCCGGTTCCACGGGGGTGTCGCCCTCGGTGGGCGGCAGCGTCACCACGAAGTCGGGGTCGAGCCCGCGCAGCCGTACGTCGACCGAGCCCGGGGCGAGATCGCGGGTGATCTCGTCCGTCGCGGCGGAGAGCACGTTGAGCATCATCAGCCGGGTCGCCGACTCCAGGGGAGCGGTGAGCCTCTCGGCCAGCTCGCGGGCTTCGACGCCACCGGCTTCGGCGGCCACCGCGAGTTCGCGGCGGAGGGAGTCGACGTACGGGGTGAGGTCCATGACGCCATTCTGGCACCGATGTGGCACCTAGGCAAGTCATTGTGGCGCCGATGGGGTACGGGGTGCGAGGTTGGGTGCTCTGACCTGCGGAAATGTGAATGGTTGGCCTGGGTGATTGTGGTGCCGGGTGCGCTGATGTGCCTCTGGGGGCATGAAATGGCGCCGGGTGGCACCACGTAACGCCAAGTGGTGCCACCCAGGTTCGTGTTCGAAGCCTGGTGTCGAACAGACAAGTCCTGAAAATGCGCCGCGCCGCGCTATTCGTGACACGGGGGAACGGGGAGCCACGAGGAGCTGCGGGGACCATCGGGGAGGTGCGGCGGTGCCGCGCAGGGAGCGACCGCTGGACGCGGGGGACGGACGGCCGGACGCCGGCCGCCGCGAGCGCCGACAAGAAGGTGCGGCTGTACGGGCTGACAGCCGACGCCGAGGCCCGCGAACCGGTGCTGCCGACCGCCCACACCAAACCGGTGGACACCCTCGCGTTCAGCCCCGACGGCCGCACCCTCGCCACCGGCGGCGAGGACTGGACCGCCCTCCTCTGGGACCCCGACATCGACCGCGTCGCCACCCGCATCTGCGCCATGGCCTTCCCGACCATCACCCGAGCCGAATGGCGCCAGTACTTTCCACAGTGGAAGTACCGCCCTCCGTGCGGAAGTTGAGGCCTTACGGCGTCGGTGTCGGCGTCAGCATCGGGCGGTGCGCCAGAAGGGCTTCGACTTCAGATCACCTGGGTCACCTGGGTCACCTGGGTCACCTGGTTATGCGGGCCACACCCCCATAGATGCCGATCTCCTCGGACCTCTCCGGCGGCGGGCCGTCGGGGCGCCAGAACGGGACCTGGGCCAGGCCGGGGTCGACGAGTTCGAAGCCGTCGAAGAGGCGCTCCACCTCGGCGCGGGGACGCAGGTTCAGGGTGGCGGTGGCCTTCCTGCTGTACTCGGCTTGGGCGTCCGTGCGGTCCGCGAAGTCGCCCGTGGCGTGCGAGAGGACCAGGAAGCTGCCGGTCGGCAGCGCGTCGCGCAGGGTGGCGACGATCTCCCCGGGCTTCTCCGCGTCGGTGAGGAAGTGGACGACGGCCACCAGGAGCAGCGCGACCGGCTCGTCGAAGTCGATGATCCGGCGGACGTCCGGGTGCTCCAGGACGGCCCGGGGGTCACGCAGATCGGCCAGCACGGTGCTGGTCCCCCCGCCCGAGCGGCTGAGCAGCGCGTCGGCGTGCGCCTTCACGATCGGGTCGTTGTCGACGTACGCGACCCGCACCCCGGGCGCCAGCTCCTGGGCGACCTCGTGCACATTCGGCGAGGTGGGCAGCCCGGTGCCGATGTCGAGGATCTGGCGTACCCCGCCGCCGACCACGTGCCGGACCGCGCGCCGCATGAAGGCGCGGTTGGCCCGCAGCCCGATCCGCACCTCGGGCGCGGAGGCGGCGAGCGCCTCACCGGCCTGCTGATCGACCTCGTAGTTGTCCTTGCCGCCCAGCAGATAGTCGTAGATCCGGGCAGGGTGCGGTCTGCTGGTGTCGATGTCCTCGATCCGGACGTGATCCTGACTCACCCTGCGTTCCTCCCGGTCGGCTTCCGCGTCAAGTTCCGTATCAACTGCCGTATCAACTTCCGTTCCCGTGAGGGTAGTTCAAGGCGACGGGGACTCGACGAGGCACGTCGTCATCGCCGCGCGCCGACGTATTCGATCGCCGTCGGCACCCGGCCCGCTCGCACCGGACCCGCTCCGCCCGGGTCTGTTCGGGCGTCGTCGGGCCAGTCTCCGGCCCAGTGCCTGACCCGGTGCCTCGATGTACCGGTAGCTCAGGACGCACAGCGGCAACAGCACGGCGAAGAAGGCCACTTCGAGCAGGGGAGTGTCCTGTCGCCGTCGGCCGATCGTGCCGTCGCTCGCCATCAGCAGCAGCGGATGCAGCAGGTAGACCGAGTAACTGATCGTGCCCAGACCGATCAGCAGAAGCGGTACGCGGCGGTGGCGCAGCGCCAGTCCGACGCCGAAGGTGAGTACGGCCAGCAGGAACGCCGTGATCCAGCCGCGCCGCGTGAACTGGGCCCCGTCGCCGTGCCCGTACGCGCTTCCCACGGCGCAGACGACGACCACGACGGCCATACAGGCGGCGTACCACCAACTGCTCCGGCCGTGCTCGGCCCGGTGGACGACCGTGCCGAGGAACATCACGGCGAGGATCACCAGGCCCTCCCACACCGGGACCGTGCCGTTGAAGAGGACCAGTACGAGTGCGAGCGCCGCGCCCACCCCGCCGCCGAACACCTGGAGCCGGGGCGATCCGGCGCTCGTACAGCAGATGGCGACGGTCAGGGCGATCGCCGTGAGCGTGACCAGTGTGCCGGTGCCGACCGCCTCGGAGAGGGCGGAGACCGGGAGCGCGACCCCGGTCGCCACGCTCACGGCGGCGAGCACGGCCAGGGTGACGGCGACCGGCGCCGGCCGCTCGTGCCGGCGGACCGTGAAGAGGGCGACGACCAGGAGGTAGAAGGCCATCTCGTAGGAGAGCGTCCACAGGACGAGGAGGAGGTTGGGGGTGCCCAACAGCTCCTGGAACAGGGTGAGATGGGCGACGGCGGTGGTGGCGGCGCCGAGGTCGGTGCGTGGCTCGGTGACCCCGAGGAGGCCGAGGGCCAGGACGGTGGCGACGGCCGCCACGCACAGGGGGTAGATGCGGAACACCCGCCCGATCCAGAACGTCCGTACACAGCCCCGGCGTTCGAGCGACGCCGGGATGATGTAGCCGCTCACCAGGAAGAACACCATGATGCCGTACCGGCTGGTGTTGAACTCCGGGACCAGCTCCCGCCGGAACTCCGGGAGGAAGGAGTACGCCGAGTGGTCGAACACGACGACGAGCGCCGCGATGCCCCGCAGGGCGTCCAGCCACCCCAGTCGGCCCGACCGCCCCTGCGACGGGCTCGGCGGGGCGGTCATGGAGTGGGCTTCACGGGGACGCAGGGCTCGGACTCGGCCTCGGTCGTGGAGGAGTCGAGCGTGTACCGGTCGATCTCGTAGGCGTGTACCGCCTGCGGCTCGGCGCTGCCCTCGCTGTTCTCGAAGACCAGCACGTTCCCCCGGCTCAGGGTGATCCGCACGGGCACGGTCCAGGCGTGGACGGGTTCACTCACGATGTCGTCCTTGCCGACCGACACGAGCCGGAGGGCGGCGGCCCTGCCCCAAGGCTTGCAGGTGTACCCGGGCGGGAGCAGCTCCACGTCCACCACGATGCCGTTCGCGCGCAGTTCCCGCGCGAGTTCGTACTGGGCGTCGAGGTCGATGCGTTCGACCTGGAGGGTGAGCGTGACCCTGCCGTCCCCGTGGGGCTCCACCGCGTACGCCACCGAGTCGGCCGGCGTACCCGGTACGACCACCAGGGCGAGCCCGGCCACGGCACAGGTCGCGGCGGCGAGAGCGACCCGGCGCGGGGTGACCAGCGGAGCGTCCCGGCGGCGCACGGAAGGGTCCGCGGTGTCCGCGTCGCCGCTGCCCATCCCCGCGTCCCCGATGTCCACCCCCGTCTCACCGATGTCCATCCCCGCCCCGCCGCTGCCCGCGCCCGCCTCCCGCAGCTCGATCTCCCGCTGCAACTCCCTCAGCAGCCGGTCCTCGAACGACGTCCTCCTCGTGCTCATGCCTCGCCCTTCCTGACGTACAAAAGTGATGTGTCCGGCGTCGTCTCCACAGCCCTCCGACCCGCCTCCCCGCGCAGCGCCTTGCGTGCCCGGTGCAGTCGGACCCTCGCCGTGACCGGGCGGATGCCCAGCGCGGACGCCGCCTCCGGGATCGTGAGCTGGTCCACCACGATCAGCTCCAGGACGGCCCGCTCGCCCTCGGGCAGCCGTTCGAGAGCGGCCAGGGCGCGTCGCCCTGGGCTCTCCGCGTCGAGCTTGTCCTCGATCCGGGCGATGTCGTCGGCCTCCAGCAGCCGCCGCCCGGAGAACCGCCGGTCCCGCTCGGCCTCCCGGGCGACCCGACGCCGCTCCGACGACACGACGTTGCGCGCGATGCCGTACAGCCAGGCCGTCTCGTTGCCCAGGCGCGGCTTGTACGTGTGGGCCGAGTCGAGCACGGCGAGGAAGATCTCGGCCGTCAGGTCGGCCGCCGTGTGGGGGTCGTCGACCCGTCGGGCCACGAACCGCAGCACGGCGTCGACATGACGCCGGTAGAACGCTTCGAAGAGCGCCGGGTCATGGACGGCATCGGAGGGCCCACCCCGTAACCTTTCCGCCTCCGCACCATCCACCGGCATCTCCTTCGCGTCCTGCTCGCAGCGGCCTTCGCTCTTTCACCTGTTCTTGGGCGGAGACCCGAAAAGCGTTACAAGGCACCCACCGGCGATGACCGCCCACCAACCGGCAACGCTCGTCCACCAGCAATACGGAATCCGGCCGACATCCGACCGGTATCCGGCTGGCGCCGGACAGGCCCTGGCGGCGGTGGACCCGCCCCGGATCCACTCCGTTCCGACCCTCGAACGAACCTGTCGATGACACCACGAGCCACTCTGGAATCCCGCGTTCCGATTCATTCGAACTGGATTCCGGTTAGCGAAATCCGGGCGTTCGCGAAGGTCGATCTGGCGTTCGAAAGCGACTTAATCCTCGCCGTCGCACTTCGGCCGATTCCTGTCCATTAATGCCGCATATTAGGCAATATCTGAAGTGCTCCTGGTCACTATTGGTTGATCCCAGAAGCACAATGGGCATCTTGATCATCATGACCACCGAGACACGCACACCCCATCCAGTCCTCGATCAAGCCGCCATCACGAGCCTCCTCTTCCGCGACGGTTCGGACGGAAACAAGATCCACGGCCGCTGGCGCAAGGCGGTCTCGAACGAACTGTTCCGGTACCGTCCCGGACTCGGAAACCAGCAGCGCTGGCAGCTCGCCTACGAGCGGCTGCGAGCCCTGAACAACGAGGTCCCCTCACCCGAGAACTTCGCCAACGACCCACGCGGACTTGCGGCGTTGCACGAGTGGACCTGCCCGGTGGACGGCGCCACCGTGACCGTGGCCGGGATTCACTACAACCTTTTCCTCGGCAGCGTCGTCGACGACCAGGTGTCCCCGCCCCGCGAGTTGGCGGACTTCACGTCCATGACCCGTATGGGCACGTTCCTGTGCACGGAGCGCGCGCACGGCAACGACGTACCGGCGCTGGAGACCGTCGCCCGCTACGACCGGGAGAACGACGAGTTCGTCCTGCACACCCCGCACCCCGGGGCGCAGAAGTACATGCCCAACACCAGTTCCTCGGGCGGCCCCAAGACCGCCGTGGTCGCCGCGCGGCTCATCGTCGACGACAAGTACCTGGGCGCCTTCCTCTTCCTCACCCCGCTGAGCGACGAGTACGGCACCCTGCCCGGCATCACCGTCACCCAGCTGCCCGAGCGAATAGGCACCTCGGTGGACCACTGCGCCACCAACTTCGACCACGTACGGCTGCCCCGCACCGCCCTCATCCAGGGCGCCCACGGACAGCTCCTGCCCGACGGAACCCTCGTCAGCTCCGTCGGCAGCCCGCGAAAACGGTTCATCCACGCCATCAGCAGAGTCACGGCGGGCAAACTGTGCATGAGCGCGAGCGGGCTCGGAGTCGCCCGTACGGCGCTCGCCGTCGCCGTCCGGTACTCGTACACCCGGCACATCTCCGGGCCGGTCGCCGGACAGCGCGTCCCGCTCGCCGCCCACCGCAGCCATCACTCCCGCCTCCTCGACCACACCGCCACCGCCTACGCCATGACCTTCCTCCACCGCGTGGCCACCGAACGGTGGGTCACCCACAAGCCCGAGGAGCGCGCGGACGCCGAACGGCTGGTCGCCGTCACCAAGGGGTGGGTCACCTGGCGGGCCCGCGAGATCGCGACCGAGAGCCGGGAACGGTGCGGCGCGCGCGGGCTGTTCCTCGTGAACGGGCTCGCCGACCTGGCCGGCAACATGGACGGCGCGATCACCGCCGAGGGCGACAACCTGGCGATCTGGTGCAAGGCCGGCGCTGAGATGATCTTCGGCCATGAGCTGGCGGCCGAGCCCGTCCCGGCCACCGGCGACGAACCGCTCACCGACCCCGGCCTGCTGCGCCGCGCCCTCAGCGCCGCCGAGCGCTACTGGCACCTCGCCGCCCGACGCGACCTGCGGAGCGGAGGCGGTGGCGACGCCCTCGGCCGCTGGAACAACGCGTCCGACGCCGCCCTGAACCTCGTGGAGGTGTACGCGGTCGGCCAGGCCGCCGACGCCTTACTCGCCGCCACCGCCCGTGTCTCCGACCCGATCACGCGCTCCGTCCTGGAGGACCTCGGCGCGCTCTTCCTCCTCCGTCAGGTCAGCGCCCGCAGCGGTCTGCTGCTCGCCGAACGGGCCCTCACCGCCGACCAGGTCCGCGCCCTCCCGGAGACCCTGAACACCCTCACGACCCGGCTCGCCCCGCACCTCAGCACCCTGACGCAGGCCTTCGACGTCCCGGAGGAACACCTGTTGTCACTGCCGATGCTGACCGGCGCGTGATTCTTCCGGTCTGTGCGATGTGGGCTGCGACGGGGCAGTTCTTGGCTAAAAATGACGTGTGCATGATGTTCGGTTGAGGCGGTGCCCCAGTTGAGGCAGAGGTTCAATTGGGGCAGACGCTCGACCGGGACAGCCGATGACGCGCGCCGGGCGTGTGGGGGATGTACGCCCGGCCGATCGGCAAATCGATCCATGTGCGGCTCAAGCGGCCCGCCGCAACACCCGGTAGAGCCCCGCACTCACCGCGAACCCCACCAGGCACGTGATGTCACCGAAGGCCGGCCACTGGTCCGGCACCCACCCCACGTACTTCTCCTGGTTCGAGAAGAGCGGCACCGACATCACGATGCCCGCCAACAGGGC
>Ga0307513_10008484_pt1 | contig 13129 bp, 14 predicted proteins | sample 15_EM_MG_FD_202174 | JGI IMG/M metagenome (GOLD analysis project Ga0307513, IMG submission 202174) | Populus trichocarpa ectomycorrhiza microbial communities from riparian zone in the Pacific Northwest, United States - 15_EM | ecosystem: Host-associated > Plants > Roots > Unclassified | place...
AAACGCGTGACGGTCACGGTTGCATCGTGGAGTAGTATGCTCACGGGCGGCCGCCTAGCTCCACACCTTGAAGTGCTTGGAGAGCTTGAGGCCCTGGCGCTGGTAGTGGGAGCCCTGGTCGCCGTAGAGGCGGGTGGGGCGCGCGGTCAGCGGCTCATAGACCAGGCGCGCGACGGTCTGGCCGTCCTCCAGCAGGAACGGCGTCTCGTGGCTGCGGACCTCGAGCACGGCGCGACTGCCCACGGCCTGGGCCTCCTGCGTGCCGAAGCCGGGGTCGAAGAAGCCGGCGTAGTGCACCCGGAACTCGCCCACCGACGGGTCGATGGGGGTCATCTCGGCGGCCTCCATCACCGGGATCTCGATCGGCTCCTTCGACGCCAGGATGTAGAACTCGCCCGGGTCGAGCAGCAGTTCGCCGTGGCGGGGGAGCAGCGGCTCCCAGAAGTCGCGCGGGTCGTGGCCGTCCTCGTGGTCCATGTCGACGACCCCGGCGTGGCGCCGCGCGCGGAAGCCGGCGACGCCGTTGGAGAGGTCGACCCCGACGCTGCGCACCGACAGGCGCGGCGGCGCGCCCTGCTTGAGGCGCAGCTGGTTCAGGCGGGTGCCGGTGCGGACCAGGACCGAGAAGGTCTGGGGCGCGATCTCCATGAAGCAAGGCCCGGCATAGCCCTCGGCCACGTCGTCGAAGGCGACGCTGTGGTCGGTGAGCAGGCGCACGAAGACGTCGACCCGGCCGGTGGAGCTCTTGGGATTGGCCCGGGCCGAGACGCCGGGCGGCAGGGCCAGGCGCTCCTGCAGCTCGGCGATGTAGACGCAGCCCTTCTCCAGCACCGCGCCGGCGGTGAGGTCCAGCTCGTGCATGGCCACATGCGCGATCCGCTCGCGCACCGTGCGGCCGAGGCCCGGCAGGAACGAGGCGCGCACCCGCCAGGCCCGCGCGCCCAGGCGCAGGTCGAGGCTGGCCGGCTGGACCTGGTCGTCCAGGAACGGGCCGGGCGCCGCGACGGCGCCGCGGGCGATCAGGTCTTCGATGGACTGGCAGGGCAGGATCCCGGCCGGGAGGGCGGCGCTCATGGTCGGCGGACACTCGCCGGGGGAACCGAGTCTGGCAAGGCGCGAAGAGTCCTTACCCCTCGACGGGAGGCTTGACCCGCGGGGGTCTGGCGCCATTCATGCGGCCCTCGCAACGACGGAGCGCCCCGATGGCCGAAGATCCCAAGGACTGGCAGGTCGAGACGAGGCTCGTGCGCGGCGGCATGGCGCGCACGCCCTACGGCGAGATCTCCGAGGCGCTTTTCCTGACCCAGAGCTTCGCCTACGACAGCGCCGCCGCGGCCAATGCGCGGTTCGCCGGCGACGAGCCGGGCTTCATCTACCAGCGGTTCGGCAACCCCACGACGCAGATCTTCGAGGACCGGCTGGCCCTGCTGGAAGGCGCCGAGGTCTGCAAGGCCACGGCCTCGGGCATGTCGGCGGTGCATGCGGCGCTGCAGGGGCTGCTGCGGGCCGGCGACCACCTGGTGGCGGGCCGGGCGCTGTTCGGCTCCTGCCGCTGGATCGTCTCCGAATGGCTGCCGCGGTTCGGGGTGGAGACCACCTATGTGGACGCCACCGACCTGGAGCAGTGGAAGAACGCCGTGCGGCCCAACACCAAGGTGTTCCTGGTGGAGAGCCCGGCCAATCCGCTGCTGGAGGTGACCGCCATCGGGGCGGTGGCCGAAATCGCCCACGCGGCGGGCGCCAGGCTGGTGGTGGACAACGTCTTCGCCACGCCGATCTTCCAGAAGCCCCTGGCGCTGGGCGCCGACGTCGTCGTCTATTCGGCCACCAAGCACATCGACGGCCAGGGCCGGGTGCTGGGCGGGGCGATCCTCGGCGCGGCCGAGCTGATGACGGAAGCCTACAAGGACCTGCTGCGCCACACCGGCCCGGCGCTGTCGCCGTTCAACAGCTGGGTGCTGCTGAAGGGGCTCGAGACCCTGGAGCTGCGGGTGACCCGGCAGACGCAGAACGCCGGCAAGGTCGCCGACCTGATCGCCAGCCATTCGAAGACCCGGCAGACCGTCTATTGCGGCCGGCCCGACCACCCGCAGGCCGCGATCATCGCCAACCAGATGACCGGCGGCGGCAATGTGGTGGCCTTCGACCTGGGGACCCAGGAGGCCGCCTGGCGGTTCCTCGACGCCCTGCAGATCGTCGACATCTCCAACAACCTGGGCGACGCCAAGTCGATGGCCACCCACCCGACCACCACCACCCACCGCTCGATGACCGAGGAGCAGCGGCTGGAGGTCGGGCTGACGCCCGGCTGGGTGCGGATGAGCGTCGGGCTGGAAAGCGCCGCCGACCTCGGCCGCGACGTGGCCCGGGCGCTGGACGCGGCTTAGGGGCGGCTTCCCCTCACCCCGCTCGCGGGGAGAGGCGTTGGCGACCTACGCCTCCTCGAGCACCTCGGGCGCGATCGAGTAGACCCGGCTGCAATATTCGCAGGTGACGTGGATCTTGCCGTCGGGCTCGACCATGTCGGCGCGCTCCTCTGCGCCGAAGGACTTCAGCACGCCCAGGATGCGGTCGTGGCTGCAGCGGCAGAAGGCCTTGAGCGGCGACGAGCCGAACACCCGCACCCCGTCCTCGTGGAAGAGGCGGAACAGCAGGGTGTTGGACGGCAACGACGGGTCGATCAGCTCGTCCTCGCCCAGCGTCTCGAACAGGGCCTGGGTGCGGGTCCAGGCCTCCGCCGTCGGGCCGCGCGCATCGTCCTCGGCGACGTTCTGGATCAGCACCCCGCCGGCCCGCCAGCGCAGGCCCTGGCCCACATCGGCCTGGCCGACCGCCAGGCGCACGCGGGTGGGGGTCTGTTCCGACTGGGCGAAATACTGCTCGGCGCACAGGGCCAGGGTCTCGCCCTCGATAGCGGTGACGCCCTGGTAGCGGTCCATGTCCGCGCCCTGGTCGACGGTCATGATGAACACCCCCTGCCCCAGCAGGGTCCGGGCGCCGGGCCGCACGAAACCGCCCGCGGCCTGGGCGACGGCGGCCTCGTCGAAGCGGCAGTAGCCGCGCAGCGCGCCGGTGGTGTCGTAGTCGGCGACCACGTAGCGGACCGGGCCGTCGCCCTGGGCCTGGACGATCAGCCGGCCGTCGAACTTCAGGTTCGAGCCGACCAGGGCGGCCAGCGCGCAGGCCTCGCCCAGCAGGTTGGCGACCGGCTCGGGATAGTTGTGGCCGGTGAGGATCTCATGGACGGCCGGGCCCAGCTGGACCAGGCGGCCGCGCACGGGCTCGCCCTCGATCTGGAACGAGACGACCTGATCGTCGGCGGGGGTGGGAAGCATCTGCGACATGGTCGGGCCATATAGGAGCGTTGGACGCCGGTTGCGAGCCTGGCCTGCGCCGCCCCTTCAGGGGAAGCGCAGACGCCGCACCTAGCCGATGGCGCCGAAACACCAGGCCAGGATCGCCTTCTGGGCGTGGATGCGGTTCTCGGCCTCCTCCCAAATCAGGCTTTGCGGGCCGTCGATCACCTCCGGCGTCACCTCCTCCCCGCGGTGGGCGGGCAGGTCGTGCATGAACACCGCGTGCGGGGCGGCCAGCGCCATCAGCGCCGCGTCCACCTGGTAGGGCTCGAGCGCCGCCAGGCGCGCGTCGCGGTCGGTGTCGCCCATGGAGACCCAGGTGTCGGTGATCACCGCGTCGGCGCCGGCGACGGCCTCGCGCGGGTCCTGCGTCACCTCGACCCGGCCCTGGCGCTCGGCGGTGCGGGCCAGGTCGACAAGGTCGGGGGCGTAGGCCTTCGGCGTGGCGATCCTCAGCTGGAAATCGAAGGCCGCCGCGGCGTGGATGAAACTGGAGCAGACATTGTTGCCGTCGCCGACCCAGGCCAGCGTCCGGCCCTCGATGGAGCCGAAACGCTCCTCGATGGTCAGGAAGTTGGCGAGGATCTGGCAGGGGTGGCTGCGGTCGGTGAGGCCGTTGATCACCGGCACGGTGGAGGCCGCGGCGAAGGCCTCGACATCCTCGTGGCGATCGGCGCGGATCATCACCGCATCGACCATCCGCGAGAGCACGCGGGCGGTGTCCTCGATGGTCTCGCCGCGGCCCAGCTGCATGTCGGCGGCGGTGGAGATGATGGCGGCGCCGCCCAGCTGGCGGATGGCCGCGTCGAAGGAGAACCGGGTGCGGGTGGAGTTCTTCTGGAAGATCATCGCCAGCACGCGCTCGGCGCCCGGCGCGTCGGCGTCGACCCGGCCCTGGGGCCAGCCCTTGCGGGCGGCCTTGCGGGCCTTGGCGTCGTCGAGAATGGCGCGGAGCGTGTGAGGCTCCAGCCGCCAGAGGTCGAGGAAGTGTCTGGGTTGGTCGGTCATCGCGGATGGTTCCAAAATCACTCCGCTCATCCCGGCGAAGGCCGGGACCCAGGTTCAGCCTGAGAGCTTGGAGTGCTTCATCGGGGTCCCGGCCTTCGCCGGGATGAGCGGGAGTGAGATCAGGCGGCCGCCTTGGCCCTGGCGCGGGCGGCCTCGCAGGCGCGCTCGAGCTTGTCCATGGCCTCGCGCGCTTCCTCGAGGGTGAGGTTGAGCGGCGGCAGCAGGCGGATGCAGTTGTCGCCGCCCCCGGCGATCAGCAGGCGCTGGTCGCGGGCGTGCTGCATGAACTCGCGGTTCGGCGTGGCGAGCTTGACGCCGATCAGCAGGCCCTTGCCGCGGACGTCGAGCACGACGTCGGGGAAGCGCTCGCGCAGGCCCGAGAGCTGCTGGGTGAAGTAGCCGGCCACCTCGCGCACATGGGCCAGCAGCTCGGGGCTGTTGAGCTGCTCCATGGCCGCCAGGCCGACCGCCATGGCCAGCGGGTTGCCGCCATAGGTCGTGCCGTGGGAGCCGACGGTCATGCCCGAGCCCGCCTCGACGGTGGCCAGGCAGGCGCCGACGGGGAAGCCGCCGCCCAGCGCCTTGGCCACCGCCATGATGTCGGGGGCGACGCCAGCCCATTCGTGGGCGAAGAGCTTGCCGGTCCGGCCCAGGCCGCACTGGATCTCGTCGAAGATCAGCAGGGTCCCGGTGTCGTCGCAGAGCTGGCGCATGGCGCGCAGGCTGGCGTCGGAGAGCGAACGGGCGCCGCCCTCCCCCTGCACCGGCTCGACGATGATCGCCGCGGTGGTCGGGCCGACGGCGGCCTTCAGGGCGTCCAGGTCGTCGAAGGGCAGGTGGACGAAGGCCGGCATGGGCGGGCCGAAGCCTTCGAGATAGGCCGCGTTGCCCGAGGCGTTGACGGCCGCCAGGGTGCGGCCGTGGAAAGAGCCGTCGAAGCCGATGATGTCGACCCGCTCGGGATTTCCCTTGGCCCAGTGATACTTGCGCGCCGTCTTGATGGCGCACTCGATGGCCTCGGTCCCCGAATTGGTGAAGAACGCCACGTCGGCGAAGGTCGCGTCGGTGAGCGCCTTGGCGAGCTTTTCCTGGCCCGGGATCGTGAAGATGTTGGACACGTGCCAGAGCTTGTCGGCCTGGTCCTTCAGGGCCTGGACGAGCCTGGGATTGGCATGGCCCAGCGCGTTCACCGCAATGCCGGCCACGCAGTCGAGATAGGCCTCGCCGTCCGTGGTGAAAAGGCGCGCGCCCTCGCCTCGCTCGAACGCCAGCGGGGTGCGGGCGTAGACGCCCAGGATATGATCGCTGGGCACGGGCGCGGCGGCTTGCGCGGCTTTTTCAGTCACGGGAAGGCCCTCCAAAAGCGAAGCGTCCCCGGCGCTGGGCGACGGGGACTGGAAGGCTTGGCGTTTTCCGTCCGGAACGGCGGGATGTCAAATGAAGATACCGCCGCGCCGCGGCCTCAGGTCTTCAGCTTGTAGCCGGTCTCGAACATCCACAGGCAGGTGAAGGCGAAGGCGATGACCAGGCCCAGCGTCATGCCGACGCCGGCGAACAGCGAGCCTTCGGCATGGCCGATGAAGCCGTAGCGGAAGCCGTCGATCATATAGAAGAACGGGTTGTAACGGCTGGCCGTGCGGAACGGCTCGGGCAGGCGGTCGATCAGGTAGAAGGTGCCCGACAGGAAGGTCATCGGCATGATGATGAAGTTGGTGACGCCCGCCATGTGGTCGAACTTCTCGGCCCACAGGCCGGCCATGATCCCCAGCATGGCCAGGATGAACGCGGCGCCGACGCCGAAATAGAGCACCGCCCACGGGTGGGCGATCGGCAGCGGGGCGAAGGGCAGGATGGCGATCCCGGTCACCAGGCCCACGACGACGCCGCGGGTGGCGGCGCCCAGGGTGAAGGCGGCCACGTGCTCCAGCGGCGTCAGGGGCGGGGTGAGGAAATCGCCGATCAGCCCGTTGAACTTGGCCTGCAGCAGGCTGGAGGACGAATTGGCGAAGGCGTTGTTGAGGATCGACATCATGATCAGGCCGGGCGCGACGAAGGTGGCGAACGCCGTGCCGTGGACCGGCGGCGCCGCGCCGCGCACGGCCACGACGAAGACCATCATGTAGAGCAGGGCCGTGACCACCGGCGCGGCCAGGGTCTGCAGGCCGACCTTGATGAACCGGCGGACCTCCCGCTGGTAGAGGGTCGAGAACCCGGCCCAGTTGAACCCGTGATAATTGCGGGGCTGGGGCGGAATGACGGCTTCGGCTGCGACCATGTCCTGCATTCCCGGTGATGTGCGCCTTAGGCGGCGGCGCCGCAAGAGTGCGACCTTGCGACGCTATATCTAGTTCCTGTGGACGAAGGAGGTGGCGCCCATTGTGGCTCTTAGGGATTTGTTTACGATATGTAGTGGTTGGTGGAAGCCAGAGTTGCTTGGCGCCACAAGATGTTGATCCCGACTGCCGCGGGGGCGCAAGGGATCAGCCTACAGCGGTGGGAGGCTGAACATGGGTTGGACGGACGAACGCGTCGAGACGCTGAAGAAGCTCTGGCAGGACGGACTTTCCGCGAGCCAGATCGCCAAGCAGCTGGGCGGGGTGACCCGCAATGCTGTGATCGGCAAGGTGCACCGCCTGGGGCTCTCCGGCCGCGCCACGCCCTCCAAGCCCGCCCGCCCCGTCTTCAAGGCGCCGCGGCCCCATCGTCCGGTCGCGGCCACGCCGTCGGCGCCGCGCCGCATCGCCGAGCCGACCCAGCAACACGCCCACGCCGCGCCGACGCCCGTCCGCTATGTGGACGAGGCTCCGGGCTCGGCCACGGTGCTGACGCTGGCCGCCCACATGTGCAAGTGGCCGATCGGCGACCCGGCCACCGACAGCTTCACCTTCTGCGGCCGTCGCGCGTCCGAGGGCCCCTACTGCGGCGAGCACGCCCAGGTCGCCTACCAGCCGGCCCAGAGCAAGAAGAAGTCCGGGGCCACCGAACTGGCCCGGAGCCTGCGCCGCTACATCTGATCCGTTGGGGATGGGGAGGGCGCGATCGCCCGGCGGGCTTGCGTACGCCGCCGGCGCTGGTCGCGTCCTCCTTCTCAATTCGCCTTCCCCCTCGATGGGGGGAAGGCTTTGGTAAAGCGGCGCGCATCGCTACCTTCCCCCCATGACCGAGCCCGCCGTCCTCGACAACGCCCAGCCCTATTCCGTCTCCGAGCTGGCCTTTGCGCTGAAGCGGACCCTGGAGGACGCCTATGGGTTCGTCCGGCTGCGGGGCGAGCTCTCCAAGGTCACCCACCACTCCAACGGCCACGTCTACCTGACGCTCAAGGACGACCGGGCGGCGATCGACGGGGTGGTGTGGAAGGGCTCGGTGCGGGGGCTGCAGGTCCGGCCCGAGCAGGGGCTGGAGGTGATCGTCACCGGCAAGATCACCGCCTACCCCGCGGGATCGCGCTACCAGATCGTCATCGAGACCATGGAGGCCGCCGGCGTCGGCGCGCTGCTGGCCCAGCTGGAGCGGCTGAAGGCCAAGCTCGCCGCCGAGGGGCTGTTCGAGGCCGGCCGCAAGCGGCCGCTGCCGGCCATGCCCACGGTGGTCGGGGTGATCACCAGCCCGACGGGCGCGGTGATCCGCGACATTCTGCACCGCATCCGCGAGCGCTGGCCCTGCCACGTGATGGTCTGGCCGGTGGTGGTGCAGGGCGACGCCGCCGCCGCCCAGGTGCGCGCGGCCATCGACGGGTTCAACGCCCTGAGCGTCGGCGGGGCGGTCCCGCGGCCCGACGTGATCATCGTGGCGCGCGGCGGCGGCTCGGTGGAGGACCTCTGGCCGTTCAACGACGAGGCCCTGGCGCGCACGGCGGCGGGCTCGGCCATCCCGCTGATCTCGGCGGTGGGGCACGAGACCGACACCACCCTGATCGACTTCGTCTCCGACCGCCGGGCGCCGACGCCGACGGCGGCGGCCGAGATGGCGACCCCGGTGTTCGCCGACCTGAAGTTCACGGTGGGCGACCTCGCCGCGCGGATGCACCGCTGCGCCGGGCGCGTGGTGGACGACCGCCGCGGCCGGGTGCAGGCGGCGGGCCGCAGCCTGGCGCGGGTCCCCGACCTGGTGGAGATGGCCGGGCAGAGGTTCAACCTGGCCGCCAGCCGGCTGTCCGCGGGGCTGCAGAGGAACGCCGCGGCCCATGAGCGCGACCTGGTGCGGGTCTCGGGACGGTTGTCGCCGCTGCTGCTGCAGCGGCCGCAGCGGGTGCAGGGCGAACGGCTGACGGCCTTGGCCGCGCGGCTGGCGCCGGCCTTCACCCGAGGACTGGCGCGCACCGAGGAACGGCTGGCGAGCCTGTCCAAGCTCTATGCGGCGGTGAACCCCAACCTGCCGCTGGAACGCGGCTTCGCCCGGGTGCATCGCGCCGACGGGACGCTGGTCCGCACCGGCGCCTCGCTCGCCGGCGGCGAGGCGGTCAGCCTGGTGTTCACCGACACCGCGCGCCAGGCGGTGGTCGACGGCGCGGCGGGCGAGGTCCCCCGCCCCGCCCCGGCCGCGGCCCCCAGGCCAGCGCGCCCGGCCAAGGCGGCGACGCCGCCCAACCAGGGCGACCTTTTCTGAGCCCGCCGCCTCTAGTGCTGGCTGGGGTCGCGCGCTAGATATGCCGCGATGAACGCCCACGACCGCGATCTTACCGGCGCCGACCTGGCCGTGCTGCACTACGGCGACGGCGAATTCGTCGTGCTGAAGCCCGGGCGGCACGTGCTGTGCGCGGTCTCCGGCGTGAGGATCCCGCTGGACGCCCTGCGCTACTGGAGCCCGGGGCTGCAGGAAGCCTATGCCGGCCCCGCCGAGGCGCTGGCGCGCTGGAAAGAGATCAACCCGTAGAGGCCAGGGGCTTCAACGGCGCCCGGCGCGGGGCCGCTTGTAGATCTCGCTTGGCCAACGCTTGTGCACCCAGAACCATTCGGCGGGCCGCTCGCGCACCCGCTCCTCGATGAAGGCGTTGACCTGGCGCACGCCGGCCTCGATGTCGGCGGTGCGGTCGCCGGTGCGCGCGAGCGCGATGGGCTCGTGGACGACGACGCGGAAGCGGGCCTTGTGCTGGCGCTGCACGGACATGGGCTGCAGCACCGTGTCGAACCGCAGGGCCAGGCGCGAGGGACCCGGCGCGGTGTGGGCGACGACCCCGAACAGCGGCGCGGCGACGCCGCCGTTGAACTTCTGGTCGTTCATCAGCGCCACGGACTCGCCGCGACCCAGGGCCTCAAGCAACTCGCGGGCGCCGTCGCCGCCCTTGGGGGCGAACAGCCGCACGCCGTAGCGGAACCGGCTCTGCTTGATGCGGGCGTCCACATAGGGGTTGTTGGTGGCGCGATAGGTGATCTGGCAGGTGACGCCGGCGTGGATGATCGCGGCGGGCATGATCTCGAAGCTGGAGAAATGCCCTGAGATGAACACCACCGGCTCGCGGGCGCGGGCGATCTGGGCCAGCCGCTCGCCGTTGACCAGCTCGACGCGCGCGGGGTCGGCGATGATCCGGTCGAGGATCGGGAACTCGGCGGCCCAGCGGCCCACCTGGTCCCACTGGGCACGCAGCAGCGCGGCGATCTCGGCGTCCGACGCCTGCGGGAAAGCCATGCGCAGATTGGTCTGCGCCGTGTGATGGGCGCGGGTCAGCGGGCCCAGCCGCTGGAACAGCCAGGCGCCGAAATCGGAGACCGCATCGATCGGAAAGGCCCGCGCCAGGGCCGCCACCAGGTCGTAGGCCCACGCCTCCAGACGCCAGAGGATGTCCTGCACGCGCGAGGGCTGCTTGTCCGCCATGGGGCTCTAGTAGGGGCTGGAGCCCGGTTCGCGCAACGCCCCCATGATCCGCCGCGACGCGAACACCAGTCGCTTGGCGCGCGACTTGCCCGGTTTGGGTCGAACCGTCCCGGGGTGGGACAAAGCAGTAGGAAAGACGAGGGCGCCATGGAGCCCATGGGCAACAACATCGACGTGCATCTCGGAAAACGCCTCCGCCGCCGTCGCCGTTTGCTTGGTCTGACCCAGCAACAGCTGGCGGGCGCCTGCGGCGTGCGCTTCCAGCAGATCCAGAAATACGAGTGCGGCGCCAACCGCATCTCGGCGGCGCGCCTGTGGCAGCTGTCCGAGGCCCTGGAGGTCCCGGTCGGCTACTTCTACGACGGGCTGTCCGAGGCCCAGCGCGAGCAGGCGTCGGCCGACGGCGAAGCCGGCGGCGAGATGTTCGCCCGCAAGGAGACGCTGGACCTGATCCGCGCCTACTACCAGCTGGGCGAACGTCCGCGCCGCCGGTTGCTGGACCTGGCCAAGTCGCTGAACGGAGACAACGAGGCGGCCTGACCAACCTTCCGGTCCCCGCGGCCCGGCGGGGATTTCGCTGGAGCCGAGGGCGGGCTAAAGCGGGGGCATGTCCCCCGCCGCCCGCCTCGCCGACCTCGACGCCTTCCTGCTCGAGCTGAACCGCGTCTCCGCCGACGCCATCCTGCCGCTGTTCCGGGCCGACCATGGCCTGGAGAACAAGAACGCTGCGCTGGGCAAGACGGGCTTCGACCCCGTCACCGCCGCCGACAAGGGCGCCGAAGCCGCGATCCGCAAGCTGATCTCCGAACGCCACCCCGACCATGGGGTGATCGGCGAGGAGTACGGCCGCGACCGGCCGGACGCCGAGTGGGTCTGGGTGCTGGACCCCGTCGACGGCACGCGGGCCTTCATCGCCGGCCTGCCGCTGTGGACCACCCTGATCGGCCTGCGCCACCAGGGCCGCCCCGTGCTGGGCTCCATCGGCCAACCCTATCTGCGCGAGGTGTTCATCGGCCAGGCGTCGGGCTCGCGGGTGATCCGCGCGGGCGCGACCACGCCGCTGAAGGTGCGGCCCTGCCCCAAGCTCACCGACGCGATCATCGCCACCACCGACCCCGAGGGCTGTTTCGACGGCGCCGAGCTGGGGGCCTGGACGCAGGTGCGGGCGGCCGCTCGCCTGGCGCGGCTGGGGTGCGACGCCTACGCCTACGCCATGGTCGCCCAGGGCACGATGGACATGGTGATCGAGGCCGGCCTGCAGTGCTGGGACATCGACGCGGCGATCCCGGTGATCGAGGGCGCCGGCGGCCTGGTCACCGACTGGCGCGGCGCGGCGGTGGGCCCGGAAGGCGGCCAGATCGCCATCGCCGGCGACCGCGCCTGCCTGGACGAGGCGCTGGTGGCCCTGAAGCGGTCGGCGAAGGGCTGATCCTCCAAGCCGCCTACCCCCTCGGCGCGACCTTGTCGGCCAGGGCGTCGAATTCGGCCCAGAACACCGCGCGCTTGTCGTCGGTCTCCATGAGGATCTCGTGGAAGGCGCCCGGGACATTGACGAAGCGGGCGTTGGGCAGCGAGGCCACGGCGTGGCGCTGGGCGGCGTTGTCCACCAGCCGGTCCTGCTCGGCCGAACACAGGGTCAGCGGCAGGGCGACCCCCTTGAGGTTCGACGGTCGCGCCAGCCAGGCGCCGGCCCGGAAGGCGAACTCCAGCCAGCTCCAGGTGGGCGCGCCCAGGGCTAGGTCCGGGCAGGCGGCGACCTGCGCCCGGTGGCGGGCGAAGCGGGCCGGGTCGTGGGTGAGGATGTTGCCCTCGAAGGCGTCGTCGAACGGCTTGCCAGGATTGGCCCCGACGAAGGCGCCGCCGCGGCCGATGCGGCGGTTGAAGGTCGCCAGGAACCGGGCCGCGGCCACCGGCGCCGGGGCCGTCTGCAGGCCGAGCATCGGGGCCGAGAGCATCGCGCCGGCGAACCGCGCCGCCTCGCCATGGGCCAGGGCCAGCAGGGTCAGGCAGCCGCCCATGGAGTGGCCCATGGCGATCCAGGGCCCGGGCAGGCGCTCCTCGAACGCGGCGAGCAGGGCGTGATAGTCGTCGACGAAGTCGCGGTAGCCGTCGGCGTGGCCCTTCAGCCGGTCGGGGAAGGCCCGATAGGACAGGCCCTGGCCGCGCCAGTCGTGGGCCAGCACCCCGAAGCCCCGGCCGGTCAGCTCTCCGATCACCTCGAAATACTTCTCGATGGGTTCGGTGCGCCCGCCGCTCAGCACCACCGATCCGCGAGACTCGCCCACCGCCGGGAACAGCGCCGCGCGCAGCCGCGCCCCGCCCGCGCCGGTGAACCATTCGGCCGCGCCGCCCGCGGGGACCGGCGCCTCGGGGGTGGCGATCAGCGGCGCGGGTCCCTGCATGACGCGGCCTCCTAGGCGAGCTTGGCGAACAGGGCCTGGATCTGGGGTTGGAGGGACATGGCCAGCCCCATGTCGGAGAGCTTCAGCCGGCCGGTCATGATCGCGGCCATGGGATCGAGCTGGCGCTTGCCCATGGCCTCCAGATCCTTGCGGCTGATGCGCACGGTGAGGTCGGCGGGCTTGTCGTCGTTGGAGACCTCGGCCCCGGCGATATGGATGATCCCCTCGCCCTTCAGGTCCAGCTTGACCGTCCGGCCCAGGCCGCCGCCGTCCGCCGCCATGGCGCCGCGCAGGCGCTCGGTGAGCTCTTCCAGTGTGGCCATGATGGGGTTCCCTGCATGCGCCGAAGCGGCAGCTTGGCGGTTCAATCTGTGGAAGTAAACGGCGGCGCTAGGAGGCGGCGGGCGTCGGCGGCGGCGGCGCGACCGGCGCGACCGGCTTGACGAACCGCAGGGTCATGCGGTCGCTCTCGCCGATGGCGTCGTATCTGGAGTGGTCGAAGGCCGGGTCCGCCGGCTGGCCCCGCGGCGCCGACAGCCGCACCGGCGGCAG
>Ga0307513_10008485_pt1 | contig 13129 bp, 11 predicted proteins | sample 15_EM_MG_FD_202174 | JGI IMG/M metagenome (GOLD analysis project Ga0307513, IMG submission 202174) | Populus trichocarpa ectomycorrhiza microbial communities from riparian zone in the Pacific Northwest, United States - 15_EM | ecosystem: Host-associated > Plants > Roots > Unclassified | place...
CACGGACACGCCCCGGAAGATCTCGGGGACAAACAAACAAACAAACAAACAAACAAACAGATTCTTCGCTGTCGTCGTCGTCTGTCGTCGTGGAATAATATTGTACACGCTTCTTCCCTCCTCTCCCCTCCCCTCCTCTCCCGCCCGACCACGGCGAGTTTTAAACAACAATCAATGTCCAAAGCTCGAGTTCGATCGCCCTCGACTGGTCCGATCGTCGGCGGCATTCTCTGCGCACTCATCCTAGTCTTTGGCTTTGTCGTCCTCTTCCGCTTAGCCCGACGTTGGCGGACACGAGTTAGACCAAACTACGAGCCCGAACTGCGTGCAAAGAAGACTGTGGCCGACAAAAGTCCCTCTCCGGAGGACGCTCGCGCTCCAATGGAGAGGTGGAGTCTAGCACACACAATCATAGACCACACAGACGAGAGGCGTCATTCCAACCACCCCCAACCACCTCTAGATTCCAAGCAGGAGGACCCAGAACGACCCGTCTCTCCCTTGACCGCCACGACCTCCTCCAGTACTCAGGATATGACTCTGCAAGCCGCAAAACCCACGGCGTGGTTGAGCGCCACCAAAGATGCCGAGACGCAGAGCATATCCGCAACGACCTTCGTCACTGCCCTGCAGTCGCCGCGAGCTTCAGCAAACGTCACATGATGTGCCCTTCTGGGCCTGGTACGTATCGCCGCTCGCCCTCATTGGGCCTTTTCTTTGCATCGCCTATATTCACCCGGGGGTTCACAGGGCGTCACTGAATTATTCTCAAACTAAGTTGTACCGTTATCTGCTACCCGATCCACTCCCCTCCTCGCTTATTGGGCCTGTGGCCCATGTATCTCCGCTTCCAAACTGACGATATACAAGTCTCGGATATGTCAAAGTGCTGGTCTCACGCACATTAATGCTGGTCCTACCTCTAGGGACTCACGAGTTTGTCTATTCAATTGTATCTAACCTCGCGCTGCACAAAGCTTATCTATCACACACCATATGCTCCATACGACGGTCGATCCGGAGGCTCGGCGTCTAGCGATTCGGCTTACCAACCATCGGCCACTGAACAAACATGTGCTTGTGACAAATTAAACGACTGTTTTGTGCCCGCGGTGCGACGCTCTGCCACGGCTTCAATAGACACCCTCATGGCTGATCCAGCACCCCCAATACCCCTGACGATACTAAGCACATTACCCCTTGCGCTGCTGAGTTAAACTGGCGGTCTGTATTGGTAGGTCCCACACGGCGCATTAATGACAGCACACTAGGCGTTTCACGGCGCAGGTCGCCTGTCCAGTCTCGCTGGTTCCTCCGCGTTGCTCTGAACCTAGACCGTCTGGATTCTTATGGTCGTGGTTACGGTTGAAGTCTTGATCACCGGCATGAAACCGCTGCATGGTAGAGGTCGAGCCCGGTTTGGCCGTGGTTTCGGTGTTGAGAAAACCTCGGTGATAGGGGAGGGTGACGAGTTGCCAGTGCAAGTAAAGGAGGAGTTGGTTGACCGATGAGAGCTTGGTGACCGCCAGTGAAAAATAGTACGTTGGTCGAAATGGGTTGACCATTGAGACAGTAGTGGTAGAGGGCGCCCACTTGGTATAGAGGTGTTCTCCCACTCAGATTTCACTGACATTGAGAGCGTAAAGTGTAAACGAACCACCCTGGGAGAGGTGCACTCACAATAATTTACGTCTGTAATAAAGTCGTCACGCCTTGCAACACACATGCCACTGGTGAGTACTGGTTAGCGAAGGGCGTATGACGGGGGCCGGAACTTCTCATCAAGCGGGCACCCTAAACCGATATTATGTTGGAAATCGGGACCCTCGGACTCCATACGTTTTCCATGCCCGTTGGTCTAATTGTCAGGCGACACGACCAGGGCAGTGCTCGCTTGTTAGCGTCGAAATAGTGCCACTCGAGCCTGGGTCATGTTTTGGTTGCGAACCAAGCCTCCGCCGGTTGAGATGCCGCTTTCCATTTCATGCGTAGCTTTATTAATCGTCTGCTATATAACTAGTCCTTTTGTAAATCGTAATAGAAATAAGGGTTTAACTCGATCTTCCCCGTTCCCCGTACCTATTTTTGTCATATTACACACTACTTAATAATTAACGATGGAGAAATGTCTCAAATATTTGGGGGGAGGTTCCGCCCGCGCAATTTCGCCGCTGTCCAGCCCCTGAGCTTGGTACATGTCAACCGCACACACAAAAAACAACTGAGAAAGTCGTCCAAGAGGCCAACGAGAATGTGAAATGGTAAGTTTAAATCGTGCTCAATGGATCCACCTGACAAACTTGATGGTGGTGCTCATAACCTGTCCTCTTCTGATACCTCTTGCATTCCTGAAGACATTCGGACTGACGTGAGTGACTGGAAGCAGATTCAGGTGAAACAAATATATTCTGAGTGTCGCCACTCCAAGAAGGAGAGGGGAAGAGGGAGGCAGGAACGTGATAAGCTGAGAGGGATCTTGATGGTTGGCCATACTTTATAGCTTATCGCCAGGCACATCTGCCCAAGGACCACGGTGAGCTCAACCCTATTGAACACTACTTAGGGTGGGTCAGGAACTACGTTCAACAGTAACATACCAGTGGTTTCAAGGAGTCAATGAGGTTCTGGGAGGCAGCTCCTAATGCATGCCCTCCTAATGTCATACGATGCCGGACAGATAGGACTGTGGCAGAATTGGAGAAAGCGCGGGATGCTGATTTGCAATAAAAGCTACAGTCTACCTAATAGAGTATATTCTGATCGTATATGTCAGTTACGGGACTCCCTAAGTCAAGCTGTAGCTTGGTGAGACGTGCCGGATCCCCACTCTATGGCGTAGGCGGACCTTCCAAGCGGTAGACTATTTGTAGTAAATGTGGTTCAGGTGTGACACCAACCTCGAATAGACCAGCCGCCATGCCGTTGAGAAAATTCAAACGAGGCGATCTCTACTGTATCGCCTCTGGGCACCGCTAGTGTGTGACTAAGTTCTAGACCCAGATAATGTTTGGCGCTTCCACGGAACTGGGCTGCTGCAGGACCCGCATCCAAAACGCCAGGAAAATGACGTACAATTAGGTAGGAATGTGGACCAAGACCACTGTAGTTTTGATGAGAGCAAATGATCCCACCCCGTGCATCATGCGTTGAACGCGAACTTCTTCATGGCTGTACTCACGGTTCTGTTAATAACCGGCTGAAAGTATTCAGTATAGTCGATCGAGTCAATATAGAAACTCGCAGGCAGTTTTCCGGCGTTGTCCTCTATCTGCTTGTACCGCTTGTGCTTAGCATCGCGACTCCCAAACGGGAAGAAGAAAGGTGGATATATATACTTGTACGAGTATGGACTGAATTGGCCACAGATCAGATGGTCACCATACTTCTTGACAAGGTGTGCCATAGGCATCTTCGTCTGATCCGTCATCAGTGGGTCATGGGTAACCTGGGGGAAAACTGATCTCATCGGCAGGGATGTGGTACCGCCTTTAGTGGCTCTGGAATTCGATCGAGTTCATTCCAGCATGCGACTAGACTCTGCCGGTGACGAAATCCGTGGTCAGTGGGAGACGGATCTTGCAGTCCCAGGCACTGCCCCCATTTAGCGAGATCTAGGTCCTCTTCAACACAAGGTGCTTGATGGGGTACTAAGGGCTCGCAGAGCATCGGGTTGTTTGAGGAGGGGCGGCAGGGGAGCTCATCGCTCGTCACATTGCGGCCCGTTGTATGGCTGGTGTCGGAGTTCCCGGTTGGTGGTGCCGATGAGGCCCGTATGCTCGGCTTCATGTCTACACCAGAAGCAGATACAACTCAGTTTACTGGGGTATTTGTTGATTTGAGAAAACCATAACAATTTTGTTGCAGGGCGGGGAAGGTGGTTTTGTGAGAGTTCCCCAAGCCTACTTTACATCAGAGCAGGAATGCTAAGAGCAGGTCTAGCACCATGGAGAGCCTCTCAGGGGGTCATCGGCGATGGTTATCTCCGATGTCTCCTATTTCAACCAACGTCATCGCCGCCTTTTTAAGGCCCTCAACTCGCTTCAACTACAACTTGCGCTCCTCCACTCCCGCCACTCGTCTCCCTCGTCGCTGTCCACAGCGAGCAGGCCCTAATTACTCGTGTCCGCCTTCTACCTCGCCATGTCGTCAAGAGGACCTAAGTGCGGCGCTACTATTGTATCCCACACATCGCATTCTCACTTCTGTCGTTGATAGTAAGACGACGGGTCAAGCCAACTCGGTCATTGGTACCTTCCAAGAACCTGTATGCCTTGCTGGCTCTCATCAGTGAGCGGTGCCGCAGCTTACTCCTTCCCATTCTTGATTATTAGCGTGACCGGCGTGCAGAGCTTGACCGAGGCAGGAAAGAAGAGACATCAAGAAGGCGAAGCAGAGGACCGCGCCGCTGAGTACGTCTTTCTATCTATCTGAATTGGTATATGCTCACTAATGCTACTCTGTAGAGCTCGCTTGCATGCCGAGGGGACGCTCGACCGCATCATCGGAAAGGTTCGTCCTTCTCCTTTAATCCTGATTCGTTCCAACACCTTAACTCTGTGATAGAAAGACATTATTGTCGGAGCCATCACCGGAGATAAAGCCCAACAAGGTTCTTGTCTTCCTTCTTTCAGGTCGGATGCTTCGTGACGATCATCTCCCAGTCTCTGACGCCATCAAGAGGCTAACGGCAAGGTGCAGCAAGAGACCAACAACCCCATCTCGTAAAGACATCGCCGTCACGCACAGTCCAACCCGCTTCTGCAAAGTGCTCATCCCTCATTGTCTTTCTCGCCATTTCATTCACCTCGCCTGTGTTGTATTGTGAAAATTAAATAGCCGAATTGTCCGTCAGACACGGTTGGAAAACTTCTTTTATTACGTATTATACATGAATATACGACAATGCGCTTGTTGAGGAAAGGTCTCCGTCGGAGCTGTTCTTCGAGCATAATATCAGGGCCTCCTACTCTTGAGATGATCAGACTGGTGATCCGTGGCAAACCACCTCACCGGGGAGCAAAAGTAACAATACTAGTGATTCGCAGAGTTTAGACCGCTCTATCCGTTCCAGCCATGAAATATGGGTAACAAGAGAGATAATGATTCTGATGTCATCACATATTCGCACCACATTTGTATGGAAATATAAGCAATTTGTCCTGGAATCGTCCCTCTGACTGAGGGGTGTGTATCGATAAGAAGAAGCACGCGGCCCATAAAGCTTGTTGAGAAACAGGTGTGCGAGCAGATAATAATTGCCTTCTATCCCCAGAATAGGCAATGAGATCTTAGAACCCTCCGAGAGGCGTAGTTCCAACGGTAAAAACTAAAACTCATATTCGTTGAGAATCTTCTTTGCTTTTGTGTCTGTGGCTTTTGTATCTGTGGAAGCCTTTTTGACCCGCAAACTACTTTATACATGGACATACGCCCAACCATTTGTATCCTGTTTTCATGTGAAAACTGCAATCGGTCACATTTCGCGAAGCAAACCCCAACCACCTCCATTTGAAATTGGCTTAAACTTGTCAAGGTTTCGGGAGCAGTCTCGACCCAAAAGCTCCACCTTTACCGGAGTTGAGGTGAATATATAGCAAAATTATCAAAGCCCCTTGAGCTGGGTAACCCTTCACGGTTAACTTTGGCCCGGTAAACCATTCCCCCATCGGGCTCGGGAATTATGCGTGTACCTAAGCCCTAGCTTACGGGTGTGTAATATGTGCGCCGTTGACGGAGTTCTGGACACCTGCCGAGTTGACCAAGGCTGGCTCGTGCCGGCAGAAACAGTCCCCCGCTACAACCCTCACCGACAAGCGTCCTCTCGAAGCATTGACTAGACACTACTGCCATGTGACATGAGTTCATCGCCTGGGAAATTGCCCAGAAAAAGGGGAGCGTCGATGGAAAGGCCACGGATATCCAGGGGCGCTCGATGGGTTGCAGGGTAGGGAGAACGTTTAAGGGCCATGCAAAATAGTCGTGGCAGCCTGCTCCACGTAAGGACGGGCCGATTTCTAATCCCCATTAGCAGTTGCGGGTTCCTTCTGTGAATGGGATATATAGACTGGCCGGCCCATGCAGAATTCAGGTCTTGATTCAGGAGGATCCACTGGATAGACTTTCTTCACGATAACCTAGAGTGACAGACCCGTGACTCGAGCCTCCATCACCGTCCTGTCGAGTCCGACCCCGATAAAAATCGGTACACATGGAAAGATACCAATCTACATTGACCACCATCATATGTGCATCTTCACTGAGGGAGTGACCTGCATTATAGTGAATGAAAAGGCTCTAGCCGTGGGCGGAGGTGGTTGAGTGGAAGTTTCACTGATATTTGTTGTCCTCAGCTTTAAATGTGCTAATTACTTGTGGTGACAGTTGGGGAGTATATGCACAGTTTCGGGGTATATGAGTGCAAAGATCGAACCCCGCAATAGTATGCAAGAGGGCACTGTAGATAAGTGAACAATACACAGAGCGCATAACGCATCAGATACCCCTCAACCACCCGCCCCGTATCATCCATTGACTTCTTCTCGCAAAAACAAGGCGAATTCCCTTGTACACCCAAGAACCAAGAAAGTTGCGATGAAGCAGAGCCAGCTCACATCCTCCGCCCAATTCCCCTCCCATTCAATCGCAGCGCAAACGCCACGTCGTTCCCACGGCTGATGCGCTCTCTCGCCACTTGTATCTCTCGTAAGCGGAACTCCCACCCTGGCGCGCGGTCCCCTTCTACGCTCGAGAGCTCATCGGGGAGGTCCCACCAGCTTGTGAGAGATTCGGCAGGTACAGCCAGGGAGGGAAGGAGGAATGTACGTGGTGGGGTTAGAATGCCGAATGTAGGTGGGAGGAAGGAGGCAATTGGGGGTGGAGTTTGTGAGGATGGAGGGAAGTGAGTTGGGAAGGAAGGGTCAGGGAGGGTGATTAGGAAGGTTAGTTGGAGAGGGTGGGGCGCAAGCACTGAGGTTGAAGGTGGATTCGGTGCCAATTCCGAAGTGTTTCGCGCAAGAGATTCTTGAGGGATTACCCTTGTCGGTGTGGACGCCGAAGAGAATGAGGTAGGTATATCGGTATGCAAGGGTGGGGTTGCGGGAGTTGAGTCTCGTGGTGACGCTCGGCGTTGAAATTGAGGGGTGGGTAGAGCCCCGTGAGGGTAGAGAGCAGCCCGGACCGCTCTTGGTAGGTGCTGTGGGGTGCTTGGTGTTGCTCGGTGTGGTAGTGGTGCCACAGGTCCCGGCGAACGGAGTACTGTTCCTGGGGTAAATGGCCCAGCCGTATGGGGTGTAAGCATCTGGATAGAAAGGGGCTACATAGACGTAGAAATACGTGAGTACCCGCAGGAACTAGCAAGGATTTGCTGAGTAATGTTCGTACCTGCAGGCTCGCAAGTTCGCTCTCGAGTGGTCTTTCGGGGCTTTTGGTCGTCTTCTCTTTGGTCTTATCAACTTTTAGTAGTCCGTCTGTTTGTATGTAGGCGTCCCACATAAGAGGTATTCTCAAATTCTTTGCTCGACCACCGATGGCGATCGTCCGGGGTTCGTCTTCGCCTGAAGGTGAGGATAGGGAATAATCCATGAGCGTTGTAACATAAGCGAAGCCAAAGCACATATTTATTGGCCTTTAGACCTACTGAAGCGCCGTTCTACACTCCTGTCCGGATCTCGTCTGGATGACCAAGGCCAAGCGCGGCCGCTTCTGGCCACCATGTAATGTCGGACGAATATAGAAATGCATAGAGCACCGAAGAGAGTGAGACCGAGGATGGTAGACGCTGTGGAGAGCTTTGAGCGGTATTGCTCTGATCCCTGCGCGTCTGACATCGCCCTTCTCGTCGTTGCCCTTGTGTAATACTACAGACGGTACTAGTCGGCTGCAGTAGGGGACTGGCTGTTTGACCAGCCGTCCAACCTCACGTCCGCAGCGATTACCAACTCGTCGTCCGTGTCCAGGTACTTGGCGTGATGCAGATTGGAACCTTCTGACAGAACTCCCGCACACGCCTGAGGAGAGGAAAGTAATCGGAATCGGACGCGAAACGAGTCCGGTCCAAGTCGCTAGACCGGCTCCCACGGAGCGTTCTGGACACCCCTAAAACGTAGGAACAAGGCTGAATCTGGTATGACCATAATAGCCACAACCGAAATATAATCTACTCATTACCCTTCGAAAATACTGTCGTCTAGCTCGACACCAAACTCTTTTGCCATAACCATCATTCGCTCCTCAATCTCCTCTCCGATCCCAGACTGGAGAGGCGTGTACACCTTATGGTAACTCCATGTGTGCGACAGGACGAAGTTGACAAGTCCGGCGACGGAGAAGAATACGTCGAACCCCGCGATCGCAGCCCGGATGCGGAGGTACATCCATTGAGCGCGAATCCAGCGCTGAATAGGCGTTACCGCCTCCTTTCCTGTTTCTATGGGTACCCCATCCTCACCCACAGCTGGCCGAGATCGAGATTGGGAAGCACGGAAATCCGGACTGAGCATAGTCTCTCGCAAGGCCTTAGCCGCTTCCCTCGCCAGGATGCTGATCCTATCTACGGGTACACCCAACGCTTGGTTATTCGCTTGGATAATGCGCATCGAGCGGCCGATGAAAATGAGTTCCTGGAGTCCGCCGAATGAGGGGTGAGGTGGAGGGAAAACAAAAGAGCGTGTGCATACCTTAGGAATCAAATCATAGTTCTCCAAAAACCCTTTCAACTTGGCCTTCATAGCCCGCTGAGCCTCCAGCTCCTTCGCCTTCGCCTCCTGCGTCGTGTCTATCCTCTTTTCTACGCTCCTCTCTCCAACCGCCTCCTTCTCTGTATTTCTTTTCTGCATTGCTATACCCGTCCCCTTCTTGTCCCCAGTCCCAGGTCGCCCCTGCAGCACTATACTGCCGATTAACTCCTCGGCCCCCGCACCAAGGCCCCACAGACGACAGATATCTACCACGCGTGGCATATTACCAAGAAAGAGCGAACCCCAGAGGTCGCAGTATTCGTACCGGAGGTGTGGAGGGAGTGAGATCATCAGTCCCGCGTCGAGTAGGATAATTTGGTGACGATGGGAGAGGTGTGTAGGTGTCAGAGACCCAGTTGAGGATGAGGGTGTGGATGAAGTGGAACTGTAGGGTGTGGAGAGCGGGTGGACGCGTACGAGGACATTACTCGGCTGGTAGTACAAGGTCAGTATCGAGACACAACCGGAAAGGATTCCATATCTCAAAACTGAAGGCAACTTACATGCGGGTCAGCATTCAAAAACCCCCACCGGAAAATCTGTCGTCCAATCGTCTCACAAATCGTCTTCATAACCAGCTGTATATTGAGACCCATACCGAAACCTTCGATCGTCTCCCGGTCAGTCATGCGCGCTGCGCCTTCGATGTATTCCATCGTAAGCACACGGCCCGTGCTAAAGGCGGGGTACACCTTGGGGACGTACACGTCCCCGCGCCAATTGTTCGAGTCGACACTCTCGAGCTCGTCGTCTGTAAACGATAGCCGAGGGCCGGCGGACCCCAATGCACTGAGCAACCTGCGTAGCCAACTGGGGTGCACCCCATCTCCATCGCGCAGAACGAGCGCTCGGATACGCTGTAAGTTGTTCCGCTCGTGTTCGAAGTCGGTCTCTTTGAGGATCTGCTCGGAGATGTACGCCGAGGCGAAAGAGAGGGGCAAGTCGAACGAGCGTTCGTAGAGCTTTGTTAGGATACGGAAGGCGAGCAGATCCCAGAAGGCGTGTCGGCGGATGTCTGGACGCTGGACTTTGACGGCGATTGTTTTACCCGAGGGGAGAACTGCGCGATGGACTTGGGCTATACTCTGCCATTGAGTTGGTTAGCGTTGATGGTCAAGAGTACGTGCAAAGAAGTATTGTGACAAAGGGTGAGAGGGAGAGTGGAAGACGCACAGCGCTCCCAAGAGGTTTCTCGTCAAATTCGATGAAGAGGCCTTCGGGCCACTCTCCTAGTTCGGAGTGAATGACTTGCCGGACCGTCTGGAAGTGCACGGGCTCGGCAGAGTCGAAGAGCTGAGCCAAGGCGTGGTCTGTACGCGGAGGGGAAAGACGCCGATCAATAAGTGATGATAGAGGGGAGACGAGAGTGGGTTGGTAATAGTGAATTGAAGGGGCGTACAGGGTTTTGGAAGGACAGCGACCTGGACGCCGATTGCTTGACCCATCTTGACATAGAGACCTCTTGGTGGTAATTGTGTAGTCAGAATCCCGTAGGGTACAAGCCAAAAGCGTGCACAAACCCATTCTTTTTGCAGAGGGTCAATAATCGTGTGGCGGCGCGCTCGTGCACAGAGTTTATGCTATTCAGGTCGTCGGGATTAAAGTTGAGTCTATTCATTTACTCTGATCAGTGGCCTTTCCACGCTCCTTGCAATGCCATAACGAATGCAATTTTCGCCCATTGGACGAGCACGCGCTAACTAACGTGCATATTGGACCAACGAAGTATCATAACAGGAAAAGGACGAACTTGTAATCCAGGGCGATAGCAGCACCATGCCAAATAGTTCGAAAATTTCGGCTCAACGTCCGTGCGTTGTGCTCTGCATCCCACCAGAGGGCACCGGCACCCACTACAACGGCCCCTCCAAGATTGCGAAGTCGTCTATTCCATTTTGAACTGGTTGGAGGTGAGGAGGTTGCGGGCGAACGGGCAGTGGAGGATGCGTAAGTTCGCCGACGAGCGCGGAGGGGAGCAGAAAGGACGGAGGTGTGATTACGAGTAATTGAAGAGGGATTGGAGGGTAGCCGGAAGACCTGACGCGCGAGGACGCGGTGGGGAGGGGCAAACGTTTGCATAAAGGCTCCGAGATAGCTAGTGATTAAATAATAGATAGTTAGAGATATAAGATAAGATAGAGATAGAGATAGAGATAGAGATAGATATAGAGATATAGATATAGATATAGATATAGATATAGAGATATAGATATAGATATAGAGATAGATATAGAGATATAGAGATATAGATAGAGATAGAGATAGAGATAGAGATATAGATATAGATATTTAGAGAGTGAGAGCGACCCCTATACAGCCACCCAAATACGGATAAACACAGTTCAACGCCTTTCCGCGACGCCGGTTATCATCGACGAACAACGACGAGAAAGAAGATGGACCCTACGAAGCAGGATACAGAAGAGGTCTTCAAGGTGCTCAAAAGCCAAAAGGCCAACAAGGTCAGTCATACGCTTTCATGACACGTCGACCATACGCTATACGCTATCCTGCTATCCTGCGTTTCCCGCATTCCGATACAGCTAGCTCATCTGTTTTGTGCATTTACATATACCCGCTCCAACGCCCTTGCTCGCCTGTGGCCTGAATTCAACTCATCGTCTTGGCCCATCTGTCCCTAACCCGCTATCGGAAACACTACCCTTGCATCTACTCTACTACCTCTACAAGACTTGTGTCGATTGTCAAGCGCGAAACCCAACATGGGCGAGTGTCACCTTTGGCGTGTACATCTGCCTCGACTGTTCCTCCATACACCGTAACTTGGGCGTACATATATCCTTCGTACGGTGTGTTTGTCAGCATGCTTCAACCCCCACATAATCCCGCTCACGTCCATATAGATCTACCAACCTCGACTCATGGCAACTTCACCAACTCCGTACCATGAAAGTCGGCGGAAATGCCTCGATGATCGAGTTCTTCACTAAACAGGGCGGCACCGCTCTCCTCAACAACTCGGACACCAAAAAGAAATACTCGAGTCGCCAGGGTCAGCTCTACCGTGAGGAGCTCGAACGACGGATTCAAGAAGATGCGGAGAGGTGGGTGGTCCTTCCATGAATGAAGTGGTATGATGGGACAGTCGTCTCAACGGACAGTGAATCTGAATTTCGTTTGTATTTTCCTCGACTCTTTTGCTCCTGAAGGGACGTTAAGTCGATGGCTTTTCAACCTGTTCTTCAATGCGGCTGGAGCTTCCCCCGCTCTGCTGTTGCCGATCCATGTCTTAGACTAACCCTCCAAGTCGCAACGGAGGTCTGCGTTCGTGGGGGTCACCAGCTATTCTACCACCTGTCCCGCTCTTACACCCACCACCCACACTCCCAGCCAACCTCTTGCTGACCACCCACTGGAATTAGGTTTCCCCATCGGATATACGTCGAAGGCACCGCATCCACAGACCCCTCCGCCCTCGCCTCGCCCATACCCAATGGTCCTTCAGCGGACGCGGACGACTTCTTCTCCACCTGGGACAAACCCTCCACTTCGAAACCTGTTACTCCCCAAGTATCAAAACCCTCGACGCCCGTGCCCCCGCCGGTCATCGGCTCCCGAACACTCACCCCGACACCAGCAGTCCCGCGCACGACCAGCAGCGCGAGCATACGTGCCGCCTCTGGCTCGGGGACGTCCACGCCCCCTGGTATGGGCAGTAAGCTCGGTGCGACCAAGGCCGGTAGTAAGCTCGGTGCGAAGAAAGGTCTCGGAGCGGCCAAGGTCTCGTCCGGCGTCTCGTTCGAGGAAGCGGCGCGGAAGGCACAACAGGAGGAGGTGCGCGTGAAGAAGGAAAAGGAAGCGCGCGAGCAGGTCGAGGCGGAAGAGCGGAAAAAGGCCGCGGAGATTGTATCCAAGTCCCCACCCGCCTCTGCCACGGCGTCTTCCAAGGTCCCAGACGTCACACCCCGCAGTGTTACCGAGGCCCAGCGGAAGAAGGAAGAGGCGCAGAATGTCGGGCTGGAGCGGTTAGGTATGGGCGTGCGGAAGATCAACCTCGCTGCTGCTGCTTCTGCTCCCAAGCCAAAGAAGACCGCTGCGGTAGAAGACACGACGATGTATGCGAGAGAAAAGTTTGGGAATCAAAAAGGTACGATTTATTTCTCCCTCGTTCATTCTTAGACTATTACTGACACACCAACCCCGTCTGTATAGCCATATCCTCGGACATGTACTTCGAACGCGGTTCGTACGACGCCAGCACGCGCGCCGAGGCACAAACCCGCCTTCAGTCCTTTCAAGGCGCGACGTCTATCTCTTCCAGTCAATACTTTGGTCGTGACGAGGTCGACGAAGCCGCGGCCCTTGCATCCTCGTCTGCAGCAGGTGGGGGGTACCTCAATGAGGAGACCCTGCAGAATTTGGGTTCCAGCGCC
>Ga0307513_10008486_pt1 | contig 13128 bp, 12 predicted proteins | sample 15_EM_MG_FD_202174 | JGI IMG/M metagenome (GOLD analysis project Ga0307513, IMG submission 202174) | Populus trichocarpa ectomycorrhiza microbial communities from riparian zone in the Pacific Northwest, United States - 15_EM | ecosystem: Host-associated > Plants > Roots > Unclassified | place...
GAGTGGAGGAAGTTACTCAACGAGAATGGGAGTGGTGCACGGTCGGATGGAAAACTGGTCGTACACAAGAAACCTTGGTGGGGCATGGGGAGTTGGATACGGAAAGAGGGTGGCAAGACCAAAGCTGGCGAGGACGTTGTCCTCGGAGGTGTTGGCGAAAACCACGAAAGGGAAAAGGAGGAAGACGAGCAGTTCGAGCGAGAGGAGCTCAAGTCCTCTTCGGCAGGATACGACACAAAGTCGGTGGTCCTCTCGGATACGGCGCGATGGCTTCTCCTCCATCGATACGGTGGTGTTTATCTTGACGCGGATACCTTACTCCTTCGCGATTGGGAGGAGCTATGGGGGTACCGCGGGGCTTTTGCGTACAGGTGGTCGAGGCTGCCGGATTACAATACTGCAATCCTCAAGATGAACAAAGGCAGTGCACTAGGGACTTTCTTACTGCGGACCGCGCTGAGAAATGGGATGGATTTACACCCTATGACTATTTGGCGATATGTCGAAGATGCTGGGCTTGAGTGGCTCCTCTACCGACTCCCGGATGCGCTCTTCGATTCCGCGTGGTTGAACACAGAATTTTATCAGAGGGACCGACCACCGACTCCTTACTTTACTCTGTAGGCATCGTCATCTTTGCACTCGTCACTCTGTATTAACGCCTCTCTGCAGATTTGAGGACTTCCTCGAGACGCCGAAAGCCCAGTCAGCCCTACCTGCTGCTGCTGGCTTTCACGGTTTCTTCCGCGGTGCATGGGCCTACCATTGGCACAATCAATGGTATGTCAGCACTGTTCACTCTCAAAGATATATTGGACCATTGACTGTTTGGTGACAAGGTGGACACCGTTCGACCGCGCACGCAATTACCCCGACCTTGGTGCCCGTTTCGCAGAGGGCGAACGCAGAGCCAAAGATATGCTCGCGGCGGCTGCTTCGATCACTTCGACTACAAAAGCGAAGAAAACCAAGAAACCGGAAGAAGACGTCAAGGAGGGAGTTGAGCCGTGGGATTTAACGTGGGGCACGGTACTGAAGCGTACGTTTGAGGCGTACATTAGAAGGGAAGCGCCGAATATGTATGGGGAGTGGCTGGAATGGGCGACTTGAGGCGGCCAAAACAGAGGGTCGAGCGATGCTCCGCACAAGGGAGGATGTGTTATTATTCGATTATTTTAATTCTGTCTGGGTAATGCGTTTTACTAGTTGAAATTGACCGTACTCAGTTGTACTGGTAAAAAAAAAACCTGCAACCTCCCAAGTATGACGTGACACATCCCAGCAAGTGCAAAACTTGACTGCATTGGTCATTCAATACGCCACCACCCAGCGAAGGACCATGGTCAATCTGCACAAAGGTTCGTACGAAATCTGACAAAACCTGGCTGGTGTTCGTCTGGAAATTCTGACATTCAATCAAAGCCGCCGAGGTTCGTACAAAAATTAGCGGTGGATCCGTGACAATAATGGACGTTCGTAAGAAATCCGACAAGGGTTTGGACCGGCTAGATCGAGTCTTGGGGGCGGGAGAAAACCTCCCCGCCATTTTTACGCAAGGAAAATACAGGGAGGGCTATCTACTGGAGTACTTAAAATGTTAAACACATCAAAAGCCTCCGGAGTCCGAGGCGCTCGAGGAATTACTCACCATTCCTTAACATTCCCTAACATTTTCCCTGACCTACCCTAGACTCCTAACCCTCACCCTTGCAGGTGATCTCCATGTTCCCCTGAATACGTAGCTTGTGAGTGTGATAGGGCAAGGTTTAGAGGAAGTCTGATCAGAGGACATGGCTCGCTGGTATATAGAGAAAGATTTAGATGACATTGGGGAAGATTAGGGATGGGAAGGTGCTTGCGTCACTCCTTTTGCGTAGTATTTGGGCTTTACATTGCAACGCAAAGGCTTGACTGGGGGCATTGAAGGGTGAGGGTTAGTTCCTCGAGTGGATTCAGGGGTCATTTGAAGTTTAGGAAAGAGTGAGGCTTGTCCTTTGTGAGGACGGCCCGTAGGCAGCAGTGTTCATTAGCGTTGACAACGTTAATTAGCCCGTGTAAGCAACTGTCCCATTTAATTTGAATTTCATAGCATTTTTCATGAATATTTAAGGTAGTACCTGAATTCCGACAAATCTTGGCCTCTCGAGAGGTTCGTACAACTTCCTGACAAACTTTTCCGACAAAATAAGCCGTGATTCTGTACGAGCCTCCCATGAGATTGACCGGGGTCCTGCTAGAGAAACGTTCAATCAAGGTATATATTCTGACCCTGACAGCCAAGGCCAACGGTCGAGCGGTGGTCACTCAGGAAACCAAGGCGCGGCAGGTGCGGGACTCAAGAGAAAACACAATAAAGCCACAATGAAGGAAGGAATGTGAACGAAAGCTCGCTACACTACGACAGCAGGGGAAAACCTTAGCTTTTTTGAGTGAGCCTTCAGGAACAATAGAAAGACACCTAGTGGGCTATTGGCCACTCTTTGCTCGTTACTATTGCATGAGTTTACATAGTATTTTGGAAACTTATTTAATGAGTGTTCTCTGAGAAAAGAACAATGTGACACCTTGCAAACATGGGCCTCACTGCGATGCGATTTCGCATTTGACTTGCAAAATTTGGGCTTATTATGATGCTTTGTAGCATTTTTTTAAGTACCGCGATGTGCGCATTGGTGCTCTTAGTACGAATGCGTGTGTTCTGTTTATCGCCACAGCATATCGAGCGGGTAATGTGCAGCTGTCCACAGGGGCATTGGCTACTGAACCCCCAGACTCTGGTGCCTATAGAGTATGGGATATACTATGGGCCTGAAGAAAGGCATGGACTGGCAATTACCCAGCAATTACCTAGTAATTACCTAGAATGTAAATGAAAACCGAAATACCTATATGGTTTTGTCTACTAAACCCACGTGTGGTGCGGTTGTGAGAACATACCTCCTGATTCTTGCGCGCGCATTTATGGGTTTGGGTACATTCGAATGAGTGAGCTAGTCGAAAGTCGGCGAGGTCGGAGGGAAATTATCCTCGGGTGGCTCTCCATCACGCTAGACGGCGCAACGCAATGCTTCGTACAAGGGATCGATACAGGAGATTTTACTCTATCAAGTTCAGGAAGATACTGTTAGGCTAAAGGTGATGAGTCGGTTATAAACACAGGTATCCTTAGATGTCAAATGCAGAAATCGAGACAGACAACGTGGGTGAGTCAAAAAGTCGGTGCGAAATTCTGGGACGAGTGTCGACTTTTTGTAGTACGAATCGGCGAATAAACCCAATGAGATACCGGGATTCCAGGCCCTCGAGGTTGTGGCTCACCTACTTCCCGATCCGTATACGCATTGTACGTGCAGGTTAGAACGGAGATGCACGCGCACACACTTCAGTTGCAGTCACGTGTTATTCAGTGTCCAGCAGGGCCTGGCTTGACAGCCGTTGATGTCACCGGGCGTACCGTGTCCGCACCAATCCCACGCGGATCACCGCTCTCTTACCTGGACTTCTCGATCTCCGCAAGCGACCACGCAAGTGACCAAGCATGGCGACTCAGCAAACCAAGAAAGAGATCCTGTGAGCACCTTGGCGGCCAGCCCGGTATCCTGGCTGATCATACCCTAAAGCCTGTACCTAGACCGTGCGGCGCCTCCCTTCAATTCAGGCTATTCCACTAATTTCGGGCGACACACAGAGATTACACTGCAAGACATTCCAAAACACAGGCTTACGCTGAGGTTGTTTATGGAAAATGAGGAGAAAGATTTACAGAGGAAAGACAATCTGACTTGGGCACTGGTGCAACGCGCGTATGTCATTTGTTTGCTCATTGCGCGCAATCCCTGAAGCTTGTGCGTATGTAGAGATGTTTCTCTGACGTCCAAGATGCGCGTGAATATTCAAATGAAGCGCGGACATCTGTCGTGGCCAAAGACGGAACAGGCTACCAAAGATATCAACCTTCAGGAACTTTACGATGATTATTGGACCTCCAAAACGCACGAATTTACATCACAAGGTGAGTCGTGATCCGAGCAGGTCCACTCATATCTGATGGAGAGGCGCAGAGGTGGTTGCTGTTGGAAAGCATAATGTCTCTCTAGAATTACAATTCTCTGCAGAAGATACCGTTCGTCTCCTTGCCACTCCGCACCCCAGCGAGTTACTGATCTTCGCATAGGCGGAATCTCTACGCTCATCGCTCCATAAACTCGAGGGACTGTTAAAGGATTACTCCCCACTGATGAAAGAATCAACGGAGAAGGCCATGGGGAAGGCCTTTAAAGTCGGAGCTGCATTCGCAGAGGTCAGTTCTCCCATATAGAACCTGCAAGGCGTTGACACCCTCCAGATGAACGACATCGCGAAGGCTGCATTCAGTGTCGCCGAAGTCACATTTGAGGTTCGTGCTCACTATTAACGTGTCAGAAGCAGTAGTAACGCCCGACTGTTTAGCTCCTGCAGGAACAGAACAAATACGACCAGATGCCGGCACGCCTTTTGGACCGGTTGCAACGCATTTCATTTTTTGCAAACAAGGTCGCAGATGAAACCGTCTACGAAGAGACTGAAATCTTGGAGAGGACCATCCCGCGAATGTTCGGAGTGATGCAAAAGGTCGCTGAATATTCGTGTGACTATGTCCGACGTGGGCGTTTTGGTAGGCAGTCACCTGACCTGGATTTGCGGTTGCTGATGATCGCAGAGAGGACGTTGGGTGGGCTGGTCCGCCCGGAGAAGATTGAAGAAATAGAAGAAGACCTGGCCAAGGTCATTGAAGATTTCGACCGCGCAGTGAATGTTGAAACTCTGCATGTAGCCAAAGAGACTAGTAAGCAAACGTTGTTCTCAAACCGGCGATAGCCCAATCTCAACCATGTCGTGTAGAGCTAGTCCAGCAAGACAACTGGCTTAAGGGGCGACTTGAACCAGTCAAGACCAGCTACGACCGGAAGCTCCGCTGTATGGAAGGCACGCGGAGGTCTATCCTCGATCAAATCATCACCTGGGTAACCAATGGACCGGGTCAGGAGGGTGTTGACCAGGGCACTCCATACTGGATCTACGGCTCACCCGGAATCGGCAAAACATCATTGGCTCATTCAATCTGTGGAGAACTGGATGACCGAAATCAGCTCGCTGGAGCCTTTTTCTGTCGGAGAGATGACACAAATTCGAGCGAGCCCAGAAATATCCTTCCAACTCTCCTCTACCAACTTGCCGAAACCTCCCCCCGTTTTCGATCGATTATAACAAAACGCCTTCGTGAAAACCCACGCATAACACCACAATCAATGCAGGACACTCTCTTCCTCGAGTTCATTCGCTCCATTCCTAGCCACTCAAATCCAGATATACTCGTTGTTGTCATTGACGCACTCGACGAGTGTGGGAATACTCAGAGTCGCACAGACATCCTGAAGGTTCTGATCGACGCGGCCGCACTAGCTCCGTGGCTCAAGGTTATCATCACCAGCAGGCCCGAAGTCGATATTACTCGTTTTTTGGGTACCGCAGCAAAATATGATTTGGGTACAGATCAAGAAGCCACTGACGATTTGCAAACCTTTGCCCAACGCCAGTTCAATTTGGTGGCCTCAAGATGGAGTCTCCCCACCCCTTGGCCAGCCGAACCGCTCTTCAATAAAGTTATCTTGCGGGCGAACGGTCTTTTCATCTTCATTAAGACTCTCGTTCTTGCCCTTGAGGAATGCGGGGACCCCGAAGAGTGCTTGAAGGAAGCCTTGCAAGGCTCAGCCGGCGTTGGCTCGGAATCTCTGTACAGCCTCTACTCCAGTATAGTAAAAGCGCACAGCAAGATTGCCGGGTTTTGGCGGATGATTGTAGTAATTACAACGGCTCAGTTCCGTCCGCTACGCAAAGAGCCGATTGCAGAGCTGGCAGGGGTGAAACCGTTTTTTGTTGAAACGTTGGTGAATGATCTCAGCTCTTTGCTCTATCGAGACGAAGCCGCCAATGGGGCTATTCGTGTCCGACATTTGTCCATTTCCGAATTCTTTGCCAGCAATCGCTGCGGTTATCAAGTCGATCTCCGAGCCGCACACGTGCAGCAGGGCATTGCCTGTCTCCAGACGATGGTTAAACAACTGCGGTTTAATATCTGCAAGTTGGAGGATTCCCGGCTCGCTAATGCCAACATTATGGACCTCCCATTGCGAATTGAACAGAACATCTCAGACCCTCTGCAATATAGTTCACTGTATTGGTCAACCCATCTTCGCTCTACTCCCGACGAGATCCAGCAAGGTGTCATATTGGGGAGCTTGCAGAAATTCTTTGAAGGATTATACCCGCTATTTTGGATTGAAGTATTGAGCGTTATGAGAATGCTCTCGGTTGGTGCTCCAAGCCTTCGAGGGGTGATACCACTGGTCAAGGTCAGTCCTTGTACTAGGCCGCAGACCAAAATGATTCTAATTCGCCGTAGAATACCCATGCGACCCTCCTTGAGAGAATTCAGGACATTTGTCGTTTCGTGATCACCTTCCACAGCCCCATCTCTGTCAGCACCCCACATACTTATATTTCAACGCGACCATTCTTACCAGCAGAGTCACCGTTATTGGAGACCTTCAGCACAAGGTTTACTAAAGGCATCAAATTGCAAAGGGGGGGATTGATATCATGGCCAGCGCCGCCATTGGAATGGATTGGCCACACTGGCGGTATCAATTGCATTTGTTATTCCCCCCATGGAAGCCACATTGTCACTGGGTCCGGTGACAAGACCATTCGAATCTGGGATGCCGGGACAGGTGTTGTAGTTGGTGAAGCTCTAAAGGGGCATACCGAGAGTGTGAACTCCGTTGCTTACTCTCCTGATGGGCGGTACATCATCTCCGGATCTGACGACCACACCATTCGAATTTGGGATGTTGAGACTGGTGCTGTAGTTGGCAAACCTTTAGAGGGGCATACTGGCGCTGTGGGGTCCGTCGCTTACTCTCCTGATGGGCAGCACATCACCTCCGGATCGAGCGACCACACCATTCGAATCTGGGATGCTGAGACTGGTGCTGTAGTTGGCAGACCTTTAAAGGGGCATACTAGCTCGGTGCAGTCTGTCGCTTACTCTCCTGATGGGCAGCACATCATCTCCGGATCTGACGACAAGACCATTCGAATATGGGATACTGAGACTGGCGCTGTAGTTGGAAAACCTTTAGAAGGGCATACTGGCGCTGTGGGGTCCGTCGCTTACTCCCCTGATGGGCAGCACATCATCTCCGGATCGAACGACGAGACCATTCGAATATGGGATGCCGAGACTGGTGCTGCAGTTGGCAGACCTTTAAAGGGGCATACTAGTTGGGTGCAGTCTGTCGCTTACTCTCCTGATGGGCAGCACATCATCTCCGGATCTTGGGACGACACCATTCGAATCTGGGATGCTGAGACTGGTGCTGCAGTTGGCAAACCTTTAGAGGGGCATACTAGCTGGGTGCTGTCTGTCGTTTACTCTCCTGATGGGCAGCACATTATCTCCGGATCTGAGGACGAGACCATTCGAATCTGGGATGCTGAGACTGGTGCTGCAGTTGGCAAACCTTTAGAGGGGCATACTGACGCTGTGCGGTCCGTCGCTTACTCTTCTGATGGGCGGCACATCACCTCCGGATCGAGCGACCACACCATTCGAATCTGGGATGCTGAGACTGGTGCTGCAGTTGGCAGACCTTTAAAGGGGCATACTAGCTGGGTGCAGTCTGTCGCTTACTCTCCTGATGGGCAGCACATCACCTCCGGATCTAACGACAAGACCATTCGAATATGGGATACTGAGACTGGTGCTGTAGTTGTCAAACCTTTAGAGGGGCATACTGGCTGGGTGCTGTCTGTCATTTACTCTCCTGATGGGCAGCACATCATCTCCGGATCGAGCGACCACACCATTCGAATATGGGATGCCGAGACTGGTGCTGCAGTTGGCAAACCATTAAAGGGGCATACTGACTGGGTGCTGCCTGTCGCTTACTCTCCTGATGGGCAGCACATCATCTCCGGATCTGACGACAAGACCATTCGAATATGGGATGTTGAGACTGGTGCTGCAGTTGGTAAACTTTTAGAGGGGCATACTGGCTCTGTGCGGTCCGTCGCTTACTCTCCTGATGGGCAGCACATCGTCTCCGGATCGAACGACGAGACCATTCGAATCTGGGATGCCGAGACAGGTGCTGCAGTTGGCAGACCTTTAAAGGGGCATACTAGCTCGGTGCTGTCTGTCGCTTACTCTCCTGATGGGCAGCACATCATCTCCGGATCTGACGACAAGACCATTCGAATATGGGATGCTGAGACCGGTGCTGTAGTTGGCAAACCTTTAGAGGGGCATACTGGCGCTGTGCGGTCCATTGCTTACTCTCCTGATGGGCAGCGCTTTGCCTCCGGATCTGATGACCGCACCATCCATGTGTGGGACGCATCTCGATGTCTTTCTATCCAATATCCCTCCTCTAACCCAATGCAACCTCATGTTTATGCACCCCCAGATGAAGATGGCTGGGTCCGTGACTCAGAAGGTCGCCTATTATATTGGGTGCCCCCAGACTGTCGTATCTGCCTGCATTCACAATTTCTTCTGACAATCCCTCCTACATCTCATGTTCGGTCAGTTTCTCTTGATTGTAATGATTTTGCCTATGGAACCTCTTGGATCCAAATTTTCCACAGTACATAGCCCTAGTCTCTCCTTCCTCTTCACTATGTTGGTGTATTACTACTCTTCAGGTATTGGAGTTCTAGTCCCTTCTTCCTGCAGCACCCTACTTTGTCACACCTAGGATCTATAAAATGTCCTCTATTTATAAGGTCTGCTCTATATATTTTCCTACATGCTCTTCTCTCTGCACCAGTTGAGAACCAATGCTTTGCTCAGGGGCAATCACCCTTGGACGTCAATGGCCGTCCTTTGTCTTTTCGTTTCGCCTCAACCACCTCCGATATGCATAAAAGGACGTGGGTGAGGCATTCAGGTATGTCCCCCATCTCACCGCGTCTCAATTGTATCTTGTCACTATGTCCAATTCTTCTCTCATACTCTATTGCGCAAATCACGCCACAAAGAGCCAACCAATCTAGGCCACACAGATCAGGGGATCAAGTTGTCTATCTGCGGCCGAACGAGCCGAAACTTGTCCAAAGCCACACCTTGTCGACAATACTCTTGTGGCTGCTATTGAAAAGAGAATACTGAGCTTATGGCGATTTGTAATCTCGTCTTTGATAACGTGGTCCCTGACCACCAGATATATACATTGTAATGGTAAGCGGCTATGTCCACCACAGTTGCGGTTCTACTTCTGGGAAAGTGGCAGGTCACGTCATTTCTTCGCCATATCTCTACCTTCAACATTTAGCCCGGGGATGATGATGCTTCGTTGGCAACATCACGACTCAGGCCTCAAGCTTCGATCCGACCCCGTCTGTATCCACTGCCCAGCCACCACCCGACGCCACTTATTCTTCTCCATATACGTCGTCGCCCACTACGTCTGAGCAAAGGCCGACGGTTCCAAACCCCTTAACTGTCCAGGCGACAAGGAGAACCAAGGCATGTGTATCAACCGAGCCTGGGTTGATACTTCCCCTCCTTTTCTTCAGACGGACCGTGGGATTTCGTCCCCGTTCGTGAGATTGAGTCGGTGGTTGGTGGGCAAGGAGCCTCACCATCATAGGGCAAGACGACCAGGATGCCAGGTTCTCAGTATGACACTCTGACGGTATACAGTTCGTACGGAGAGATGGGGTATGCCAGGTCGGCGTCTCTATTGGTGGCCAACGTGGCTCTACCACATCGGGTCTATCAGGGGGTAACAAGTGTACTCGATCGGATACTGACACGCGTTCTAAATACGTTCGCTCCTGTCAACAAGTCAAACGGACTGGGACTAAGTGAGTTCAGCTCCCAAGTTGGTCATGGAGGGGCCTGAAAAGAAGTAAAGATGCCTTAAATGGTAGATTTAAAGGGGCAAAAATACATAAATATGGATACAGCCAAGCGTGCAGGCCCGTGATTTCGGCTGCTTAGACAACGAACCGTGCCCCAAGACCAACGGCAAGTATGGTGGATACGAGTGCGACGGTGATAGGGAACGATATGCTGACCGGACGCAGAGGTGAGGCGGCGTTCTTAGTGGTGGTCGGGGTGGAGGTTCTGTATAATTTAACCCATCAGCATGTCGTGCTGCTGTGTTGACGCCCATGTGACATCGATACAACACTCACGGGGGGCCCAAGGCCTCAAGTCCACTCTTCACGACGGTATAGGCTTTGCCGCCAATTGAAGTAACAGTAACAAGTTTATCATCAATAGCGCTATCCGCGAGCAGATACGCGGCTCCACCAATGTCAGTAATGAAGGTTGCAGCCTCGCCACCAACGCCTAGAGGTATCACTCAGTTTCCAGAGTCAGCTTCATGCAAATGGATCCTGGGACGCACTCGTCACAACTGTAGCAATACTCCCAACAGCGCCCGTGATATCATCAAAGATATCTTCCCCTTCGTTCACTGTGTGTAATGGATGAGGGTCGGTGCCAAATATCCTCGACACCTGGGAAGGTTATCTCACCAAGAGAAGCACCAACAGAGATAATAGAGGTTAAGAAATCGAGCACGCCTCGCGGCTCAACGGGGACAGGTGCAGGGGTGGGCACAGGGATTGGTTCTGCGACTACACCAGACAAGAAGGACGAAGCGACGAGGGCAATTGCGGCAAGGCGAACGAACATATTTAGTTGTCAAAAGAGGTTGTGAAGAACAGAGGTTGTGAAGAACAGAGATTGTGAAGAACAGAGGTTGTGAAGAATAGAGGTTGTGAAGAATAGAGGTAGTGAAAACGAGGAAGCTATAAAACGATGAGGCATTGGCCGCGAAAGTCCCTGGGCTTTTATAGAAGTGATGCACAGAGGGGCACATAACCAATTAATCAACATTGAGGCGCTGTACGTCCGGGGGCTTGCTCAGGCGGGCTTCGACTATCTGAACACCGCCACTTCCCTTATCCTAGTTCATCTTCGGCCCGTAACGTGCGCATTCCCTGTGATCGCAACAGACTGACGCTGTACTCGATAGGCAGAGAAAGCCAGATCGTGAGCACTGGCTGTTCAATTTCAATGCGACTTCGCTCTGATTGTCTGCACTCGATTGTAGAGGACGACGCAGGCAACCGTCGCGGTTTCACTTTTTTATGGGCGCTAGTGGCTGGCTGCTATCTGCAGGATCACAGAAAGGTTCCCGTAACCGTAGAAAGAGAAGCTTATCAGATAGAGGACGTGTAACCCATATCCCCTCGGACTTGCTGGCTAGACTTCCAGAATCGGGAGAATAGGGTGAGCGAGTGCGCTTGCGGCTCATCGGATAGGCGAGAAGAGGACTTGAATCCTTCTGTGCGTGTGGAGGTGAGTGTCTCCAGATTTCTCGTGGGACGACACGGGCTGGCAAGTTGATCGCCGATGACATGATTGCGAGCGAGCAACAGCCATTATAAGTTCTTTATTATCAGGCAGGGTTTGCGACGAGGAGTCCGCGCCAAGCCAATCTGACGGTCAGGACCAACCGTGCTTTGCAACAAATACGCCCGTGTACAAGGTAAATGCAAGGAAGCTCACACATTCTTCTGAACAATCCCAGCTTTTTCTATCAGGGGACAGGGTCCGTCTTCTCATTGTCTCTCAGAGGAGTCCACGCCAAGCTAATCTGACGGTCAAGACCAACCGTGCTTTGCAACAAATACGCCCGTGCACAAGGTAAATGCAAGGAAGCTCACACATTCTTCTGAACAATCAGCCAGCATTCAACGTAAAAGAAGTCACGAGTTGGAGGTTCATCCATTTCTAAGGGTTCTTAGCTGTGTGCCTCGTGCCTTCATGAAAATGGGCCGTTGCACAGGGGCTGCCCTCCAATGCACCGCGAAACAAATCCGTGTGTTTCCGCGACCATTTGTTGAGCACAAAGCTAAAGAGGTTGTGAAGAACAGAGGTTGTGAAGGACGGAGGTCGCAAAGACGAGGAAGCTATAAAACGATAAGGCATTGGCCGCGAAAATCCAGGGATTTTATGACCAAGAAGTGGTGCATAGAGGGACGCATAAACAAATGAATCAACATTTGAGGCGTCATAAGTCCTGGGGCTTACTCGTCGGGCTTTGACCCACCACTTCCCTTGGGTTCGCATTCCTAGTCATTCATTCGTATTCCGCGCCTCGGCCCGTAAAGTGCGCATTCCCTGTGATCGGTGACAGCAGACCCTGTGCTCGATAGGCAGAGAATGCCAGACAGTGAGCACTGGCTCTTCAATGTGACTTCTCTCTGACCGTCCGCACTCGATTGTAGAGGTCGACGGTAATAGATAGACTATCCGCAGGCAAACGCGGCAGTTTTAGTTTTTCTTTATAAGCGCTAGAGGCTGGCCACTATCCGCAGGACCAATCCCATTTCCAGAAAGGTCCCCGTAACCGTCGGAAGAGGAGCTCCTCAGTCAGAGGGTGTGCCCCATATCCTCTCGGACTCGCTGGCTATCGGCCAGAATAGGCAGAATAAGATGAGCGAGTGCGCTTGCAGCTCATTGGATAGGCGAGAAGAGGGCTTTAATCCTTCCGTGCGTGTGAGTGTCTCGGATTCTCGTGGGACGACGCGGGCTGGCAAGTTGATCTCCGGTTGTACAGTCGTGAGGGAGCAACCGCCACTATAAGTTCTTTATTATCAGGCAGGGTTCGCGACGATGGAGTAAGTTATTGTTGTCCTCGGAGGTGTTGGCGAAATCCACGAAAGGAAGGAGGAAGACGAGCAGTTCGAGCGAGAGGCGCTCAAATCCTCTTCGGCAGGATACGACACAAAGTCTGTGGTCCTCTCGGATACGGCGCGATGGCTTCTCCTCCATCGATACGGTGGTATTTATCTTGACGTGGATACCTTACTCCTTCGCGATTGGGAGGAGCTATGGGGGTACCGCGGGGCTTTTGTATACGGGTGGTCGAGGCTGCCGGATTACAATACTGTAATCCTTGAGGTGAACAAAGGCGGTGCTCTAGGGACTTTCTTACTGCAGACCGCGCTGAGAAATGGGATGTATTTACACCCTATGACTATTTGGCGATATGTCGGAGATGCTGG
>Ga0307513_10008488_pt1 | contig 13127 bp, 15 predicted proteins | sample 15_EM_MG_FD_202174 | JGI IMG/M metagenome (GOLD analysis project Ga0307513, IMG submission 202174) | Populus trichocarpa ectomycorrhiza microbial communities from riparian zone in the Pacific Northwest, United States - 15_EM | ecosystem: Host-associated > Plants > Roots > Unclassified | place...
GGTTCATGGCGAGGTCTGTGATTCCAATAACGGACAGCACGACAAGAGCCTTGTCCATGGTGTTTTTGGTCACTTCGGTTTGGATACGAAGGTATGTGAGATAGGCTGGCTGCGAATGAGACAACGCCCGTTCACAATGCTCCAAGGATTGCTGAAGAGTGATAATATGGTCTACAGAGGCCAGATATGGTCAGTCCTAGTTCTATTCCTGTACCAATTGTGGCGGAGGTACCTTGCACATCGTCAAGATATATCGCGACTTCGCCTTGTCCACTGAGACGCTTTCGAATCTGGGCTACGACTTCGGACTTTGAGTGGAGCAAGCGCGCGAGGGTCGTCACCAGTCTTCTTGTGGTGGTCATCTTCAATAGCTGTTGTAGCCTCCTCGACTGCGGCGTGGGTTGGTGTCCACGCGGGCGTTGGAACGGTGGCCAGCACATTTCCGCCCTTCTCCGGATCGTATCCTTCCACCTAGAGAACCAGGTATCGGTATGTCGAACCTTTCCGTTTATCGTCATGCGTTGCATCTTCTCATCGAATGCTCCCTGCTTCTCTAAAGCTAGGGTTGAGGTATTTGAGTTGACTACGTTTACCATTTCTGTACTGTCCACCACTTCTGTGCTGTGCTGCGGGCTGTGATCGACCGTGGGGTCGTCGTCCAAACCAGCTACCATTCCTTCTACCTCCTCGACTTCACGTGTGATCCCTCTGAGGACAGGGAAAAAAGAATCGACGACCGAGTCGATAATGCCGTGGGCTATCCAATCTGTGGCGAACAAGATTCAACACAGTTCTGATCTGGCAATTAGGTACTCACCCGAAGACCCCCGGAAAGTCTCTTCGAGGTGCAAGAGCCTCTTTCTCACCAACTCCGTATGCGCAGATATGTCCTCGAAATGAAATGTGCAGATACCTTCCTTGAAAACCACAAGGTAGATATTCGTGGCCTCGACCACATCTACAACCTCTTGGACTGTTGTCTTGCCAAACGAGGACGCGTCATCCAGTAGAGTGGTTGTGGGGTCTGTGGTCGTTCGCTCAATGGCTCGGAAGACGACAAAATAGTATCCGAGTCTCGGGAACAATTCAAATTTCTCTCGCTGCTCTTTCTGTAGGATATCTTCAAGCGTGAGTGGATGAAGGTGCAGAAGCTACCCAAATAAATGGGTGTCGCCGTCAATGACTGAGCGCGGAATTTGCATTGGACTACTCACCTTCCCCAATGACCGCATATCGTCCCAAGTTGGACTGGCAACGTCCAACCACCACGCGCGCTGCGATCCCCTTACACCAGCACTAGCCTGCGGCTGCTCCTGCCAGAAGATCTGCCGTGGTGCCTCCCATTGCTTTCCTTTGGCCTTCCTGTGATCTGCAGCGGGTCCCCTGTGTCGTGGTGGACGTGCTGCACCGGGGTCAACGTCAAAGGCTACGCGAGGGACATCATTTGTTGTGATCGAACGCTTCCCACTGGTGGACGGTAATGATACAGGGGTATGCTTTAGAGCCCCCTTTTGTGAAGCGGTTGTGAATGTTGGACGAGGAGGCCGTTGAGTTTTGGCATTCTGCTTCAAAGCCGTCCCAAGTTGGGCGAGAACGAGTTTGAGGGAAGGGGTGCGAAGGGTTCGGTCTCGTTCGTTAGAGTGTGTCGTTCCACCGAGAGTGGAGGAAGGTGAACGTGAGGTTGTGCTATGTTCGGGTGGCAGAAATAGTACAAATTCGCGGGGTACAATTCGTGAAGCCTCGCGCAAATGTCGCCGAGTCATGAGGGAGGTTGTACGGGACTGAATCGAGAGAGAACGCCTTCGTCCTCGTCGTCTGGTGGGAGAACGACTGGAAGTAGAGGATCTGCTCGAGCTGCTGGAACTTGAACTAGAGCTTGAAGAAGAGCCGTCACCATCCGTACGGCCGCGTCGGGCCCACCTTCCTATAGCTCTTTCTATGGTATGTACCAGATTGCTGAATGGCAGGCCTCCAGATGATGAAGACGAAGAGCTGGATAGGGATGGTGGTCTGGGAAACTGTACTGTGTTCATACCATGCCCTGGTGATACAGGGGACTGTACACCTCTATAGATGTCGTCGTCTTCTTCCACTGGAGGACGTTGGTGGGTCTCCAGTGGGAGCACTGTAGCCAGAGGATCCGGGAGGAAAGGAACGGTTGGCCCGACGGGTAACTGGAGCGGTTCATCGCCGAAAGGTGGACAGAGATTCGGGTCCAGAGACGGGTGTTCCATTTCGCATCGACCACGCGCGGAACTGGCTAGAGGCGTAGGGCGCAACGGCGGGAGGCTTATGAAATGTGGAAATTAGGCAAAAGGATGCTTGATACGGCGTGGTGCACGAGCTGGTACACCCGCTCCACGAAGAAGCGAGAACAACACGCAGAAGGTGGGTCCAACGAGGAGCATAGGTACGCGAAAAGAAAAGGTGGACACACGGGAGGGCCTTAGTTGACACATGTAACTATTAAATAATGCTAATATATTGATAAATAGCATCCCTTATTAATTAATTGTAAAGGTTTTGGAATCTGCTCAAAACGCTGACGCAATGTTGGCACTTGGCACCCGAACACAAACAAAACGGCGCGGCTGCGCACCTGGAGGTTGATAATATGCACAACAGTTGACGACGCGTCCCCAAACCCCGCACTCCGACACCTTTGTGTTTCCTAGCGCCAGCGCTGGTGTACGTGACTAAACCGTTCTCGCATGCATCACACATGCATCAATTTAGTCACTTCTTTTGCGCCCTCAAATCGCAGATCAAGACTGTGCAGGTGAAAGAGTACTTTGCCACCACATCCACATATTCCAGTGGGTTGACCAGTGGGGATGAGCCCAAATTTTAAATATTCACTTGTTTATTGGTTTAACCAACCCCTCAAGTTCCCCCCAGGAAGAAATGCTTCACAAATTGAGTCGTCAGGCGTCACAAATGGCTCTATCCCCACCCACCGATTCACACAAGCGGAAGACACTAACTGGCACCAGGCGCCAAGACACGCGACACCATTAGGCATAGATCAATTTCATTTCAACGATACACTCGATCCCATATTGGCCACTCCATCTACAGCAAGAAGGTGATGTTGAAGCTATACCCGAACGAGGGGACATTCGCGTTTAGAGTTGGCCAACAACTCATAAGAAACGATGTACAAATCCATATCCGAGTTAATTAATGCTCAAGACGAGAGACAAAGCACTCAAGCCCCCTGCGGAGTGAAGGGTCAGCCTCATGCCTCATGGCCGAAAGGGATCTCCTCCAGGACGGGATTTTCTGAGGATCTGTTTGATGATGCCCGTTGAATCACACGACTTTTAGACTGTTCAAAGTGGCACGGTTTGAGGGACGCCGGTCTCCCCCCCACGCTTCATACATTTCATACCACCAGCAATGGCCTTCTTCAAGACGGTAAAGAAAGTCCTCGGTAAAAAGAGTACACAGCTATCCGAGATGGAGGACGTGCAGCGAGCATTGGAGGACCACAATGCCTGGCATGCATGTGACAAGCTCTCGATTTTGCGACGGGCTTCTATGGCTATCGCTAGTGCACATCTGTTTGATGGTGGTGAATGCATCGCGGTTCCAGCGATTCATCTTGGCGAATTTCAGGGAAAGTCCTGTGGTGAAGTCCTGCAAGGGTAAGCCGGCAGTATTGTTATATCCAAGGATAGCTCCTCACTAGCTCACTTCAGACTCAACCGTGACTTGGATATCCACCTCTGCACAGCATCGCAAGGTAGGCCTCTGGATGGAATCGACCTAGATCGCCTGGCACGACGTTATTCGTCACTTCTCCGTACGGTGGTGAGCCAAGTAAAACCACAGCAAAATAAAGCTGAATACTGACTACTGCGGTAGCAATCCATTTTAACCAACCCTCTGCACACACTCCCAATCCGGCTTCCCCCACAGCAAGACTTCACCACTGGTACGAGGGCACGTGGAACATTCCAGCCGTTCTACAGCTCTCCACGGCTGCGGATGTCTCCTCTTGTCGACGTATATTCTGCACCTGGAAGCCGTCCAAGCATGTACACACCCTCGCGGTGGACTAGTACGGTTCGATGTGAGTAGGTGTGTCCCAATAATGTCTGATCATTAATGAATATACGCAGCGATGACAGCGCTGGAATGCTTGAAGGAGGAGGAGCTGATTCAACCTCAACCCAACTACGCGATGTCGACCAGTGGTATGTGGTACAGCCCTCTAGGTGTAGATATTTTCTCATTGTCATGAACAGGCTTTGCACCGATGCGCGCTCCTCCAGCGATGAGCCGCAGAAGTACGTCTAGTTGGATGAGCAGCGGCAGCTCGGCTACTTCGTCAAGTGGAGGTAGCCACGGTTTTACAGGTGAGTATATTCCTCAGTCTGAGATAATGGAATGTGGATTCGACTGTCTTGATCTGATTAATATTGTAGAGCCTCCACTCCAACTGCAAGGCAGTCGTAATCAATTCAATTCTGTAGAAGTAGAACGCGGTATCCATGGCGTTCTTTAATCACGAAGGGCTGCCCGGGGTTTGACGGTTGGGACAATTTCGAGTCAAGCCGTCGCAGAGGTTCCAATTCTTGGCATTCCATATGCTCCTTTTTACGTATGACTTGCGACTATATTGTCGTTTCGTATGACAGAATTCAATACCGAGTCTTGACATCCTCTTTCGGTGTTATAACCAACCTGAGAACCGAAATGAGGCACTTCTGTATCCCGGCTTCAACCTGAAAGGCTGTCCGCGGCCCTCTTTGAAGTCGGCAAGGCAAGTTGCACCTGTTTTGTTTCCTAACTTGGTCGCCGTGTCATCCCGCAGATGGCCCAAATATCTCCAAACAGGACATCGCAATGGGAGCAGGAGTGGGAACGTGTATTATGGAAGAAGAAACCATACCCGGACAATTATGTTCCAAGAACCAGATTCCTAGAATTTCTCAAAACAAATGGTGCAGTTAAAACATATCGTATCCGGCAGGTATCTCATCGTGTATTTTCCGTGCCTCTATAGACAACTTCGAACGCCCTCATTATGGTCGTCTTGTTATTGCGGCATTGGCGATTCCCCAGCACATTGCGACAATATTCATCTTCATTTCCGTCTTCATACGCATAAAAGAGCAATCCTTAGATCCACGCATGCTCATTTGGGTGGTTGTTCTTGCCTTCTTGATCGGGTACACTTTCTGGGAAGTGCTGTCGCCGCCTCGAGAACGCCAAACTCGTGCGTGACCAAATATTTCTAGCAGTTTCGGGTATTAAATACAACCAATAGGTTCCAGAGTGATCAAATCGTCAATTCTGGTCTTCCTTGCGCTGTTAGCTCTATCGCCTGTTCTGCGAACTTTGACAGAAGCGACTTCTTCGGATTCCATATGGGCACTTGCGGCATTCCTATTCCTCCTGCATACCCTCCTTGCGGACTACACCTCGCCGAGCCCTCAAGAGACAAAAGAACGGTATGACGGAACCTTTCTCTGTGGCCAGATGCTCACGGAAGAATGAAAGTCTAACCTCGGTTCTTTCAATGAACGCGGCGATATCTTCCAGTGTTGTTTTGGCCTCTCGCCTGGATAGCAACCTTGCTGTCTTTGCACTCGTGCTATTCGCTGTCCAATGCTTTGCCCTTTTCCCAATTCTCCGTCGCAAGCTTCAGGTAGGCCGGGAACCGGACGCGGCGAATTACTAACGATATTCGCAGTTAGCGCATCCGGGCGTGAGAGTCTTGATTACTTGCACGCTCGCTGGACTTGCTATCTTTCTCATCCAGCGCCATTCAAGCGTAGTTTCATATATAGTCACTTGCACTATTATATTCATTAATATCTTATGCCCTGCCCTCCTTGTATGGGCACAGAGATACAAGAAGTTGGTGTTATTGTTTATCTGCCTACCCAAGTCGGAATTGACCTATTGTCCCCAGCGAAATAAGGGGCCCATGGGATGTAGCCGTCCCCCACGTGAAGTAGCATACATCGACCCTGCTGCTCGGCCCTCAGGGGCGGCGCGGTTGTAGCTGATCCAAGCCACGCTTCACCAAGGCCATTATGGAAAAATAAGCTCGCCTTTCCTCTTCAGTAAGAGTGGGATCGTCGCCTTCGCTACCTCCCCTCTTCAATGCCAGACCGACAATCACTGGATCTCGCGTGGAGGGGTCGTTATGCCAGGCAAGGGTGGCTATTTGCGATGCATAGAGATTGGTGAGTGTGTGCATATGTGGGTTTGTGGTAGTACCAAGAAGGGGAGTCAAGACGATAGAGGCTGGTGGTTGTGGAAGAGGGGGATGCGTGTCGATCTCGCCTTCGGGCTGCGCATCCTCTGAGTCGGATGCCATTGGCAGAAGCGATGCTGTAGCAGGCATGGTTGCTTGTATCTACTATCTTTCAGTTATTGTTTATTTTCGAGCGCGATTATATCTTACCAGCATGCCGACCTTGCCTAGCTGAGTTACGATGACCATTAATCGATCAACATATCGTTGAATAAAGAGTTCCGTCTGGAGTCCTTCAATCTCCTGTGTCAGTTGAACAGACATCACGGAGTGGCAGGGTTCGAGGCAGTCGCTTTGTCCTTCTTTGGGAACCAACTGCTTTGGCGGGGAGCAGTGAGAGACTGATTTGCGCCCTTTAAATATTTCTGACCTACTCGCAGTACGCAGGTCCATGTCTCGACCTTTACCTGCTGGCCTTCTGCCGGATTTTCTCATTCCCTCCATCCGCGTTCGACGTCTAGCGACTGGCGCTGCATCAACAAAAGTGGCCACGCGAACCAGTAAAACGAAGAAACAGCATAAATGGCCACCCAGCCTTCTCAATGCCTCTCCGCTGGCGTTGAAGCAGGAACTGAACGAGCTTCGACATGCGACCCAACCTCCCAAGAAGGTTCATACCCCACAACCACTACCTACTCCATACCCGAACACGGGAAGGCCTCCGGCTCCTGTCGTGTTTACTGGCGAAGGCCAAGTTCACGTGACCGTCAGCAAACTTCGCCGCGAACTCATCAAAAAAGATATACACACCATCCTCGAGACCTCAAATGAAGTCCTTGCACTAGATCCAGTGGTGTTGCTGGGACGAGATCGCGAGAACCTTTCCGACTTCCTCTCCGAATACTTGAGAGATGCCCCACTTGACACTACGCGCTCTCGTGCAGAATCAGTCGCCGTGAAACTGTGCAGGCGACAATCTTGGGCCATCAACTCAGCTCTTCGGTACCATCTCAATCGTGGCGACACTACCAAAGTTCTCGAGCTCTACAATTCCATCGTCGATGCCGCCCCACCGGCGTTTGTGTGCTCTCCCAAAATTCCAGAGCTACATGCAACGCAGCATTGGGTCGACGGGAAATTGCCTATGATGATCACGCCCGGTTCCGAGGCCGCGGTTCTCTACGCTATCGCCGCCCATTCAATCAATAAGAATTACCTCGGGGCATTGGAGACGGCCATGACGGTGACTCCTGCAGTACTCCTGCCCCGGCGTGTGGAGTCGTGGATGCAACATGCTTTTGACACGGAACAACGAGCCGCTGGGTCAGATGGATTGTTTCGTCAATACGTTATAAGGATATGGCTCTCTCGGCTCTTCCACAATGGCCTTGAGCGACAAATACGCGGACTGGTGGCTGTTCGACCACATGATACAGGGTTGAACGACATCACTGAGCTGTACGTCTTGATGAAGCAAGGGATACAAGAGGGCTGGTTGGTGCTGGAAAATGGGGGAAAGTATGTTGATAGTGCAGATGCGTTGAACGAACAATTGAAGAGCACACGCGTGGTGCATGAGCCAGAACCTTTGGAGTTTCAAGAAGAAATACCTCCAGAGTTTCCTACCGTCCAGGCGAAACACTGGGTCTATTTCCTCAGATGGTACTTTGGCCTTAAACCTCTGGCACGAGACCAACCAATGCTGGTTTGGCGGGACGCCTTGGAGGTGGGCGTGAAGCCGACCCCGTGGATGTGGACAACCCTAGTAGACGGATATGGACGTAAGGGTCTTATTGATGACGTTTACACCATTTTCGGGCGCATGCGCGCGTCTGGCACTCGACCAGATATCAGTTCAATGACCGCCCTAATGGGAGCCCTGTTCAAGATGCAAACCGAAGAATCAATCCGTTCTGCAATGGACATATTCCAGCAGATTCTCAGACAAGCCGGGCCTGCGGAGACATGGGGACACACCACCTTCGTACCAAACGCACTGCTCGTCGTAAGAGCATACAACCGCGTTCTTGAAGGCTTGGTCCGAAATAAGTCAACTTCCAGTGCTATGAAGGTCTTTGAGGACATGCGTCGAAACGGACCTCTGCCCGACGTGGCGACCTATAATATTCTCATTCACCAGTACGGGCAAATGAAGGGAACAAGGAAAGAACTGGCGTCAATGCTTCGGGCTCTCCACGAAGAGAAGGGGAGACTCAAGCCTGATGCTTACACTTTCTCTGTCATTGCCACGGCTTTACGGCGACATGGCATGGAGGGAGCAATGGGTCTTGTACTCAACTCAATGAGCGAGTTTGGAGTCCGGCCTAATGTTCGAGTTATGAGTTCTCTCATCGAGATAATCTTCAAGCGACGGGAAGCAGATGCATGGCAGGAAGCTCTCTCAATTTTGGAAGAGATGGAACGGGACAAACGCCGGATCATGAAGCCAAGCCACGTCGTATATACACAGTTCATCAGTCAACTGAGCAGGTTACGTTGCGAAGCATTGATCGAAGAGCAAGAAGCGAGGCAGCGGGTGGACGACATCATAAAACGAATGATCAAAGCGGGCTGTCACCCCAATCATGTCACCTACCATTCCCTTATGGTTCTCTATCTGACCTTCCGTGGTCGGGAGGCCGCTGAAGACGCGTGGCGATTGCTCGTCAAAATTCAAAAAGTTGGTGGCGCGAACCTTGATGACTGGCTGGCGCTGATACGGGGCTTGGTGGAGCGAGGAGATATTGATATGGCCACACGCGCTGTTAAATACATGCGAGAAGTCGGATTCCAGGTGGACGGCTGGTTCGCCTTCTACATTAGCCGCATCCCAGCCACCGATGTCAAATGATACCACACAATATAGAGAGACGGATTCGTGTACATTCAGGTAGTTGTCCCGCAACTTCGAGCGATTACATCTGCGACTTGCGCATCAGGTTTCTCCGCACTCGTTTCTTCCTCGACCCATGGATCGCAGCTGCACCACCTGTAGCCCAATGTAAGAATGGCACCTTATCGTAGCCTACTCCTGCGAGAGTTCCCGCGGTTTCCTCTGCCGCTCGATAATCAAGCATCCCCCAAATGGGCAGCTGGATCTCGCCCATCACGAGGACTCTCACCGTGGACAGGTACGAGGGTGGTACCGGTGTGAGGATATGGAACGCATTCGATGAGGGCCGAACGCTGCGGACCAAAGCCAAACCGACGCAATTGGAAGAGTTCGGCGGGGGTGGTGAAGAACCTTGGACGTAAGGTACGACCCCTGAGTATGTTTTGTCTGGAGGTTGCTCGATCCAAGGTATTGTGTGAGGATCAAGTGCCACAAGGCCTACAATCGCGCCGTTGAGGATCCGTAAGACCTCCGAAGGTATCACGTCTTCCGCTCCGGAACCGACGAGTACTACATGATCCAAACCTTCCGTCCAATTGACCTCCCACGGGGGCTGAGCGCACAAGGGCAGGTCAGTGAGCCACTCCCGCTGGTTCTGCGATCCTTCCTCCTCGTCTCCGCCTGTGATGTCCGATATCGGAACCGTTATTTCTCGGGAATGGAAATACGAGAGCATAGTTATAGCCCGGTGATCAGTTGCAGAATACCTTGTGGGTGAGGATATACTGGGTGCACGCTCAATTATAAGCGGTACTAAATTGCTTGGTCGGGAGAGTGCAGGCTCGCTCCAAACTTGATCCACGTCGGGATTTTCGAATTCGACCACATGGGTGGGTTGTACTTCAGCTTCGATCCGTCGCAGGAGCTCCCGTCCCATACCCTTGACCCAACCCGGGGTATTGATGATGAGGGGAACAGCTGAGGCTATTCGATTCCGTGGTCCTTCAGTGTCTTCCTCTGAATCTAGTTGGAGGTGTTGGGCCTGCGGGTGCTGAACATCAAGTCGGTAGGTCTCAACAAGTGCCGATATGCATTCGAGGTAGAGGTCGGGAGAGGATTTCGCGGAGGTCGACCCAACGAAGTGAGCCCGGACTGGTTCAGAAGGATGGGAAAATGGAGGCCCTGAATATTTTTATTAAGAAATACGCATTGGGTATAAGGGTGAACCTTTACCAAATACTGGTTGCGATAAGGCGTGCAAGGAAACCATGCCGCCAGGTGTAAATTCTGACTGGCCAAGATCGCATTCTAGAAACGCGACCTTTTCGTATCTAATGTATCCATAAGTACGCAGAGAGGAGCTTTTTGGGCCAGGAGACTTACCTGTTGAGGAGGTTATTGAGCAAAGTTCGGCAAAACATGCTTTTTCCAACATTTCGCGCGCCTTCCACTAAGACCACGGGAGGTACCCCATTCACTGAATCATAGAAATCGCATAATTCAGTTGTGGTCGTACTCCATGATAATGGCTGTGTGTAGGGAGATAGATGGACCGATCCCTGCCGGACCTGTCGGCTTGGGTCAATTACCAGTGAATGGGAAATGAGGGGTTACTGACGGGTCGAAACTGGGTGAGCCCAAAATCCACCTCTAGGTAGTCACTGTCTATATCGAAGACGTTTGCGAACGTCTTGCAGACCCGTCCCAGACCTTCAATGCCGCAATCGAGATCTTGCAGCAAAAGGATGGCGTGGTTGGGTGTGACATTGTCCTCGAGATTCTTGGGTAGCCAGGTGGCCTCAGAGAGGAGAGAATACCTCGATGAATTGTCACCAGCAGTGATAGTCGCGACCGGATAAGAACGAGGGGCAAAAATGGAGTGTTGGGTAGTGGAGGGGTAGAGCGTTGTTCCAAAGAGCGTGACCTCTCCTTGGAGGAGAGTAAGACCCACTGTTCCCAAGAAGGATAGCGTTTCCCCTGCTCGCAAAACTATGGCGGTGGTCCTTTTATCGGGAAGGCCCAGAGCTTTCAATTGGCGGCGTTCCTCTACAGACAGAATGGGCATGTTGAGACCGGTAGATGGTTCGAAGGTGGATAGCACAGAGACTGCGCTGTCTCTCGGTTAAATGGTGTTATGTATGAACCATCGAAAAGCATACTTGGCATGGGTGCTAGAATCGATGGCGACCTTCGCTTCTTCTGTGCTAAATACACCTCCAAAGGGCCGGCTTGGCGAGTATTCCCTTGTGGCATTCTCAAAAGCAGAAGGGACACTGTCAGGCAGCACGTCGTCTCCCTCCTGCGGATCATAATATCTTGATTTGTCCTTCTTTTTCTCTTTGATCTTTTTTGGCCGTTTACGCGGAGTCTCTTCTCTGTCCGTTTCTTGCTTTCGTTTTCTCGAGGGCGGTGGGGTGGTGGAGATTTCTATTTCCGCTGAACTGGAAGAACTAGCCGGAGAAGCTGGCAATATGGGAATTTCTAATGGTGTTTGTGCCTGTTGGGCCGCTTTGCGAACAGCAAAAGCGCTCAGCATCTTGTGCCTCTTGCTTTCGCGTGGTCGAACCTGTAAAACTGAAGAGATTCGCAAGGGGACAAGCGCGACACAAAATTCAAGAGACCAATAGCCTATAGATATACACCGTGATCTAAAAGTCGCATCAGAAGAAACCTATGGTCCAAAAGTCCTACAGCCCGTTGTGGATTGCGTCCTGGGGTTCCTAAGAGGTATCTAGTACTGGGATCTCCTTCTTTTACTTCTGCGAATAAGGCACCACGCTAGTACCACTACGACCAGCAGAGCAACTCCCCCAATCACTCCGCCAACGATTGCGCCGATAGCTGCGATCCTGGTAAATGTTTGAACCGGACTAGAAGAATCAGTTCCAATCTCTGCAGCTCCTGATGATGTCGTCGAGAATGCGCCCACGGTTCTACCACTCGTGATGGAGACGGGCAGAGTTGACTTTGAGGGATCACTCCATCCAATGACCCTATTGCACGTTAGCTGAGCCACCTCATTCGTACAAGGTGACGAAATGACGCGGCTTACGCGAACGAATCGATATAAAATTCTGTACTGTCGCTCTCGTTTTTTGCCTTGCTCAAAGTCAGGTTGTGCCGGCTGAGCACAAGATTTGAGACAGAGTAGACAATCGCGGGTGTCACGGGGTCCTGGCTACTGGCTAGTAAGGCCAAACTGTAGGGCCCTGAAGGAACGCCATCGAGCATAGCCGTAAAGTTGGAGCCGTTTGGAGACAGGAGGGAGGTCAATGAGACAGATGTACCTACATAGACATCAGGTGTTAAGGATAGTGTCACTCGATGCCGCATTTGCACCGCATTTGCAAAGTTACTGTGAGACTGGCATACCGTTGAAAATCAAAGTAGCGTAGTCCGTGTTGGACTTGGTGACGTGTAGTGTGTGATTGTAGACTCCATTTCGTTGGTTACTCTCAGCTGACCAAGTGGTGCGGTTGTTGGACGAAAAGTAGCTACACAAATTGCAGGCCAACGGAACGCCCTCGTCAGTCGGGTTCTCGCAACGGTTTACGCGTTCCAGGTAGTGAATCCGACACAAAGAGGCTCGCATCGCTCACATAATGCGCGGATCGGTGTCGTCGATGGTCTCAGGTCCTCCGCCTTGGTCTGACGGCGCAGGATTTTGCGTAATCGAAGATGCGGGCGCGCTCGACGACATGGAATGGTGAGAGAAACAGCAGAGCTTGCGTGTGAGGACGATATAAGGTCGTGAGAGTTCGTGAACAAGTCGCGAGGCGTGCCAACCTGCGGGTGGGCGCCTGGAGCGTGCCGAACCACCTTGCCCAACTCGAGATGATCCGCGCATCATAAGTGAAGGCCGCATGTGATCGACTTTGTGGAATGACCACCAGTTTGGTCTGGTTGGGGCGCACCAATATTCCGCCTGGATTTCATTTCTCAACCTCAATGAACTTGGCTCCTGACCGAATTACGTGACTCAGAACGTATGAAGCACTTTGGGGTACGGAGTAACCGTGGTTCTCAACTCGAAGTCGAGGGCTTCGTCTCAGCGAACCCGAATGCTTCATTATGTGTAAGATC
>Ga0307513_10008489_pt1 | contig 13127 bp, 10 predicted proteins | sample 15_EM_MG_FD_202174 | JGI IMG/M metagenome (GOLD analysis project Ga0307513, IMG submission 202174) | Populus trichocarpa ectomycorrhiza microbial communities from riparian zone in the Pacific Northwest, United States - 15_EM | ecosystem: Host-associated > Plants > Roots > Unclassified | place...
GCTGGCGCTGTACGTCACGCTGTACCTGGCGCTGATCGTCGCGTACGTCACGGTGCTGAAGTACATGGCCGAGAAGCCCGAGGAGGTGCTCGCCATCGAAGCGGCCGAAGAGGCCGCCACGCCGGCCGGTGCGACGGGCTCGTCCGTGATGCAGACCGGGAGCGCCACATGAACTGGATGAGCTTCGACACCGCCTTGCCGATCATCTTCATGGCCTTGATGGGCGTGTCGATGCTGGTCTACGTGATCAGCGACGGCTACGACCTGGGCGTGGGCATGCTGATGCACCGCGCGACCGACGCCGAGAAGGACGTGATGATCGCCTCGATCGGGCCGTTCTGGGACGCCAACGAGACCTGGCTGGTGCTGGGCGTGGGCATCCTGCTGATCGCGTTCCCGCGCGCGCACGGGGTCGTGCTCGGCGAGCTCTACCTGCCGGTGGCGCTGATGCTGATCGGGCTGACCTTGCGCGGGGTGGCGTTCGACTTCCGCGTGAAGGCCAAGGACACGCACAAGCAGACCTGGGACCGGCTGTTCTTCGCCGGCTCGACGCTGGCCGCGGTCTCGCAGGGCTGGATGCTGGGGCGCTACGTGAGCGGCTTCGGCACCGGCTGGAACTACCCGCTGTTCGCCGCCGCGATCGCCGTGGCGCTGCCGATGGCCTACGTGCTGATGGGCGCGAGCTGGCTGATCATGAAGACCGATGGCGCGCTGCAGGAGCGCGCGATTCACTGGGCCAAGATCGCCTGGGCGCCGATGGTCGCCGGCATGGTGCTGATCTCGATGGCCACGCCCTGGGTCAGCGACGTGGTGCGGGATCGCTGGTTCGCGCTGCCCGAGATCATCGCGCTGATGGCGATCCCGCTGATGACCGGGGTCGCGCTGCTGGCGGTGCGCGGGGTGCTGCATTCGCAGGTCGTGCGCGGGCCGGTGGCGTGGCTGCCGTTCGTGCTGCTGATCCTGGTGTTCGTGCTGGGCTTCCTGGGGCTGGCCTACAGCATCTATCCGTTCGTCGTGATCGGCCAGATGACGATCTGGCAGGCCGCCAGCAGCCCCGAGGCCTTGAAGGTGATCCTGTTCGGCGTGTGCATCTCGGTGCCGGCGATCGCCGGCTATACGGTGTTCTCGTACCGCGTGTTTCGGGGCAAGACCGGGGAGCTGAAATACGCGTGATGGCCAGGGCAGACTTTGAGTACGCCGATCTGGCGCGGTTCGGGCGGCGGACGAATTCAAGTGATGCGGAAGACTGCGTCTGAACTCTGCACTCTAGGAACGAGATGAGCTACCCACCTCGTGCTCCTCTGCCGTTCGAGCGCGTACTTCCCTTCCTTCGCTGGTGGCCGATGGTGAATCGGTCGACTCTCAAGGCCGATCTTCTTGCCGGTCTCACAGGATGCATCCTTGGGCTGCCGCAGGGCGTTGCCTTCGCGATACTGGCGGGGCTTCCGCCGCAATACGGCCTGTATGCGGCGATGCTGCCGCCAGCACTGGCGTCGCTGTTCGGATCGAGCTGGCACATGGTCGCCGGCCCCACCAACGCGATCGCCATCCTGCTCTTCGCGAGTCTCGGGCATCTGGCCGCACCGGGCAGCAGCGACTACATCAGCCTGGTGCTCGTTGTCACTTTCCTGACCGGCTTGTTCCAGTTCGTGATGGGGCTGGCGCGGCTCGGCACCCTGGTCAATTTCATCTCGCACACGGTCATCGTGGGCTTCAGCACAGGTGCCGCGATCCTGATCGCGACGCAGCAGCTGAAGTCGTTCCTCGGCATTCCGATGCCTTCGGATGCGTCGTTCGTGCAGACCTTGCGCCAGACCGTGCTGCAGCTTGCCCACGTCAACCCCTGGGTCACGGCGGTGGGCGTGTTCACGATCGTGTCGGGGCTGCTGGCGAAGACGTACTTGAAGAAGATTCCGTTCATGATCACCGCGACCGTCGCAGGCAGCCTGGCGGCGCTCGCGCTCGACGCCATGTTCGGACACGACGTGACAGGCATCCGAACCGTTGGCGCGCTGCCGGCGCAGTTGCCGCCGCTGACGATCCCCGACCTGTCGATCAACACGCTCACCAAGGTCGCGCCCACGGCACTGGCCACGACGATCCTGAGCCTGACCCTCGGGATCAGCGTTGGCCGCACCCTCGGCATCCGCTCCGGCCAGCGCATCGACGCCAACCAGGAGTTCATCGGCCAGGGGCTGTCGAATCTGGTGGGCAGCTTCTTCTCGTCCTATGCGTCTGCCGGGTCCTTCAATCGCAGCGCGGCAAACTATGAGGCGGGCGCGAAGACGCCGTTGGCATCGGTCTTTTCATCGATCATGCTCGTGGGCATCGTGTTGCTGGTCGCGCCGCTCGCGGCCTATCTGCCATTGGCGACGGTCGCCGGAATCCTCTTCCTCATCGCCTACGGCTTGATCGACGTGCGGCGCATGAAGTCGATTTTCGCGACAAGCCGCAGCGAAGCGTCGGTCATGATCGTCACCTTGCTGGCTGCGCTGTTCCTTGGGCTGCAGACTGCCATCTACGCCGGTGTATTGCTGTCGCTGCTTCTGTTCCTGAAGCAGGCGGCGCAGCCCGGGATACGCGACGTCAAACCGGAGTTTCGGGGTGGCCACTATCACTTCGATGCCGACACAGGCCTGCCCGACTGTCCGCAATTGAAGATGCTGCGCATCAACGGCTCCATCTTCTTCGGAGCGGTCGAACACATCGAGGATGCGTTTCATCGTGTCGATCGGGAACAACCGCAGCAGCGGCGGCTGCTCATCGCTGCGAGCGGCATCAACGTGGTCGACATCTCCGGTGCGGAGCTCTTGAGTCGCGAGGCGGCACGCCGGCAGAAGATGGGCGGCGGCCTGTACTTCTGGTTCATGAAGGACGCGGTGGTCGAGGTGCTCGAACGTGGCGGTTATCTCAAGGTGATCGGCCGGGAGAATGTGCTTCCGCATGGCGCCGATTCGATTGCCGTGCTGTATCCCAAGCTCGATTCAGAGATCTGCCGCCACTGCACGGCGCGGATCTTTCCGCAGTGCAATGTCGCGCTGCCGGACGGCAGACCGCGCGCGGGCACTCGCACCGGCGACGACCGCGCCTGAAACCTGCCGCTCGGCCAGTCCCAGCCTCCTACCCAGCGCCTTCCCTGCAAGGACCGTCAGATTCCCTGCTCGACAGGGCGCGACAAGTCTGCTCCACACACTCACTTGCCGTGCATCGCCGGCAGCGTGATCCGCAGGACCTCCGTGTTGTCCGACGCGAGCGCGCGACCGCCGCCGTACGGGCCGAACTCGTCGCCGAACCAGTAGTTGCCCTTCCTGTCGCGCCGCACCGACTCGACGTCGAGATCGGCGCCGGTCAGCAGTCGGCCGCTGCGGATCGCCTCGTCGACGCCCGGGTTGGCGGCGTTGTCGTAGTAGTTGCCGTAGTCGGCCTGGATCGGGATGCCGAGCAGATGGTTCGCATCGTTGAGGCTGAGGCGCGTGCTGTCATCGAAGGCAGGCACCGGCCGCCCGGTCGACCAGCTCGCCGGTGACACGGTGCCGCTGCCGCCCGTGCGGGTGCGGAAGTCGATCTTCAGCGCGTACAGGCGCAACAGCGAATCGGCGGAGTTGCTCTTGGCGCCGAAGCCGTTGTCGACGAGAAAGTGGAACGTGTCGGCCTGGGGGCCGGGCAACACCGCCGAAAGGCCCTGCACCGGCTGCTTGCTCGAGTACGGCGGCAGGTTGCTGCCGTACGGATTGGGCGCTGTGAACTGGCCCGACGTTGGGCCGTCGGAGAAGGTCGCAGCGGGCATCGATGCCCAGCCGGTAAGCGTCGGTCCGGCGCCATGGGCAACGCTGGTGCAAAGCAAGGCGGCAGCGGCCAGTGGGCGCAGCGCGGAAACTCGAAACATGATGGTGCTCTCCATAGACGGGTGGCGTGCAACGCAGCGACGAACGCCGCTGCGACGCCGCCGATTGTTTGGACGCACGATGTCGAGAGCGTGACGGGACGAACGTTCAGAGACAACTGTCCGAACGGCCTGTCTGTTCGCGTGGCCCGCCGCGCGGGCACGAAGCCAACGGCGCGCTCGACGCCGGGTCGATCGAACGGGCGTTGCGCTGAACCCGTTCGATCGCGACTTCGGTCAGACGCGCGCCTGCGGCAGCGCGTCGAGGGTCTTGCTCATCCGGACTCTGGCGTCGCGCGCTTCAGCATCTCGGCGCGGATGTCCCTCTTCAGCACCTTGCCGACCTTGGAGCGCGGCAGGTCGGGCCAGATTTCGACCAGCTTGGGCGCCTTGACGCTGCCGATGCGCGCCTTCACGAAAGCCTGGATCTCGAGCGCGCTCTTGTGGATGTCGGCGCCGCAGCCGGCGCGCAGCTGCAGCACCGCCACCACCTTCTCGCCCCACTTGGCGTCGGGCAGGCCGATCACGGCACTGTCCTGCACATCGGGGTGCTGCATCAGCGCCTGCTCGACCTCGACCGAGTAGACGTTGAAGCCGCCGCTGATGATCATGTCCTTCGCGCGGTCGACGATGTAGAGAAAGCCGTCGGCATCGAGCCGGCCGATGTCGCCGGTGTGGTGCCAGCCGAAACGCGAAACCTCTTCGGTGGCGCGCGCGTCTTGGTAGTAGCCCATCATCACGAGCGAACTGCGGACCACGATCTCGCCGGTCTCGCCCGTCGGCAGCAGCGCGCCGTCGGAACTCATCGTTGCGACCTGCACCAGCGGGCCGGGCCGACCGGCGGAGCTCAGGCGCGCGCGCGCGACCGAGCCGTCGGCGTTGAAGTGCTCGCGCGGCGTCATCATCGAGATCATCATCGGCGCTTCGGTCTGGCCGAAGAGCTGCGCCATCACCGGGCCGATCTTCACGAGCGCCTCTTCGAGCCGCGCCGCCGAGATCGGCGCCGCGCCGTACCAGAAGCACTGCAACGAAGCGCGCTTCGTCGGCGCGAGCTGCGGGTGTTCGAGCAGCATGTAGATCAGCGTCGGCGGCAGGAAGGTGTGGGTGATGCGATGCCGCTCGATCAGCGCGAGGAACTCGCCGAGATCGGGCTTCGGCATGATCACGACGCGCCCGCCGAGCGCCATCACCGGCAGGCACAGCACGCCGGCCGCATGCGTCAGCGGCGCGAGCGCGAGGTAGGACGGGCGGCCCTCGAACGGGTAGCCCATCAGCGTCAGCGCGCTCATGGTCTCGAGGTTGCGGCCCGACAGCATCACGCCCTTGGGGCTGCCGGTGGTGCCACCGGTGCCGGCGATCATCGCGAGGTCATCGATCACCGGGATGTCGATCGCCGCGTCGCTGGCGCCTTCGAGCCATTGCGCCAGCGAGGGCGCGAACGCGCAAGGCTGGTCGATGCAGACGAACACGCGCACCTTCGGCAGCCCGGCGCGCATCTGCTCGACCATCGGCGCGTATGCGCTGTGGAAGATCAGGGCCGCGCAGTCGAAGGCGTCGAGCACGAAGCGGTTCTCGGCCGCCTCGTTGCGCGGGTTCACCGGGCACCAGACGGCCGCCGCGCGCGAGATGCCGAACACGCAGGCGAAGGCCAGCGCGTCGTTGCTCGACAGCACCGCGACCTTGTCGCCGGCCTCGATGCGCGAACGCTGCAGGCCGCGCGCGACGCGGTTGCTGATGCGCTGCACGTCGCCGTAGGAAAGATCCGCCGCGCCCATCGTCAGGCACGGCGACTCTTCGCCCAGCATCGCCCCTTTGTCGAGGTAGTCGATCAGGCGCACGGCGCGCGCTCGGTCAACGTTGAACCGTCAGCACCGGCGCCTGCACGAGGCCGAAGCTGCGCAGCGCACCCAGCAACTCGTGGTGGCCGAAGGCCTGGCAACCCGATGCGAAGCCCACGCGCTTGGGCGCCTGCTGCAGCAGCGAGGCGGCCGCGAAGGCTTGCAGCAAGCCGGTCTGCTTGTAGTTGCAGTTGCCGAAGATCACGCAGTGCGCACGTGCCAGCGGGCCGGACGCGTGGACCGAGTCGACCGACTTGTTGATGCGCGGGTTCTCGCGCGGCGGCATCGTGTTCATCACGCTGGCCGCCGTCTTCGCCAGCGCGGCATAGCGGTCGTCCGGGTTCATGCCCTCGGTGGCCTTCAGCGCCCCGGCGACGATCTGCGGCACGGCCTGCATCAGCGGCTTGTTGAACACGCCGCCCAGCACCTTGACGTTGGACACGCGCGGATCCTTCTTGAACCACACCGGGTGCGAGGTGCCGCCCCAGGGCAGCGCCAGCGCGGCCTCGTGCTGGCCCGGAATCGACAGGCTGTACAAGCCTGCATCGGCCTGGTGTTCGACGTACTGGTTCTGCTCGAGGTAGTAGGCCTTGGCCATCGCCGCATTGACCAGAATCGTCTGGGTCGACGCGATCGTCGGGCTGCCGCCCCAGAACACCGCGATGTCCAGCGTATCCAGCCCGGGCGTCTCCAGGCACAGCTGCGCGGCGATCTCGCCAGTCGTGTACATCTGCGCCAACCCCGGCGACAGCAGCAGGCCCGCGGCAGCGAAGCGCTTGCCGTACTCCTCGTCGAGCGTGATCAGCCAGTCCTGCTCGCCGGTCGTGTCGGTGTAGTGGCACTGTGCGGCCAGGCAGGCCTCGACGACCTCCGGGCCGAACTTCGCGAACGGGCCGACGGTGTTCAGCACCACCGAGGCGCCCTTGAAGAGATGCGTCAACGCCTCGGCCGTGTGGATCACTTCGACCACCTCGTAGCTCGCGGTCTCGATGCCGGCGACGTTGGACTTCATCGCGGTCTGGAGCTTGTCTGCGCTGCGGCCCGCGGCGATGAACGGGACGCCGTACTCGCGCAGGTACTCGCACACCAGCCGGCCGGTGTAGCCGGAGGCGCCGTAGACCACGACGGGTTTCTTGTTGCTGCTCATGCTTGTGTCTCCTCGGGGTGCGTGATTGAGGGAAGGGCGCCTACATGCCCATGCCGCCGTCCACCGGCAGGCCCGCGCCGGTGATGAAGCGCGCGCCGTCCGAGCACAGGAACACGACCGCATCGGCCATGTCGGCGACCTCGCCGAGGCGGCCCGCCGGGGTCTGCTCGATGATCGCGCCGACCGCCGCCTCGGGCGATGCGAACAGCCCGGCGGCGACCACGTCGCCAGCCAGCTTCATGCCCATCTCGGTGGGCACCAGGCCCGGGTAGATGCAGTTCACGCGCACGCCATAGCCGAGCTTGCCGGCCTCCATCGCGCCGACGCGCGTGAGCCGGTCGACGGCCGACTTGGTGGCCGAGTAGCCGGCGATCGCCGGGAACGCGATCGTCGCCGCCACCGACGAGATGTTGACCACCGCACCGCCTTTGCCGGCGCTGCCGCCGGGCCGCATCGCGCGGAACGCGTGCTTCATGCCGAGCGCGGTGCCGACGATGTTGACGTCGAGCATGCGGCGCAAGTCACCGGCGTCGACGTCGGCGACCAGCGCGGTGACCTCGATGCCGGCGTTGTTGATCAGGATGTCGAAGCCGCCGAGCGTGTCGATGGTCGCCTTCACGGCCGCGAGCCAGTCGTCTTCCTTGGTCACATCGAGCTGCACGAAGCCGGCCTTCGCACCGCCGGCCGAGAGCTTGCCCGCGGCGTCGCGGCCGAGCGAGGTGAGCACGTCGCCGATCATCACCGCGGCGCCGGCCGCGGCCAGCGCCTGCGCCATGCCTTCGCCGAGGCCGCGCGCGCCACCGGTGACCAGGGCCTTGCGGCCGGTCAGGTCGAACTTGTTCATGCTTGTCTCCTGATGTGATTTGGACGTTCGTCGAGGAACGCGTTTCGATGCTAGAAGCCGTCTTGACGACTGTCAAGATTTATCTGGACAATCGTCAAGACGCGCTGTCGCGCGAGCTGTCTTTAGAATCGACGCCATGCCAACCACCCCACGCAAGCGCGACGACAAGTTCGCCGAGCGGCGCGCCGAGCTCGGCGAAGCCGCCTTGCAGACCTTGGCCGAGCTGGGCTACGCGCGCACCAGCCTGCGCGAGATCGCGCAGAACTCCGAGTTCTCGCACGGCGTGCTGCACTACTACTTCACCGACAAGGTCGACCTGATCCTGTGCAGCGTGCGCCAGTACAAGGCGCGCTGCGTTAAGCGCTACGACGAGGTCACCACCACCGCGACGAGCTTCGACGAACTGATGGACGGCTTCGTCACGGCGCTGGGCGACACGCTGCGCCGGGAGGCGCCGCTGCACCGGCTGTGGTACGACCTGCGGGCGCAATCGCTGTTCGAGGAGGCCTTCCGCGCCGACGTGGCCGAGATCGACAAGAGCCTGGAGAAGATGATCTGGCGCGTGCTGTCACGCTTCGCCGAGATCACCGGCGAGCCGGTGCGCGCGCCGAGCAGCGTGACCTATGCGATGTTCGACGGGCTGTTTCAGCAGGGCCTGCTGAAGCATCTGTCGGGCGACAAGAAGGCCGTGGCGACGATGCAGTCGCATGTGCGGCTGGTCGTCTCGCAACTGGTCGGCGCGCCGGCGCGGGGCAAGCGAAGCCGCCAGCCGCTGGCAGCGTAGGGGCGCGGCGCCGCGGCGCGCGCCCCGGTGCGGGCGATGCATGAGGGCTTACCCGAGTCGTTGACCGAGATCAAGAGAGTCTGCGCCGAAAAGTCTGACAGTGCCCCTCATTCCCACGCCGCATGTGCAGGTGGGACGCGTGCAGACCGATTGGCGTCGACTGCACGTGCCGAGTTCGGAACCGTCGAAGACTGGCCGCGCGACTCATCTGCTCAAGCGCCCTGCTTCAAATTCAAGCCCGGCAATGCGCGGCCGTCCGAGAGTCAATCGGAACCGCGCGACCGGTCAACAGAACAGTCTGGGAGACCCCAATGAATCGACCCTTGGCCGCCACCGCGGACACCTTCGGAAGCGCCCCTGCCGGCGGCGCTGCCCGTGGCCCTTACTACCGCTGGGGCCAGCTCCTGATGGGCATCGTCTGCATGGCGATGATTGCCAACCTTCAATACGGCTGGACCCTGTTCGTCAACCCGATCGCCGACAAGCACGGCTGGAGCCGCGCCGCGATCCAGGTGGCATTCACGATCTTCGTGCTGACCGAGACCTGGCTGGTGCCGATCGAAGGCTACCTTGTCGACAAGTTCGGCCCGCGCCCGGTGGTGCTGGTCGGCGGCATCCTGTGCGGCCTGGGCTGGGCGCTGAACTCGATCGCCGATTCGCTAACGCTGCTGTACATCGCCGCGGCGGTCGGCGGCGTCGGCGCCGGTGCGGTCTACGGCACCTGCGTGGGCAATGCGCTGAAGTGGTTCCCGGATCGGCGCGGTCTCGCTGCGGGCCTGACCGCGGCCGGCTTCGGTGCCGGCTCGGCACTGACGATCGTGCCGATCTCGGCCTACATCCATTCGCACGGTTACGAGGCGGCGTTCCTGTACTTCGGCCTCGGCCAGGGCCTGATCGTGTTCCTGATCTCGTGGGCGCTGACCCGCGCCCCGGAGCATCCGAAGAATCTTGCCGCCGCCAGCGTGCAGCAAGCCAAGCGCGACTACAGCCCGACCGAGATCGTGCGCAAGCCGGTCTTCTGGGTCATGTACCTGATGTTCGTGCTGGTGGCTGCCGGCGGCCTGATGGCCACCGCGCAACTCGGCCCGATCGCGAAGGACTTCAAGATCGGCGACGTGCCGGTCGACATCATGGGCCTGATCCTGCCGGCACTGACCTTCGCGCTGGCCATCGACCGCGTGCTCAACGGTCTGACGCGACCGTTCTTCGGCTGGGTGTCCGACAAGATCGGGCGCGAGCAGACGATGTTCATCGCGTTCGCGCTCGAGGCCGTGGGCATCCTGGGGCTGTACACCTTCGGCCAGAGCCCGATCGCCTTCGTGGTCCTGACCGGCGTGGTGTTCTTCGCCTGGGGCGAGATCTACAGCCTGTTCCCGTCGACCTGCGCCGACACCTTCGGCTCCAAGTACGCCGCCGCCAACGCCGGCATGCTCTACACCGCGAAGGGCACGGCCTCGCTGCTGGTGCCGCTGTCGAGCGTGCTCGCCACGGCCACCGGCGGCTGGCATGCGGTGTTCATCGTCGCCAGCGTCATGAATGCAGTTGCAGCGCTGATGGCATGGTTCGTGTTGCGGCCGATGCGGCGCGCCCACATGAATCGGGCTTCCTGAGGCCCGCTGGTCGTCCGCGCGGGTCCTGATCCGACCCGCGCGGGCGGCCGCCTGTCACTGCGTTGTCGACCCGCCGCGAAGGTGCTTCGCCGGCCCGGACCGCGCGCGACGCGGCGATCTGCTTCATGTTTCTTTACCCGTGCGCGGGGTGCGTCGCAGCCGGAAAATTGACCACGGTCAAGAGCGGTTCAGGCCGGCTTCATCGACAGTCATTCCCGCGGCGGCTCGCGGGGTTTCTCACTCTGTTCGGCCACCACCCGATTCAGAGAACGGCTGCGAATCGAACGATTGCAGACAGCCCCGAGAGACAAGGACAGCACCCTCATGACCCCACTATCCGCCGCCGTTTCGACCCCGAATGCGCTCGCTGCAGCCAGCGCCCCCGCCCACGCGCCCGCCTATCGGTGGGGCCAATTGGTGATGGGGATCGTCTGCATGGCGCTGATCGCCAACCTGCAATACGGCTGGACCCTCTTCGTCAACCCGATGGAAGCGAAGTACCACTGGGGCATGACCACGATCCAGCTGGCGTTCTCGGTCTTCGTCGTCGTCGAGACCTGGCTCGTGCCGGTGGAAGGCTGGCTGGTCGACAGGTTCGGCCCGCGACCGGTCATCGCCGCCGGTGCGGTGCTCGCCGCGCTCGGGTGGGTGATCAACGCCTACGCGAGCTCGCCGGTGGAGCTCTATGGCGGTGCGATCATCAGCGGCCTGGGCGCGGGCTGCGTCTACGGCACCTGCGTCGGCAACGCCCTGAAGTGGTTTCCGGACAAGCGCGGCCTGGCCGCCGGACTCACCGCCGCGGGCTTCGGCGCGGGCGCGGCGCTGACGGTGGTTCCGATCGCCAACATGATCCAGACCTCCGGCTACGAGCACACCTTCTTCTTCTTCGGCATCCTGCAGGGTGCCTGCATCTTCCTGATCGCGCTGTTCATGGTGAAGCCGGTGCCTCCGCAGAACGTCGCCGTGCCTTCGCGGATCGTCATGAGCAAGGTCGACTACACCACGCCGCAGATGGTGCGCACGCCGGTGTTCTGGCTCACCTACCTGCTCTTCGTCGCGGTCGCGGCGGGCGGCCTGATGGCCACCGCGCAGATCGGCCCCATTGCGAAGGACTACGGGCTGGGCAAACTGCCGGTTCACCTGTTCGGATTCGGCCTGACCCTGCCGCTGCTGACGATGACGCTGGCGATCGACAACCTGGCGAACGGCTTCACGCGCCCGTTGTGCGGCTTCATCTCCGACCGGCTCGGGCGCGAGAACACGATGGCGATCGTCTTCGTCGGCGAGGGCCTGGCGCTGCTGGGGTTGATGAAGTTCGGGCACGACCCCTACGCCTTCATGATGTTCGCGGCGCTGGTGTTCATGTGCTGGGGCGAGATTTTTTCGATCTTCCCGGCCTTGTGCGCCGACACCTTCGGCGTGAAGAACGCGGCGGCGAACGCGGGCACGCTCTACACCGCCAAGGGCACGGCGGCGCTGCTGGTCCCGCTCGGCTCGGCCCTGTCGGTCGGCGGCAACTGGGATCGGGTCTTCATTTTCACGGCGGCGATCACGATCGTCGCGGGACTGACCGCGAAACTGGTCCTGGCACCGATGCGCCAGCGCACGATCGCGCAGGCGAACGCTCGGCTGGCGTCTGAAGGCTGATCTCGCCATGTCGGGAGGTTCGACCCGCCAAAACTCGGCTCCGCGCCCGCTGCGGGCCCGGGGGCGCGGGCCTGCACGCGCCGTTCTCACGCCGCACTGACGCGGGTTTCAGCGCGTCTCGGGTGCCGCGCACCCCCCAAAAGAGGCCGCCGTCGCGGCCTCTTTTCGTTGGGAGCAGGGTCTTCCACATGCGGGGCAACCCCGACGCGATACTCCGTAAAAATTGACCGCGGTCAAGCTCCGTTTCGCGGCCCAGGACGCAGTATCTGTTCGCCGGTGATCTCGCACGAGCATCGCCGCAACAAACGCGTCAGACGTCAAACACAAGGAAGGAGACATCATGTTCAAGGCTTTCGCTTCGTCTTCGCGCCGCCGCTCGGGCGCCCGCGCCTCGGCGCTGCTCGCGCTGCTGCTCGCGGCACCCGTGTTCGCCTGGGAGCCGACCAAACCGGTCGAGTTCGTCGTCCCGGCCGGCACCGGCGGCGGCGCAGACCAGATGGCGCGCCTGATCCAGGGCATCATCGTCAAGCACAAGCTGATGAAGGAGTCGCTGGTCGTCGTCAACAAGGCGGGCGGCGCCGGCGCCGAAGGCTTCCTGGCTGTGAAGGAAGCGAAGGGCGACCCGAACAAGATCATCATCACCTTGTCCAACCTGTTCACCACGCCGATGGCCACCGGCGTGCCGTTCAACTGGAAGGACATGACGCCCGTGTCGATGATGGCGCTCGACCAGTTCGTGCTGTGGGTCAACGCCGACACGCCCTACAAGAACGCCGCCGAGTACATCGCCGCGGTCAAGGCCGCCGGCCCGAGCAAGTTCAAGATGGGCGGCACCGGCTCCAAGCAGGAAGACCAGATCATCACCGTCGGCCTCGAGAAGGCGACCGGCACCAAGTTCATCTACGTGCCGTACAAGGGCGGCGGCGAGGTTGCGGTGCAACTCGTCGGCGGGCACATCAACTCGACCGTGAACAACCCGGTCGAAGCCGTGGCCCAGTGGCGTGCCGGCAAGCTGCGCGCCCTGTGTGTGTTCGACCACAGCCGCATGCCCTACAAGGAGAAGGTGACCGACACGCAATCATGGGCCGACATCCCGACCTGCAAGGAGGCCGGCATCTCGACCGACTATGTCATGCTGCGCGGCATCTTCATGGCGCCGGGTGTGACGCCCGAGCAGGTGAGCTTCTATGTCGAGCTGCTGAAGAAGGTCCGCGAGACGCCGGACTGGAAGGACTTCATGGAAAAGGGCGCGTTCAACACGACCGCGATGACTGGCGCCGAGTTCCGGAAGTGGCTCGAGACCGCGGAAAGCACGCATCAGCAACTGATGGCTGAAGCCGGGTTCCTGTCCAAGTAAACCCACTGCCGCCGCGT
>Ga0307513_10008490_pt1 | contig 13127 bp, 9 predicted proteins | sample 15_EM_MG_FD_202174 | JGI IMG/M metagenome (GOLD analysis project Ga0307513, IMG submission 202174) | Populus trichocarpa ectomycorrhiza microbial communities from riparian zone in the Pacific Northwest, United States - 15_EM | ecosystem: Host-associated > Plants > Roots > Unclassified | place...
AAGCGGTAACTGCCGTCGCCGCTGGCCGAGTCGGCGAAGACGGCCCACACCCCAGCCGCCCTCGCGCACCAGTACGACCAGGCGTCGCTCGCCGAGGCCGACCCGGGCCGCGCCCGCCGGGCCCTGGTCGGCGGTCAGCCGGACCTCCCCGGCGAAGGGCTCGCCGTCGACCGTCAGCCCGTCCGGGGCCACGGCGGTCAGGACGACCCCGTCCCCGTCGGACGTCCACCGCCCGGGGATGGCCGGAAGTCGACCGTCCGGAAAGCCCTCGACCCCGTGTGTACCGACGAGTGAGAGGGGCCCGTAGGGCGCCGACACCGTCTCGATGCGCCGTTCGTGCCATTTCTGCCACGCCTCGGACGCGTCCACCGTCATGAACCCACTCCAGCTCACTCCCTGGAAACACTCCGTGCGCCGCCATCGACACACGCCCGGACCACGCTTTCTGTGCGCGGCCCGTACACAACCTGTATGTCATCTTTGTCGGCGCGACGCCCTGTCAGCCCGTCCATACGGGTTCGCCCAGCCCGAGGTGCGAGCGCAGGGTGGCCCCCGTGTATTCCGTACGGAACGCGCCACGTTCCTGGAGCAGCGGCACGACCAGGTCCACGAACTCGGCCAGGCCGCCCGGGGTGAGATCCGGGCCGAGGACGAACCCGTCGGCCGCCTCCTCCCGTACGAACGTGTCGAGTGCGTCGGCGACCGACCGCGGGGTGCCGACGAAGGAGTGCCGGCCGCTCGCCTCGATGACGGTCTGCCGGATGGACAGCCCCTTCGCCCGGGACAGGGCCCGCCACCGCTCGGCCACCCGCACCGGGTCGGCGCTCCTGACCCGCCCCTGCGCCAGGGCAGGCTTGGACACCGGCACCGGATCGAAGTCGGGCAGCGGGCCGTCGGGGTCGTAGGAGGAGAGGTCGGTGCCCCAGATCCGCTCCAGGGCGAGGATCGCGTGCCGCGGCGAGACCTGCTGCCGGCGGATCTCGGCGGCCTTCTCCCGCGCCTCGGCGTCGGTGTCCCCGAGTACGAAGGTCACCCCGGGCATGATCTTCAGGTCTCCGGGCGCCCGCCCGTACTTCGCGAGCCGCCCCTTGACGTCGGCGTAGAAGGCCCGCCCGGCTTCCAGACCCCCGTACCGGGCGAAGACCGCATCGGCGGCCGAAGCGGCGAACTCCCGCCCCTCCTCCGAGTCCCCCGCCTGGATCACCACCGGCTGCCCCTGCGGCGACCGAGCTACGCCGAACTCGCCCGCGATGTCGAAGTGTTGGCCCCGGTGAGAGAAGGGCCGGGACACCCCGTCCGATGTCCAGGAGTCCCACAACTCCCGTGCCGCGTCGAGGAATTCGGCCGCGCGCGGGTACCGCTCGGCCGGGTCGAGAAAGCCGCCGCGGCGGAAGTTCTCGCCGGTGAGGGCATCGGAGGAGGTCACCACGTGCCAGGCGGCCCGGCCGCCGCTGAGATGGTCCAACGTGGCGAATCTGCGGGCGAGTTCGTACGGCTCGTTGAAGGTCGCGTCGGCCGTGGCGGCGAGCCCGATCCGCTCGGTGACGGCGGCGAGCGCGTTCAGCACGGTGATCGACTCGGGCCGCCCGACCACGTCCAGGTCATGGATCCGACCCCTGTGCTCGCGCAGCCGCAACCCCTCGGCAAGGAGGAAGAAGTCGAACAGCCCGCGCTCTGCGGTCCGGGCGAGCCGCTCGAAGGACGCGAACCCGATCTGCGAGCCCGCCCTCGGATCGGCCCACACGGTGGTGCTGTCGACGCCCGGAACGTACGCCGCGAGGTGCATCTGCCGACGCCCCGGCGCCCGTACGGTCATGACGCGCCCCCGGCGGCCACGACCGGCCCGGCGTACTGGTTGGCGGGCCGGGCCAGCCCCAGGTGCTCCCGGAGAGTGCGGCCCGGGTAGAAGGTACGGAACAGGCTCCGGTGCTGGAGCAGCGCCACCGTTCCGTTGACGAGCCGCTCCAGGTCGCGGCGCGGCTCGGCGGGGACGAGATGGAAGCCGTCGACGATGCCGGACGTGTGCCAGGCGGCGATCAGTTCGGCGAGGTCGACGGGCCCACCCCGGTACAGCGGACCGTGCACGCTCGGCCGGGGACCACCGCCCCCGTGCCCCGGCTCGGCCGCGTGCTCGCCCCCGCCGAGGTCGACGACGAGGCTCGCGAGGACCCGCAGCCCGTCGGGATCGCGCCCCAAGTCCTTGGCGGCGACGCGCAGTTCGTCCCGTACGGCACCGGCCTGGGCGGCGCTCACGGCCCGGACGAGCGCCACGTCGGCATACCGGGCCGCGGTCTCACGGGCCTGTCCCTCGGTGGCGTCGACGACGCGGACGGGGTGACCCTGGGGTGGCCGCGGCACGGTGGACGGGCCCTTGACGGAGAACTCGGTGCCCTGGAAGTCGACGTGGTGCAGCTTGTCCCGGTCGACGAAACGGCCGGTCGCCGCGTCGCGTATCTCGGCGTCGTCCTCCCAGCTGTCCCACAACCGGGCCGCCACGTGGGCGACTTCACCGGCCTCCCGCCACAGCGCGTCGCCGGGTTCGGCACGGCGGCGGCCGAAGAGCCGGGCCTCGGCCTCGGTCGCCGACACGTCGAGCTGCCAGCCGGCCCGGCCGCCGCTGACCCAGTCGAGGGTCGCCACCGCCGCCTGCACCTGGAAGGGCTCGGTGTGCGTGGTCGTCACGGTGGGCACCAGCCCGATCCGCGCGGTGGCGGGCGCGACCCGCGCGAGCACCCCGAGCGCGTCGGGGCCGGGGCGCGCGAAGGAGTCCCCGAGCGTCACGAAGTCGAGCCCGCCGCGCTCGGCGAGCCGCGCCGACTCGACGTACGAGTCGGCGTCGAACAGGCCCTGTTGGTCGACGGCGGCGGCCAGATGCAGCAGCCCCCGACCGTGCGTTGAGGTCATGGGGTGAACCTTTCGTCGGTGCTCACAGCACCCGCGGGGCAAGGCAAGACTTCAGGCGGCGGTGTCGCGCTCGGCACCCGGTTCGGCACCCTGTTGTTCGACACCGCGACCGGCACTACGACCGGCATCGTGATCAGCACCGCGCTCGGTGCCGCGACCGGCGCCCCGGTCGGCGCCCCGGTCGGCATCGCGGTCGGCGTCATGGTCGACACCGCGATCAGCACCGCCCTCGGCACCCGGTCCGGCGCTCGGCCCGGCGCCGAGCCCCGCACGGGACCCGGCATCCCCCTCGGCGCTGGACCCGACACCAAGCCCGACACTGGACGCGGCAGCGGACTCGGCATCGGACTCGGCATCGCGCCCGACACCGATCCCGACACCAAGCCCGGCGCCGGACGCGGCAGCGGATTCGGCGCCGCGCCCGACAACAGACTCAGCGCCACGCGCGTGACCGGACGCGGCATCGTGCTCGGCGCCACGCACGACAGCCGACTCGGCGCCACGCGCGTGACCGGACGCGGCGTCGCGCTCGGCGCCACGCACCTCGCCGCGCTCGCGACAGTCCAGCGCCCGCAGAAAGGACAGCGCGGCGCGCGCGGTCGCGTCGTTCTGCCGGAACGCGGGACCACCCGTACGCGGCCGGGTGAACGCCCCAGAGCCCCGCGCCTCGGTGTGCGGCCCGAGCGCGAACCGCCGTGGATGCGGCCGGCCGTCCCGGTCCAGGAGCCGCCCGTCACCGGGGTCCACGGCCAGCAGCCCCTCGGGCGTGACGGCGGCCCCGTCGGCGTGCAGCTCGCGCAGCAGGGTGTCGCGGGCGCGCTCCACCGTCGGCTCCGGCAGCCGCGCCTCGACGAGCGCGCGGGCCTCCACCGAGGCACCGGGCACACTCGCGCCGCTCGCCCGGAACACCCCGTCCTCGGCGGTGACGACCGTGTCGGCGCCGAGGAAGTTGAGGATGCCGGCCCGGGACAACGCGAGCATCTGCCGCAGCCGGGGTCCGGGCGGCCCCGAGGCGAGATAGCTGAAGAAGCCGTGCCACCAGGACCCGATGTCCCCGAGCCGCACCAGCTGCCCGTAGACGGAGAGCAACCCGAGGAAGACCGCCAAGTCCTGGCTGTACGAGGGATCGTGATGCCGGGTCAGATCGTCCCGGATGTATCCCCGAAGCCCCTCCTGGAGCGCCTCGTACGACGGATACCGCACCCCCTCCAGCGGCCGGTCGAGGGCGTCGAGGTCGAGCCGGTCGGCGGGGTCGGGCACGGTGGAGGCGACCAGCACCTCCCGCTCCGCCCGGTCCGCGGCGGCGTACTTCTCCTCGAAGTCCGTCCAGGCGCCGTCGGTGCGTTCCGGGTGGACGGTGAACAGCCGGTGGTAGTGCGCGAACCCCAACTCCTTCTCCACCAGCGGCCATACGTCCCGCCGGAAGTCGAAGCCGTCGGGACGCGCGAGCAGGGCGTCCACCTCGGCGGGCCCGAAGAACCGTGGCAGGGGCGGCCGTTCACCGGTCCAGTCGTAGCCGATCTTCGAGTGGTACGGCACCCCGCGCCGCGAGCCGACGTACAGCACGGGCTCGTGCCCGGACGGCAGATAGGTCAACTCCCCTTCAGCACCGGAAGGATCGCCCTCGTAACGCCCACCGCGCCCCTCCGTGAGCAGCACCATCAGGTCGACGAAGGCGAGCCCGAAGCCCCGCACGAGGACCGGTTCACCGGGCGTGAGCGCGGACAGATCGCTGTCAGCGGTGAAGTCCGGCGGCAGATGAACGAGCCCGTTCGCCTGCGCGTACGCGGCCAACTCGCGCTGCTCGTCGTCGAGTTCGGCGTCGAGATGGCCGAGCGTCAGTACGACGAGGTCGGCGAGCAGTGGCCGGGCGCGCCCCTCCAGCCACACCTGCTGGCGCCCCTCGCGCGGCCCGCCGACCCGCAGCGCGCGCCCGGTGTGGTGCTGGACGCGGACGCCTGGCGGCAGGGCGGCCACCGTGTCCTCGTACACCCAGTTCAGATAGGCGCCGAGGCGCTGCCGGTCCGAGAAGACCCGGCCGTCGATGTCCGCCCACTCGTGCAGCGTGGGTCCCGGACGCACCGGGCCCGTCATGGCCACCGTCTCGTCGGTGAACATGGTGACGTCCTGGGCCTGCGAGTTCATCCACAGCAGCGGGGACTGCTCCTGGCGCCAGATCCGGCCCGCGCCCGGCGGATGGGGGTCGACGAGATGGATGTCGAGGCCCGAATCCCCGTACAGCTCGGGCGCGTTGGCGGCGATCCGCTCCAGAAGACCGGTCCCCCGCGGACCGGCCCCCACGATGACGAGAGTCGGCCTCGCAGAGCGGCCCGCATTTTCCGACGAGGCCGCTGGTACCGATGGGGCCGATATGGCCGAGGTGTCTGAGGACATGCAAAGGCTCCGTGACGCGATAGGTCGAACACGGTGGTGCCTTCACACGGGCGTCGCAGAGCGCGGCGGCACAATGCCTGGCGCGCGGTACGGCGATACGGCCGAGCCCCTCAGCAGGGCCGTCCATCGACTGTACGGTGCTGTTTCCCCTCACTGTCAAGGCTGTCCGAACTGTGAGCGGTTCGTCTCATCTCGTTGACGCCGAACCGGATGCCTGTTCCACTTACCCCATGCATCCGCAGCAGTGGCTGGTCAAACGCTCCCACATCGACCTCGGTCGAGTGTGGTCCTGTTCCTGTTGAGCTGACCCCCTGCGCGCCCGCCCGCACGGGCGCCTTTTCGCGTTCTCCCGCACGTTCCGCACACCTCACGCCTCGCACGCGCCTTCACACCCGCGCACACCCCTCCCCTCACGCGCCCCTCCCCTTCTTTCTCTTCTTTTTCCCTTCATCACCGATGATCTTTCGTCACCAATGAGTCCCAAGATCACGGAAGACTGAGTCGGCGTCAGCTGCGGCTCACGGACGGCCAGGAGACGACTCGGCGGCGACTTGACCTCCGCCGACCGCATCTGAGGCTCCGTCAGGAATGCGGACAGGGCGCCCATTCACCCATACGTCCCAACGCTCACCCATACGCCACGAAGAATCATATTTCACTCTCAGTCAGCAGCCGCACACAGTAAGACCCTTGCGGCGCGGGGCCTCTCGACGAAATGGTTGTGCACCAGTACCGTCACGAAACCCCCGCGCGGCGTCTATTCACTTGGCGCGCCATCCGCATCATGGATGACGATAGGGATGCGGAAAGCAAGAAGGACCGCTGTGAGAGGAGGCGTCCATGGGATCGGTACGCAAGGCAAGCGCCTGGCTTGGCCTCGTCGACGACAACGATGACGAGCGTTACTACGACGACGACTACTCCGAGGGGACCGAGCAGCCCGGGGATGCCTGGGTCACGGACCCCCGGGTCAAGGTCGCGGGCGAGGTGGCCGAAGAGAAGGGCCGCCGGATCGGCACGGTCACCCCGGACAGCTTCCGGGACGCCCGCGCCATCGGCGAGCTCTTCCGGGACGGCGTCCCGGTCATCATGAACCTCACGGCCATGGAGCCCGCCGACGCCAAGCGCGTCGTCGACTTCGCGGCAGGCCTCATCTTCGGCCTGCGCGGCTCGATCGAGCGGGTGTCCAACCGCGTGTTCCTGCTGACCCCCTCCGACACGGAGATCGTGAGCGGAGAGGCCCAGCCGCACCGGGCGGACGGTTTCTTCAACCAGAGCTGAGGCAAGGCCGCTCACCGGCCACGCCGCCCGCTGTTCAGGTCAGCGGAAGGCGTCAAGTCCGGTGAGCGCCTTGCCCAGCACCAGTTGATGCATCTCGACGGTGCCCTCGTACGTGAGCACCGACTCCAGGTTCGTCGCGTGCCGCATCACGGGGTATTCGAGCGAGATCCCGTTGGCGCCGAGGATCGTCCGGGCCGTACGACAGATGTCGATGGCCTCGCGTACGTTGTTCAACTTGCCGAAGCTGACCTGCTCGGGACGCAGGCGGCCGGCGTCCATGCGCCGCCCCAGATGGTGGGCGAGCAGAATCCCCTTGTGCAGTTCGACCGCCATGTCGGCGAGCTTGGCCTGGGTGAGCTGGAACCCCCCGATGGGCCGCCCGAACTGCTCGCGCGTCTTCGCGTAGTCGACGGCGGCCTCGAAACAGGACCGGGCCGCCCCCATGGCACCCCAGACGATCCCGTACCGGGCATGGGAGAGACAGCTGAGGGGCCCGCGAAGCCCGGTGACACCAGGAAGTACGGCATCGGTGGGCAACCGCACGCCGTCCAGCACCAGCTCACTGGTGACAGAGGCACGCAGGGACCACTTGTGCTTGATCTCGGGCGCGGAGAACCCGGGGCTGTCGGTGGGCACGACGAACCCACGGATCCCGTCATCGGTCTGCGCCCAAACAACGGCGACACCGGCGACGGACCCGTTGGTGATCCACATCTTCCGCCCGGAGAGCACCCAGTCACCACTGCCGCCATCCCGCTTGGCGTAGGTACGCATACCGGCGGGGTCGGACCCATGGTCGGGCTCGGTGAGCCCGAAGCAGCCGATGACGTCACCGGAGGCCATCCGGGGCAGCCAGTGCTGCTTCTGCTCCTCGCTCCCGAAGGCGTGGATGGCGTACATGGCGAGGGACCCCTGCACGGAGACGAGGGACCGAATCCCGGAGTCGGCGGCCTCCAACTCCAGACAGGCAAGCCCGTACTGCACGGCGGAAGCCCCGGCGCACCCATACCCGTCGAGCGACATCCCGAGGGCACCAATACCCCCCAGCTCCCGGGCAAGCCCCTTGATGTCCGGCAGCTCCCCCGCCTCGAACCACTCACTGACATACGGCAGCACCCGATCCGCAGCCCAGGCCCGCACGGTGTCCCGGATCGCCAGGTCCTCCGCGTCGAGCGTGTCGTCGAGCCCGAGCGGGTCGGCGGGATCAAAAGGGGGCAGCTTCGCGAACGCAGCCACAGGGAAGCCTCCGATAACTTTAACTAGCACCGCTAGTTACACACCCCCGACGCTACGACGAAGCATGCCGCACGTCCACGGGTGAGGGCGAGATCGGTCGTCGCCTACGGCCTTTCCACCCGTGCGAGCCAACCGAGACGCGGGCCTCTGCCGTAGGGGCGAAGACCCATCGGCGACTACGGGCCAGAACCCTCCACCCGATGAGGTATGAGCTTCCCATCCGGGAGATACCCGCAAAGTCGACAGCGGCCCGCAGCCGCCAACGCTCCCCGACGCCCCACGACAAAGCCCCACAACTGGACGGACCGAACGGGCGGGCGGGCGGGAAAAGCTCTAACTCGCAGCCGCCAACGAACCCCCACACCCCACGGCAAAGCCCCGCAACTGGACGAGCCGAACGGGCGGGCGGGAAAGGTTCTGACCCGCAGCCGCCGACGGACATCCGCCCCCGCAGGAGACGCCCACGTCTCAAACAGCCCGCACGGGCGGGCGGGTGGGAGAACAGCGCGGTCACACCGACACGCGGGACCCCGCAACCTCCCGAGGCCCAGGCACCGCAGCCAGCCCAACCCCCTCACACTGCATGACCCGCGGCAACCGCAACGCCATCACCGCCCCCAACACCAACAACCCCGCACTCACCAGCAACGTCACATGCAACCCGTGCACAAACGCATCCCGAGCCGCAGAACGCAGGGCCGCCCCAGGCGACCCCCCAAGCCGCCCGGCAACCTCGTACGCCTCGCCCAGCGAATGCCCCGCCGCAGCCGACGCCCCCGCCGGAACCCCCGGCACCGACCCCACCCCCGGCGCGTACGCCGCGTTCATCACACTCCCCAGGAGCGCGATCCCGATCCCCGCGCCCAGCTGGTACGACGTCTCACCGATCGCCGCCGCCCCACCCGCCTGCGCCGCCGGAGCCTCGGCCAGCATCGACTCGTACGCCCCGAAGAGTGTTGTCTCCAGGCCGAAGCCCAGCAGCACGAACCCGGACAGCAGCAACCCGGGGTTGTCCTGCCCGCCCATCGCCATCAGCAGCACGACCGCCGCCGCGGTGAGGCAGAACCCGGCACTCACCATCGCCCGCGGCCCGAACCGCCGCAGCAGCCGCGCCCCCACCAGCCCGGCCGCCATCGCCGCGAGCGTCAGCGGCAGCAGCCGTAGCCCCGTCTCCAACGGGGAAAGCTTCAGCACCAGTTGCAGATACTGCGCCGCGATCAGCTCAAGGCCGACCAGCGCGAGCATCGCCAGCACGATGCACCCGACGGACGTACTGAACGCCGGCCGGGCGAACATCCCCAGGTCCACCAGCGGATGCGTACGCCGCCGCTGCCGCCGTACGAACACCACCAGCAGCACGACACCCACCACCAGCGGCACGACCGTCAGGAAGTTCCCGGCGCCCTCCCCGCCGCCCAGCCGCTTCACGCCCAGCACGACGCCGAACAGCCCGCCCGCCGCCGTCAGCGCGCCGACCACGTCCCAGGGACCGGTGTCCCGCTCGCCGCGCGACTCGGGCAGCAGCAGCCGGCCGACCGGAAGGCTGACCAGCATCAGCGGAATGTTGACGAGGAAGACCGAGCCCCACCAGAAGTGCTCCAGCAGGAACCCGCCGAGCAGCGGCCCGACCGCCGCACCCACCGCGGCCACCGCGCTCCAGACGCCGATCGCCAGCGCCCGCTCGTGCCGGTCGGGGAAGACCTGGCGCAGGATCGAGAGTGTCGCGGGCATGATCATCGCGCCGCCGACACCCAGCAGCGCCCGGGCCAGGATCAGTACCTGGGCGCTGTCGGCGAGGGCGGCCAGAGCGGAGGCGACGCCGAACAGCGCGTATCCGAGGAGCAGGATCCGCCGCCGGCCGACGCGGTCGCCCAGCGTGCCGAACAGGATCAGCAGCGAGGCACAGACCAGCGGATAGACGTCGACGATCCAGAGCAGCTCTATCGCGCCGGGCCGGAGGTCCTCGCTGACGGCGGGTACCGCCACGTGCAGCACGGTCGCGTCGACCGCGACGAGCAGCAGGCTGGTGCAGAGGACGAGAAGGACGACCCAGCGGTTGGCTCCGGCACCGGCCCCGGCCGCCCGGCGGCGCAGCGCAGCGGCAGCCCTGGTCGTCCCGGACATGTACGTACCTCCAAGGTTCCCTCGCGTTCGGCGGTCCGCGGGGTGGGGACTCCCCGGGGCTCCGGCTGAGGAGGAGCGGTGTCCTCAGTCCGCGCGGCGAATAGCGAGTGGTCCGACAGCGTACGCGAGTTCGCAGCGGCGAAAAGTGGCGGACCTCTCACGCGCCCACGGAACCCGTGTGGCGTACACCACGCACCCGGCGGGCCGCCCGCCTCCACGCCCGCCCGCGTTTCGTACGCCCTCGATAATCGACCGGTGACAGATCTTGGAACCCGCCCGCCACCCGCGCTTCCCACGCTCCGCCGAGCGGCGCCCGCCCTGCTCGGGTACGCGGCCGTCCGTTTGCTGGGCCTGGTCGCGCTGGCCGTGTGGAGCGCGGCGCGGGACAAGAGCGCGTACAAACTGCTGACCGCCCGCTGGGACTCGGTCTGGTACACCCGGGTCGCCGAACTCGGCTACGGCTATGAAGTGCGTCTCCCCAACGGCGATGTGCACTCGAACCTCGCCTTCTTCCCGCTGCTCCCCTGGCTGGAACGGCTTCTGGCCTCGGTTACCCCGATGTCGTACGCCGACGCGGGCTTCGCGGTGAGCGTCCTGGCCTCGCTGGCCGCCGCGTGGGGGGTGTTCGCGGTCGCGGATCACGTGTACGGCCGCCGGGCCGGGGTCTGCGCGGTGCTGCTGTGGGCGGTGCTGCCGGTCGGGATCGTCCAGTCGATGGCGTACAGCGAGTCACTGTTCACGGCGCTGGCCGCCTGGTCCCTGTACGCGGTCCTCACCGGCCGCTGGCTGACGGCGGGCACCCTGGCCCTGCTGGCGGGCCTGACCCGCCCGGTGGGCCTCGCGGTGGTGGCGGCGGTGTGGACGGCGGCCATCGCCTCGTACGTACGGGACCGAGGCGTCTCGTACATACGGGACCGAGACGCCCCCGCTGCCCCGCACGACTCCCCCGCCTGGCGACGCGCCCTCGCCATGCTGATCGCGCCGCTCGGCGCCGCCGGATACGTCCTGTGGGTCGGCCATCGCACCGGCAAGGGCCCCCTGGGCTATCTCGACGTCCAGGCCGGCTGGCGCAACGGCTTCGACGGCGGCGCCGCCTTCGCCCGCTTCGTCGCCGACAAGTTCACGTCGTTCCCGTCGGCCCTGGCCGGCGTCGGACTGATCGTCGGCGTGGGCCTGCTGATCTGGCTGTACGTCACCTGCGTACGGCAGCGCCAGCCGTTGCCGCTGCTGGTGTACGCGGGTGTCGTCACCCTGCTCGCCCTGTGCGCGTCGAGTTACTTCGGCTCGAAACCGCGCCTGTTGCTGCCCGCCTTCCCCCTCCTGCTGCCGCTCGCCCGGGCGCTGGCCCGGCTGCGTACGTCCGGATCGGCGCTGGTGACGGGCGTCGTCGCGGTGGCCTCGGCGGTCTACGGGGCGTTCTGGCTGAACGGCTCCGGTCCGCCCTGACCGGCAGGCGAATTCCGGACGACCGCGCGGTGAACTAATTCGAAAGGGCCATAAAACAAGCCCGCCGCATGATCAATGGAAATGAAGGGAAGGTGCGCCTCTCAATAGCGATTCTGCGGAATTAAACATCATCCTGAGAGGAATCCCACATCACATCGTCATTACAAAGCCGCAGCTTGGGCGGAGAACTGCGCTCACTCGCTGTAACGTCGATTGAGTGAGTACCGAAGGAAACCTCGCCCGTCTGGACCGGGTGTTCGCGAGGCTGGACCGGGAACCGGAACGGCCGACCCACATGGATGTGCCGAAGATGAGCCGGCACAGGATCGCGCTCCTTGTCGCGACCCTGGCCTTCTATCTCGCCACCGTGTGGGCCGTCGTGATCACCTCGTGGCTGGTCCGGCTCGACTGGCAGGTCATGTTCTTCCGGCCCTACCAGCAGTGGCCGGAGATCCACGCGTTCCTCGACTACTACGTGGTGCTCGGCCAGCGCGGCCCCACCGCCGTGATGATCTCGGCCTGGCTGGGCTGGCGCGCCTGGCGTCAGCACACCCTGCGCCCGCTGCTCGTGTTCGGCGTCGCACTGCTGCTGCTCAACATCACGGTCGGTGCCGCCAAGATCGGCATGGGCCGGCTCGGACCGCACTACGCGACCACCATCGGCTCGAACGAAATGGGTATGGGCGGGGATATATTCCCCAGCGGTCACACCGCGAACGCCGTGGTGACCTGGGGGATCCTGGCCTATCTGGCCACCGGCCCGCTGGCCAGGCGCTGGCTGTCCGCCGGTTCGGCGCTGATGTCCCTCGGCGTCGGCCTCACCACGGTCTACCTCGGTACGCACTGGCTGAGCGATGTCGTCCTGGGCTGGGTCGCGGGTCTGCTGGTCCTGCTGGCGCTGCCGTGGTTCGAGCCGCTGATCCCCCGTACCGAGACCTGGATCCTGTCGCTGCGCGACCGCTGGCGCGCCCGTGGCACCGGCATCGGCACGGCGCCCGTACCGGCCCGGGTCGGCACACCCGCGCTGCTGGGGCCGCACGCGACCGCCGAGGAAGAGGCCACGGCCCGCGAGAACACCACCCCGGCGGCCCGTTCGTCCCGGGCGCCCGCCCACCCCGTCCATCCGCACGCGGCGCGCTCGGAGCGCACCCCGGTCACCCCGGCCGGCAGCCGTCGCCCACCGCACGCGGACCGCGCCCCGCGCGGCACCGGCACCCCCTCGGCCCGCCCGCTGCCCGGCAGCGGCTGAGCCACAGGGACGCGCCGGCGGGCCTGGAGCTGATCCGCCGGACAGGCCCTAGCCCTTCCAGCAGCGGGTCACCCTGCCGTCGGCGATCTCGAAGTTGAGCCGCCCGGACCGGTACTCCATGGTGATGATCGCCCCGGGCGGCAGCGACCGCACCGCGGACCAGCCGCGCTCCCGGGCGAGCCGCTCGGCCCGTGTCGAGTCGAGGCCGATGTACGAGTCCGGATGGTCCTGGGGTTCTTCGGGCCTGGGAATCGATGCCATGCCCGTCACCGTAGGCGCCCACGGGCGGCCGGGGGAAGCCCGGCCCCGGACAGCCACGCATCTCTCGGTACAACTGCGGTCACGCTTCTGTCACAAGATCACGACGCCCGTTTCAAGCGATAATCATCACGCGCAGGTAATTCGCCATCCCTCGGAGAGCCCCCGATAAACCCCGTCCAAGAACGCCGGAAGGACGACTCGGGGACGGTGAATTGCGCCGCTCATCTCCACG
>Ga0307513_10008491_pt1 | contig 13125 bp, 9 predicted proteins | sample 15_EM_MG_FD_202174 | JGI IMG/M metagenome (GOLD analysis project Ga0307513, IMG submission 202174) | Populus trichocarpa ectomycorrhiza microbial communities from riparian zone in the Pacific Northwest, United States - 15_EM | ecosystem: Host-associated > Plants > Roots > Unclassified | place...
CTTTTTGGGGAGGTGCTCCCATGGAATCACTTCGAAGCGCTCGGAAGCGCTCGGAGGGTACGGCGGCTCCACCGAAGCACACCGGTTGACCACAATCGCATAAAATCCAAAGTAGATTTTCCTGATGCAGACATCCCCAAGTTCTCAACCCATCCTCTCGGAAAACATCGAAACAGGCCCGCAATCCAAACCAACGTATAAACTTTCTCCCGTGACCTATTCCCCCTGTGAAGGCGGATACATAAGTGGGATTGGCGGACGAGGTTCCAAAAAGAGGTGAGTGGAATGTTCCCGCGCAGGCGAGACGTTCGTGTTTTTGTGTAGTGCTCGCGCGTTTGTCTACGTCCTGATAACTCTTCGGGCACACCCACAGGGAGTGTATTGTGCACCGACCTTGGGCGGAGTCGCATGCGAGGCTCCCGCCTGACTGAGATAAACTATCAGTTGGTCAGTGGGACATTCGGTCGTTAACGAAAACCCCCGTCCTCTTCAATGAATCACCGCAGGACGCTGATCAACTTACGTTCGGAATGAACGTGCCCAAATGATGGAACGCACTTCCTGGTGTACTTCGTCCTCGGCCACTTTTGCAGCGATCGATTCCTCGATGGGCTCCCGCAAATTCCTCTTTCTCGGCACACAACCTCACATCCAGTGTCAATTCTGGTGATCCCTAGAAGCCCCTTCTGTCTAGATCAGCGCGGATCCAGCTCTGTTCGGACAACTCCTCCACCGAGCGTGTCATTCGACAAATTCGGAAGGCTCTACCAAGTTTCTCGAAGCTCAGTTTTACCCGATTCCCTTTGATTGTTCTATCTCACAATGAGATCACTCACGACCCGATCGCACTCCGTAACCGATGTCTCTCGACCTCTTTACGACTCACATGAATGGGTACGTAGATCTGCGTCGGAATTTTTTTTGACGGGCGCGTTCCATTCTGTGGTTGCGATACGACCACAGCGCGGATTGGCTGGTGTGTCATTCCTGTAACAGTTCTTCAATGCGTTCGCCTTGTGTGCCTTGGATGCGTACCTTCTTATCTTCTTACCTGTCGTATTCTCCTACTCCTTAGTCCCCCGGTGAAGGATTCCCCTATGTTTTCGCGAAGTCCCCTGCATTGCAACGACTCAATCGTCTTGACAGATCTTCATCTAGCTTTCACATCTAACTCAACAACGCATATCATGGAATTAAGTATCAGCAATGTGTGCTAAACCTTCAAGATAACTATTTGGTGTGGCCCGTTGACTATCTGGACAAGGCACATCACCATGTCATCCTTTTTCACTTCTTGCTCAAGTTAACGTAAGCTCCCGATGGCCTCCGTCCTCCCAGTGCCGCTTCTCAGAAGTGTCTACAGGAAACGAAGAACATACGCAGATCCACGGCGATACTCCCATGATTTTACACGCTTCCGCCTCGGACTATATACATTGGTCCCGACCTGGTGACCATACGGAAATGCTTGAATCGCCCGAACCCGAACATCTTACTCCTCCTGGGTGTCACTACCACCCCCCTCCGGCTCGTTTTGAGTTGGATACCTGGCAGGGCCTCATCCAGACATATCAAGAGGCACCATGTTGCGGGCCGATTTGGATTGGTCGGTGTTCCTCCTACTGTACCCATCCTACGATTGTCCCTGTTACCAGTTACCTGACGTCGCCGACGGCTTCTGGTTCCTCCACTCTTGTAATGTGATCCATGATGGCCTCAAGGGAGGACGTGGTCGCTCTATATCCGACAATAGGAAGCTTAACGAAAGGACATTTGGCAGTGTTTTGAATTGGTGGTGTTCGGGCTGTTCAATGGCTCGTGGACCGGATACAGCGGTGCCGCAACAAGGTACCCGTCGCCAAGGTCAATCTCTACCCTCTCATCCGCCCATTTGATGCTGATTATGTGGTCCACACCTCCAGGCAGAACGAACCTTCGCAGCTTATGGGGCTGTGTGAACATCTTACGGTCGTCTCAGCGATCGTTCCCCCATTCTGCGATAGTCCAACTGCGAGAACACTGAAAAGTCTGCCCATTGTCCCTCGTTAATCTGTGCTTCCCCGACGTGAAATGGCGGTATCCTGGTCAAAATATCATTATCCGAAGGGCTTGACTTCATTGGATAACAAGACTTACGGTAATGTTTCGGAACTTGGTTTGAACGGTAGAAAGTGGAGCTCGGAATTTTAGGATATGTGAAGTGAGTACCTCGACACTACGCCATGTACGGTCTCGGGCCCGCCGAATTCCATTTACCACAAGGTAGAATCACAAATTGATGGGAATTTCTGGCACAAAGCCGGTTCTGAAACATCCTAACAAGGACATGTCGTCCAACAACCACCTAGACCGTGTGTTTTACGCCGTGGACCCCGATCGTGGTGTAGTGTACCCATGGCCTTTACTATTGTTGACATGACCCTTGTCTCACTCTCGGACCTAAGCAGCTGCGTATATATATACCACTTGTAGCATACCTGAGCCATTAACCTTCTCTTGAGTTCTCGTATTGCGCGTTTCGTCACGCGCAAGTCAAGATTGTTATCGTCCCACAGATGAAAAAATCACAGATCAGGCCGAGTGTCACGGAATGTGTCGAGTTTGTTGTGAGTTTCGTTGATACCCGCCTTTGAGTGTCTAATATAGACTCACTTCAACTGGGGCGGTTTCCCCAATGTCCGGCTATCTAGCCCACCCAGGTTTCTTCGTCTGGTAGCCAGAGGGTGGACCCTCTTAACCGGGGGGGTCCTGAAGGGGTCCCGCAGAGGGAGGGGGGGTCCGGAGGGGTCTCTGATGCTGTGATAGGGACCGACCACAATGCAGGTGCTTCCATTACATCCATAATACAGATAGTGACACCAGGCGGCCGATGTTCAGAAGCTTTGGTTCAGCGAGCCGTTACCGCCTCGTACTACGGAACACGAGGTACAAGGGATTGAAACCGATGAAGCACCCCCTGTCAAGCGACTAAACGGGGAAGTTACAATATTAGGGGAGGGACCTTTTGCTGAAGGAACGTATTGTGAAGTTTGGGTCGGGGGATGGGAGCAAAGTGGCAAGGAGAAAGGTAACGAGGGAGTTAGTGGGGAGAGAGCAGGCGTTGAGAAAGTGAGTCCGAGTTCACTACTCCTATCCTGCTGATATGGTTCTTTGTAGGTGGCCTTGAAAGGACTTCGAATTCTCAAAACACTGGAGAGGACACGCAAGGTTCGACATTTACTGCAGACTGTCCCCTCGCTGCTTGCTCATCCACCCTTCTCCGGCCATCAGAGATTTGAACGCGAGCTGGCGAGGTGGGCAAAACTACGCCATCAAAACATCCTGCCGTTCTACGGTGTATACAGTTCCTAGACTCTTCTGCCGAAAGGTTCCCATGGTTGCCCAGGGATAACCACTATCGGATCACGCCTCTACATGGTGAGTAGAACGCCGTACGAGAGAAGACGTGAGGTCAATTCAAGTCCCTTAGGTAACACCGTGGTGCAAAAACGGGAATCTACTGGTCTATATCAAGAGCAATCCTCAGGCAAATAAAAACTATCTGGTAGGCTGTATCGTAAGCTATTGTAGGGGGCTGGAGTCTCACTAGTCACTTGTTACGTAGTTGTGTGGCTCCGCCGCTGGCTTGAGCTACATCCACAAACGGGGTATCGTTCATGGGGACGGTAAGTGGGCCGATAGAGATCCTCTGAGTATACATGATTTGACATATTCCACAGTCAAATGTGTAGGTCGTTCATACTTCGTGTGAAAGGCTATTTACTGAAGGGACGCAGAAAAACGCGTTTGTCTCTGATGAGGTGAGCTCTGCGTTCACATCTGGCTCATGGACTACGAGCCGACCACGATCTGGTAAGGGCATACCGCAGATCTGTGACTTCGGAATCGCAAGTATTGTGAAGGACGTCACCGAAAAAGCGGAGTCATGGGTGGTGTCACCCGGAGATTCTGACAGGCCTCTAGCCCCCGAGCTCATCGAGAATAGAGGTGCCTCTGCAACAACCCATTCCGACACATACGCGTTCGCGATGCTAATGCTGGAATGTATCATGGAGGAGATCCCGTTCCCCAACCTCTCTCGCGATGCCGCGGTCGTTTACGGGAGGCTGAACACCAGACAGCACCCGCGTCGACCGGATGGACAAGACCGGAGGAACCGTGTTTCGGACGGGTTGTGGGACATTATGATGCGTTCCTGGTCTATTGAACCCGACCACCGACCTACAATGGAACACGTCCACAGTTTCTTTTTAGATCAGATTTGACATGATGATGTTAGTATCGAGAATTTCGATTCCCGTTAATGACACCATCCTTGCGACGACGTGTCTTATCACTACTAGCATGCAGATCTCCTCGGAATCGTAGAAGACAGGGGCGGTTGGTTACATGTTGCACTTCGGCTCTGGCCACTAACAAATGGTCAATGCGTTCCACCCTCATGACCTCGACGTCACAGCTTCATCACCCTCGTAAGCTCATCCACAGGCGCGATGGAACGTGATGGCTGCCCCGCTCCGTTACGGGGAAATCTACACAATGCCATCATGTATTATATGTCGTTCCCTCCTCACAGATAGAATACTTTCTTGTTTACGTACCAGTCCCTAATACAATCGAGGAGAGACTTGGTTTTTCTCAGTGAGAGTCTTCCGGTGAACGAAGACGGTTTCGGATTCCCGCGTTCGCAACTCCCGCGAGCCTAAGTTTGGAACCAATCGGTGATTCTCAAGTTAAGGCTTGAGCCTGACTGACGGCCATGGTTCGTCAAGTTGGACATTGACTGCGGGAGGGATGGCACTGTCCCGACGGCGTCAGATCGTGAATATCACCGACAAACCTGTACAAGTATGGCCTATCGCCCTCGGATGCAGCACGGCCAACCCCACGCGGAACGAACGTGATGGGTGACTGTCCGTAAGGCTACGAGCGCGAACCCAGGACTCCTCTTCGGATCCAGGTTCAAATCACCTCATCGTTCAACACCACTGGTCAACCGAATGACCTTCAGTCGTAAATCGACGAACGTGCTTACAATTGTATATTAAACTTCGTACGTGTTATAGTCCTATGGGTAATCGCACGCCCAGTCCATGGATGGGACAGGTGTTACGGGACACCCTGGCGACACGTCCATTTCCCCGTCTACCTCCTCGGATACGACAGCCTCAACTACAATCGCCCCCTCAATCGCAACCTCCTCCCAGGTTGCAGGGTCATACCCAAATAGGTGATACAACCTCTTCAGTTGACAAGCCCGAGAAACACGAAGATCGGTCCAGTCCGTGGGACTTGGTTCATTCCATGATCGCGTGAACGGAACAGGTTGTTTAACACTCCCCATCCGACACGGAGAACCTTTGTAGTGCGTCGTGAGAAACCAAAGGTGTTCGTACTCCACGGTCGCATCAGTGATATGCTGTTTCAAGGCAGTTAGGCGTCCTATTCCGTGAGTTCGATAGAACCGGAGTGTATCGTTCTCAATCAACCTCCAACCATCGTGGTCCGCCGCGGTTATGACACCAGTGGTCCAGGCCCACATGACCACAACTTCAGCTGTGCTCAAGCACTGAAGCTCTTCAAGGCGCCTGATGGCTGTGATGATCTTGGCAGGTGTGTGAAGAAATGCCAACCAAGTGTATGAAGCCGTGGAAAACATGCAGTCGAGAGCAGTCCTTCTCCCTTCTTCTGTGGACAGAACCTCTTCACAGGAGGTGAAGTTCGAGCGGCGGAGATGGTTCCGCCACAGGTCTGACGACGCAAACTCGATCAGGACAACCACAGAGTTCATGGGCTCGTGATAGAGTCTCCCCATTGATACCCAATCCTGGCGAGGTGGGTCTGGGGTGGGCTGGAACGGGTTCCCAACTGCTTGAAGAAGTTTATCAAGGTCATTGTATGAGACGCTCTCTATCTGCGAGGAAAACCACCCGGACATGAGCCTATGGAAGGCCTTTAGAGCCAAACCACGAGATTTTAGAGGATGGGTTGGTAGAAGTGTCGATGAGAGGATGGGGAGAATGGTTGCGCCGAAATCAGCGGATACCCGACTGTTGGATAGGATGTAGAGGGCCATGAATCCTGGGTATGGTGGGGACTCTATGGTATAGAACTTTTCGCTTAACGACAAGAAATCCAAGAGGGGGGGTATCCAAGCACGTCGCACATGGAGTATATCCTCTGGGTCACCAAAATAGAAATGCTTCCCTAGTGGTTCCACCACTCTGCTGGCCATCTGGTATCGGCCATGCTCTTCGTATTTGGAGTTGAGAATTTCGGCGATCCACGAAAAGCCAGATTCTACGTTGGCCATGACTTGAAACGGGCCGAAATGATCCGATGCGCGTAGGACCGAGGCTAGATAGTATGGGCCGGCTTTCCCCTCTCGAATGGACATTTGTAACTGTTGATGGAAAAGGTAGAATGCTGTCTGCAATGCGTCACTAATCCTTGATGAGCAAACTTGATGGGAAAGGTGGAGGGAGCACACACTTATCGTGGGGGGCATATAAATCGCAAATGTCAATTCGGAGTCCCAGAGAGATGGCCATGGTGAGGAAACTGTTTGTTTTGAGAATGGCAAGCATTTGGTCGCCACCCGCCATGAATCTCTTGCAAAAAAGACCCACTGGGAAGGGGTTGAGGACGACGGGGAGGTCCTGAACACGCCTCCACCGCCAGAAAGTCTGGAGTATTACCCTGCTCAGCCAGAGCTTATGCGTTGTGGGCAAATGTTCGGGTATACTCTCGTTATGCCACTCTATTCTGGATTCCCAGGGTGGGGCACGGGGCACGGCTTGCGCAACGAATTTGAGGACCGTAACAATCAGGATAAACATTGGCCGAGATGGGAACTCCAATTCCCGTGGAGATACCAATCCACCATCGTCACTGATACGTTTGCAGAGGTCTTCAAGTTCCTTACTCTCAGGCTCTACGCTGAGCTGGATGCTAAGGACCGATGCCAGTGCCATCCCTATCGAAATTGCATGCTCCTCCTTGCTAGGGATTAGTCGTCCATCCAACAGACAGTCGAAGAAGAGATCCACAAGGATATGAGGTGACAAGGCTCCTGCAATCTCCGGGTACCAGATTGTGTCTCCAACGAACCGGACGGTAGAAAATATTACATCGGGATCTGTGATGGAATGGAGGACCCATGAGATGCAACGTGCGTCTGCCTCGCAGACCTCCCAGTCGATCGAAATGTCCTTGAAGATCCGGGTGGGTGGCACCACGACAGCAGCGATTGGTATGTGCCCCGCTTCCTGTACTATAGCCGGAACGCAACGAAAGCCCTCCGATGCACTGCGAACTCCGGAAAGGAGACGCTTAAGACTTCGCCCTAGGTTTCTGGTAGAAGGGAGTGATGTGATAACTGATCGCAGCGAGCGAGCGAATGCGGCGTCACTACGTGTCAGGTATCTGAGGGTGGCCTGGGCGAGGACAGAAGGAGGCGTTTGGTAGGGGCAATTGTAGTACAGTGTTGCTGCGAGAGTAAAGAAGACGTAACAAGTGACCCCGGAGACCGCGAAGGCCATGATGACCCCAGCAACGGTGCGGCTGGTCACCCGCAGATATCGCGATAGCGCGCACCCGAGCAACAGTAAGGCAAGCTGAAGCATCGCCGGGAGGCTCTCGATGACGAGGTAAAAATGCCACTTCTCAAATCCATCCAACTTCCGCTGTCTGTCCCGGCTCTTGTCTGCAGCAGAGCCCCCGTGGTTTCGGAGATATCGATTGACCCATTGCTTTCCAAGCATCGCCAGGAATGCGGCGAAGAGTGAGGTGGCGAGACTCGCGTAGAGTAGAGATTGGACGGTGACGATTTCGGGAGGGGGTCCGGTCCAGGTGGTTGCGTTGGGGTCCGCGTCGGGGAAGAGGGTGTTGTTCATGGTGTGGATCAGGATCCGCATGTAGGTGGCGGTCGCGTCGTTTGGATCCGGCTCGAGCTTTGATTGGACATCAATTATGAAAGCTGAGCTGACTGCAGAGAACAGACCGGCCTGGGTACATTCCGGAATCAGTGTTTAGTGTCGAGGACAGGAACAGGATGACCCAACGAAAATGAGGGATGTATTCAAGTCTTCGTCATACTTTCTGACGTAACCCCGGTCGAATTCTTCAGATTCTCTGCGATACACAGCGAAGAAGTCGGTGCGTGAGTCATTGGTCCTCAGCGGGTCGAAGAATTCTTTGAGGGCGGAATGGAGGCTGGATCGGAGGTCAGTTATGGCTGACCGCCGCAGCAATCTAACGGGCTGGTCGCACCACTTGGGATCTATCTGGACGACCGTTGGCTGTTGCGGTCGAAACTCCTCACCAGATATCGCGGGGGGGTGGGTTCGTCATTGGTGGTCGTGGGGGGAGGGTTCAAACCAAAGGCGCTTATGCAGCTGGGATGACGTTGGTGGCGCAATGAAAGAAAACATTTACGTACTAATTCTGGGTACTCCCTAGTTTGCACGTAGGCGATTTCCTCGCGGAGTGGGTACAGTAACAACTGCGACCTTCCAACCACTCAGGCAATCGTCCAGAAATCCTTCCTTCTTCTCGTGCCAGAAGTTCTGCCCAGCTCTCGCAACCCGCAGTTCCTCAATCAAGCACTCGTACTCTTATGATGCGTGTTGTGCTTTGCCTTGATGATAAGATATCGCACCATGGCAGGTGAGCGTCCCATGATCAGACCCGTCTGTGGATCAGGTAGCTCCCACAAGTACGGGGGGATCATTACCTTCAGATTCGGGATTGTTCGCGCTGGAAAGGGGTGAATGGGGATTCCGATCGTCCTCTTCGTACGGCGTAGGGTCTTTCCCCTGGAGTTGTGGCAACGGTGGGGCACCCCAGGGATTCGTCGTGACAATGTGCTGGCCATGTCGGACGATTGGTCGAGACATCAGGCCCGTCAGGCTTGAGTACTTGAGTCTTTTCCCAGGGACGAATAAAGCTTACGCTGTTCCCTGGCGCGGTTCCTGCCCCATTGTGCGTACTTCCCTGACATCGGTAATCTATCTATTTGTCCTCTCGCAGACGTGACTCCCACTTAAATCTTGGTGTCAGCCTCTTGTACTAACCCTATACTCTGTGTTTGTGGACTTCCAGCAACGGCGTGCAGTTTTTGTGCTCGAAGTCTGCATCGGAGCCAATCTCCGACGTGGGAACCTTGCTTGATCCGGCTCCGCTTCCAGTCTCAATCGGAACGGCACACGGTTATTTTACGCCATTGTTCGTCTCTCCGATTGTCCTTGGGAGTTTCGTTCACCCGCCTGACCTCGGATGACCCTTTTTCGCGTAGGAGATTAGAAGGGCAGAAGCCCGCGATCTGGGGTGAGGATGTTTGCATTACGACTTCCGTCAGTTGTTGTTGGTCTTGGGCTGGTTCTCTTTTGTCCGGCGATTTGTGGGATGGCGACCATTGTCCCTCTGCAAATATAAACTCGCCAACGCTTTGCTCTTGAAAATTCGTGCAAACTGGCTTATCTTATAAAGTGACTTTTACTCCTGCTCTGTGCACGCGCCGTCCTCCTCTATTCCACCCGAGGCTGTATACACCGTCACTGCCATGGATTCATTCCTCGACTTCGACTTTACATCTCTGCTACCAAACAGCGAGGGAGCCAAAGTGTCTCCTTCATACGGTCCCTCTGATGCCGCCCCAAGCGAGTTTGCCGATTTCCCCGTTGATGCTGAAAGACCAGGGGCTGGCCTCTCGAACACCCTCTGCGTCATCTCATAGTTCCCGGTCTTCTTTCACCTCTCCATACCCCCTCCTGCCGTTTCGGTAAGCCTCCGGCGTTCACATAGCCTGTGTGCGCGTTGTTAACCTGATCTGCAGATTCAAGGATACTGCCTCTCCCGCCGCTAGATCTCATGCTCATGGACATTATTGGGCTTCGCTAAAAGGACTCTTGTAAATCATCCGTTTCAACCTTTCGCGTACGGGTTTTCTAATGCATCATTCCGATTCTAGCGTCACACAACCTTGTATTACCAACGTACTCCCCACCCCCCCTCCGACCTTGATGGTCGTGTAGCTGTGAATTATGTTGTACATTTTTTTCTTCGCCAGTTCAGTAGCCCGGCTCTCTTTCCATCCTAGTTTTTTCTCCCCGCGCCCCTGATTTATTCTTTGTCTATCGTTTCATTTCGCTCTGTATCGCTATCGCCTACGTTTTCGCAATAGAGGCTGGGTGTCGGACACGGTTCCTGCGCTTGGGCAGCAGGGTCTCAGCGCCTCCACCGGGGGTCGCGTGTTGGAACAACTTGAAATCGTGGTCTGAGCTGACTCTTCGTACCGAGATTTGTGGGGTGTATGACAGGTTGCACCCAAGCAGGGCGCGTAAATGGTTAAAAATCGCGGATCAGAGATCTCAAAGGCATGATGGGCTGATTTCTTCGGCAGATCCCGGATGTAGACGCCTCTTCAGTTGCGTGACCTTTGTGACGCGCTCCCAAAAAACACGTCCATTGTCTTCCAAGAACGGCCGACGATGCCTCTTTGTACCCCGTATCCCTTTATCATGGTCGCTCGCTCTCCAATCTGCCCCCTGCCTTGTAGACCATGGTCGAGCTTCTTTACCCCCTCTTCCCCATCGCGTCGTTCCTTGGTTTCGTCTTGGTATTGATACCTCTTCCATGGCATCTTCAAGCTTGGAATTCCGGGACCTGCTTCTACGTGTTCTGGACCTCTCTTGCATGCCTCAACCAGTTCATCAATTCCGTTGTGTGGGCCAGTGACGCGATGAACAAAGCTCCCGTATGGTGCGATATCTGTGAGTCTGGATTTCCTTTCACTCTCGTAGAAGCTCCTGACGTGTGTGTCGCGTATAGCTACCCGGATAATGCTGGCCGCTGCAGTTGGGATTCCCGCGTCTTCACTGTGTATCATGCGGAGGCTACATAGCATCACAAAGATCCAAGCAGTCTCACTCACTTACGCAGAGGTATGCCTTGCTTTCCCCCCTTTTGCCACGGCATACTCACGGGGTGATAGAAACGACGCGCAATCATTATCGACTCCTGCCTTTGTATACTTTTTCCGATGATCTATCTGGTCTTTGGTACGTTCCTCCGCATGAGAAATGACGGCCTTCTGATTTTTCCCCCTTCAAAGCATACATCGTTCAAGGCCATCGCTTTGACGTGTACGAGCAGTTCGGATGCTTTCCCGTTATTTATAACACCCTCCCCGCCTATTTCTTGGTTCACATGTGGCCCGTCGTCTTCGGGCTTTGTTCGGCATGGTTTTGTGGTAAGTTCCTACGGAGCTCATTCAAAATTCGGTTTCTGACGCCAGCTTAGTTCTCACTCTCACCTCATTCGTTCGCCGACAAGCTCAGTTTAGTCAGTTTTTGTCAGCAAACTCATCCCTCACCGCCAGTCGATATTTCCGTCTGATGGCTCTAGCCTGCACGGAAATTCTGTGCACCGCTCCGTTGGCTATTTTCTCGATGGTAATCAACGCAACAGCCGCTCCTATCGCACCATGGGTCAGCTGGGAGGACACCCATTACGATTTTGGTCGTGTCGGGCAGGTTCCGGCTGTCATCTGGCAAAGGAATCACCTCATAGTCGCTGGTTTAACCCTCACCAAGTGGTCCGGCGTCGTTTGCGCGTTCATCTTCTTTTTCTTCTTTGGATTTGCTGCCGAAGCTCGAAGACACTACTCCAGCGTGCTCACCAAGTTCCTCCTTACATGCCGTCTCAAGAAACCCGCTTCCTCCAACGAAAAATCTGGGTACGTGAACGATAGTTCATCGCTCCTTGTGTTTCCTCTCTAATGACCATCCGATAGGCTTCATAAGCTCCAGCTCCCATTACACTCACCTACGAGCAGTACTTCTTCCGGTCCCGTCACACCATATCCCCCGCCGCCGGCGTACCTAGCTGATTCAAAACTCTCTCCATCATTTTCTCTTGACCAGAGTTCACTCTACACGTCGTATTTCAAAGAACTTCCAGATACACCTACGAGTCCAACGACACTCTCATCTTCGCATTGCTCATCCTCTGTATAATTTCTCACGAGCACAAAACTTTCACGGTTTCTCTCCCTTACTATCCACGTATATCTATATTTTCTTACATCTATTACTCGACGAAAACTAACGCATACTGACTCTCTCGTTCTTATCCATGTATCAATAGGGACTTTTGCGCCTGGCGCAATCGGCTGGTTCGTCCCGCCCCCTTCTTTCTGCTTCATTTGATTGCTTGGTTTGATCTACAAAGACTGCAACTGTGCTCGTAATCTTACATTCCTGGTGGGATGCTTATGCTTCTTGGTGTCTTGATCTCGTATCGCTCCTCTGCAGGACTCGTACCTGGGTGTACGACGTAAAGGACTTCTCCAGATTCTGGGCCTGGATTTTAGTTGCGGCTACCGCCGCATGGCTGGCTATCCTAGTACCGCATGTATCTCTTAGAAGAAAATATACCGTGACGTACTCTCCCACAGTCCTTGAGGCTTGACCGGCTTGACCCATCACCGACCCTCACTCCCTGGACCACGATCGAACTCGCCAGTTCGCGGGTGCCCGGAAGGATCCGGGGTACCCGTAAGGTCATGATCCCTCCCCTCGCAATCATGCGCATCGAATGTTCATCGATCTCGTTTTCGACATTGTGTGACAGCACGTCATCTCAACTGCGATAGAATGGGTGACCGAATCAAAGTTTGTTGGCACAACTGGTGACTAGAGGACTCTCAGAGCGCGGAAGCTTCCAACAAAAGGTCAGCCTAAAAACAGTATGTAGATCCATCTTGCCGTCGACTAATGCGGTACATCGATGTGACCTGGGGTGCGGAGCGCGCCGCGCTTTGGGTGGCTCGCTTTCCAGGTTTGTTGCATGATCACGAGACCCCACGATGCATGGGCGCTCTATGGCTCCTCGGCAAATTTGAGTTCTCCAATTATGAGCGGTTCGGCAGAATCGACAGGACCCCGGCCACCCCCTGTGCTCTAGCATAGAAGCCGGGGGTATTGTGGAACTCTAGCTCCGGAAACAAGGTAAAGCCGCGTAGGGTCTAATTTCCACTTTGTGTCGTTTACGTGTTAGAGGGTGCGTGGTGCAGGATTGCATGAAGTCCCGCGGGTATTTCCGAACACGCATAAAACCATGGTG
>Ga0307513_10008492_pt1 | contig 13125 bp, 12 predicted proteins | sample 15_EM_MG_FD_202174 | JGI IMG/M metagenome (GOLD analysis project Ga0307513, IMG submission 202174) | Populus trichocarpa ectomycorrhiza microbial communities from riparian zone in the Pacific Northwest, United States - 15_EM | ecosystem: Host-associated > Plants > Roots > Unclassified | place...
TGTAATTTTCCAATAAATTACCAATCTCTAAAGATTGTATTTTTCATTAATATCATGCATTATATCTAATTTGTTATACAAACAATTAAATATTAAATAAAAACTCTAATGGACACTCATCCACTTGATCCAACACTATGACATGACTTGCAAGAAAAAAAAATAGATATGAGAGGTAAAATATTATATCGAAACATCACAAATTGAGATTGTTAATTGTCATTTCCTTCTTGGCAAGAATTATTTTTATAATATAAATTTCATATCTTTTTTCACTATAATCATCAAATATGACACAATGAGCCTCTTTTTATTTTCACTGATTTCTTTTTCCATTTGATCCTTACCAATTGGATCTTTATTATTTTTTCTTGCTTATTTTTTTTTAATTTTACAGTAAATATTTTGTTGATTTTTAATTAGACAATATAATTTGTTTTGATTTAATATTTATAGGTTTGTCACGATCTTAAACAAACACTGTAATTTTTAGTTTGTTTTTAATTTTATGAGTATCTATTGTAAATAAAAATTATATATAAAATTTATTTTTGAACCCAATTGGGTTCATAAATAGAGTTACAAGTTTGACTAGTTAATTTCGGTTGGTTAGAAACTAGACTTTATGATTTGTTTCGGTTAAACAAATAATTATCTATTTATTTTTATAAAAAATACATAAAAAATATTATTATATTTATTATCCGATCCGAAGTGCAAATCAAGTAGCCAGTGTTGCATCATACTGTGTGCTAAGAACCCACTACACAATTGATAACCCTGTCTGGGCCGAAGAGAGATCACTTAAAAGCCTCCTTAAATATATCGAAGAAATGGACTCAAAACCCGATTTGCCTCTTTCATGGACGGACCAAAGCATCATATCCACACTCCATAATTTGGTCTATCACTTAAAAGCCTACTGAAATAGATAAAGTTTCATGGGCCTTTGTTCATGACAAAATTGACCTAGATTTTGTTATAATCTACCCATTTGAATCATGTTTTAAATCTTATCATTGATTTTAAATTTAATAATTTAAATTAGATGAGAGAAAAAAGATATTAAAGAATTAAATTGCTTTTGTTTTTATTGTACGCGAAACCACAACTATTCAATAATTCAAATTTAATAATTTATTGCTCTGAATTCCCCTTGTTTTCTCCTAGTCCCAATTAATTACAAGGGCCATGAATTCACGAGGCATGGAAACATTGCTGAGAACAAGAAGCCCCACTATCTAGTTACTTTCCTCGTGACTGCTTTTGCTGCTGATTAGATTGTGATGTGGGTTTTTGCAACGTTGTCTAGTGCAAGTGTCCAAATATTATAGTCACAATTCTTACAAATCCGGCCATTTTCATGGACTATATGGCCACCCAGTATTTTTATCACTGTTTAATCCAAGAATTCTTTGTTTTCTGAGGGCTTCAATCCAAGAATTCTTTGAAACACTTCATTAAGGATTTTCAATGGAAGATCATTGGCATCGATAAGACAAATTAGTCGTTATTATGAGTTCTTTGTGATGAAAAAATAACGAAATTATATAGTCTATTAATTTGTATTAGTAAACAATAGTGATTTAGCTCGTGAATGCGGGTAGAAATTATTGTCATTGAAGAAATGTTTGTAAAAATCATTCTATTGCCAACATGGGATGATTTTGCCGAAGAATTGACAAAACTTTGGTGAATTCTAGGGAGGAAAGAGGATCAGATCGCTGTGTTAGACAAAATTGGAAACGTAATGCTACGGGGACCCACCCTCACATGTGAGTAGTAGTTAACAGGGGCATAGATCACATGAACTTGAGGTTTCTTGCAGGTGTTTTGATGTCAAATGTTGGATAAGAACACAAGTCTTTTTCTTGTTTTTACTTTCTTTTCTTTTACTATTTTCATTTAAAGGTATTTTTGGGTTAAATTAGTTTGTATATCTGCGCTATAAGGAATCCAAATTATTTTAAATGTAAGAAAATAATCTAAATCTTAAGAATTTTTTGGTATTGTAATTAAAACTTGAAAATACATTCATTTTGAATGTTTTTTTTCGTAAAAATATTTTTTTATCAATATATTTCTTGTTTATCTCGACCAACACAATGCTTTTAACCAGAAGTATTGTTTTTTTTTTTTAAATATAATTGTTAAAACAAGTTAAAAAAATCAAAATAAAAAACTTAAGCATTAGAGGGTCACATTCCAACATAAAACTTATTTTGTAAGATAGATAATTGACTCGCTAAGCCTAATCACTCCATAAACCCAAGACACCACCATGAAAAGCTTATATTATATCTAAAGCTTTTTCATGAATTCATTAGTGATGCATTCTGCGAAAATTAAATAAAAAAGTAGTTCATTCCCATTTCATTTCTCGCTTAAATGGTAGACGAAACTCTAGGACAAAGAAGTATAAATGATCTCTTCACTATAAGAACTCCCTTATATCTCTATCAACTCTCTCATCAAGTGCAAGTGCTCAATAATGCTATTCTAGCTTTACAAGAAATGATAACAAAATTTCCATTATAGAAGCTCCCTCGGATCTCTATCAACTCTCTCATCAAGTGCAAGTGCTCAACAATATTATTCTAATTATACAATAACAGCTTCGTACTCTTCCATTCCATCGATATGAAATACAACACACAACATTACATGTATCAAATGCATAAAGACAACTTCGGTTCCTTGAAGGATACATGATAAAATAACATGCAAAGTAGACATGATACTCCAACTCTACAAAGAAGTTATAAAAAACACTCCTTAATATGCCTTAGCCATAAACGTTGCTATTACAATCAATCTTCTTATGAGTCTCACTCACATGCTCTTAATCATAAAAGATTTAGACATAAGAAATCACACCATTTTCAATAAGTGGGAGACCCTCTACCGTGTCATCAAGTTTTACACACTCATCTTTCTGAAGATCGTGTCTCCGTAAAGGCCAACCTGGATAACTATGATAGTCTTATAGATCCTGGAGAACATATATAAAATGTTAGAAGCATCTTAGAGCTTGTAACATCAAAGAGTGACAGTATGTGTGAAATTCACCCTACAATGTTTTATGGGTTTACTAGGATATGGTATCACAATTTTTAACCTAGCTCTATCCTTGGCCATCACAATCTCTATGTTAAAATCATATCTTATTTCAATATAAGCATCCAAGATAAAAGGAGAACAACTTAGCTCTTCGCCTTTACACAACGAAATGATGAAAAAACTAGGACATATCTCTAAAGATTTAACACATAAATGATTAACGTGGAGAATCTACTTGAACCTATTACTATTGAGGCCTTGATCGGTGAAATTTATAACTACTCATCGTGGGAACACATGTATACTCTACCTGACAGGAATTTCTTCATCGAGAAACAAGTAACAAAAAACTATATTCAAGTATGAAAGTAAATGTCACTAGACATGGACTTCCTCAGATATAGAGAGTAGAATCCCCACAATATCATTAGTCTCCCACCAAAACATTAAGAGAAGCACCAAAGCATATATTCACGATCACCTAACTTTCCTTGAACTCTTAACCATGCCTCTAACCACCATACTTATTGAGGTGTTAGCTGCCATCAAAGAAAAAGAATTTGTGTAATATTCTCATATGAAAAACATTGTGAGCATAAGGAACCCTAATAAGTTATACCTTTTTTCATTGTGACCATATGTATGACATTAAGGTATTCCATATCTTGAAAATAAAAAAATATAAATATTGATTGTTATAGGTTACCTAATGGTTTTGTGAAAGGTTATCCTAATAAATTATACCTTTTTCATTGTATAAGGTCTAGATCCCTTCATATTTCGCAAAAGCAATCCTTACCTAATGACTTTGTAAAAATATCTGCAAGTTAACATTCTGTTCTAACAAACTCAAGTATAATATCACCTTTCAACATGTGATCTCTTAGAAAGTGATGTCCCATTTCAATATGCTTTGTACATTGAGTGTTGTATAGGTTTTTAGATAGAATCATAGACTTGTGTTATCACATATAATAGGGACATGATTAAAATTAAGTCCAAAGTCTTAAGCTTTGTTTCATTTATAAATTCTGAGCACAATAACTACTCGACGCAATATATTCCACTTTAGTTGTTGATAGAGCTACTGAGTTTTGTTTTGTGTTAGTCCAAGATAATAGCGATGATCCTAGAGAGTAACATGTTCCATTAGTATTTTTTATATCAACTTTACATCCTGTAAAATCCACATCCAAATAACTAATTAAATTCAGGTTGCATCCTTTCGAATACCACAACCCTAAATCGATTGTACCATACAAGTATCAAAAAATGCATTTTAAGACATTAACATGGGGTTTTTTGGACATGCTTAAGAATATGCACATAGATAAATGCTAAACATAATATCGGGTCTACTAGCAGTTAAAGATAAAGGTAAACCAATCATACCTCGATAATTGGTGATGTCTACATTCTTATTGTTTTCATTCATATCAAGCTTTGTTGATATTCTCATGGGTGTGTTGGCTTCTTTGACATGTTCCATCCCAAATCGTTTTAGTAGATTCTTGATGTACTTGCATTGGTTGATAAAGATGTCATCCTTTGTTTAATTTGCAATCCAATAAAAAAAATTTAATTCCCCCATTATGCCTATTTCAAACTTATCTTTCATGTATTTTGAAAATTCCTTACAAAGAGATGCATTAGTAGCACCAAATATAATATCATTAACATATATTTGTACAATCAAGATGTCTTTACCTTTTCTCTTTTTGAAGAGGGTGGTGTAAATTTTGCCAATATTGAAACCATTTTCAATAAGAAAAGTCTTTAATCTTTCATACCATACTCTTGTGTTTGTTTTAAACTATATAAAGCCTTTTTAAGTTTAAAAACATGAACGGGGAAATAAAAGTTTTCAAAATCTTGAAGTTGCTTAACATATACTTCTTCTATGATAAAACCATTTAAAGATGCGTTTTTGACATCCATTTGAAAAAAAAAAACATAAAATTAGCATGACATGCAAAAGTTAAAAGCATTCTTATGGATTCTAGTTTAGCCACAAGTGTAAAGGTTTCTTCATAATCAATATCTTCTTCTTGATTATAACCTTTTACGACTAGTCTAGCTTTGTTTCTCACTATGATCGCATGTTCATTGACTTTATTTCTAAAAACCCATTTTATTCCTATAATGGATTGATTTTTTGGTCTGAGAGCTAGTTCCCAAGCATCATTCATTTCAAATTGGTTTAGCTCATCTTGCATGGCTAAAATCCAATTTGCATTTTTTTTTCTTCTAGGTTGGATTTGGGCTCTATATGTAAAACAAATACACATTGCTCATTAATATTCCTAAGAGATGCTCTAATCTTAGTTCCTTTAAATAAATCACTAATAATTAATGCGAGAGGATGAGAGCTTACATAGCTTAGCTTTTTTGGTGGCACAAAAGAGTTACTTACCATTTTTTATTGATGGCTTGAGCTTGGTTAATCCTTGTTCATTTCTTCATTGTTGTCCTTCAAAGGTGTCTTATTCTTAAGACTTAAAATGTTAAACATTTTCATTTATGTCATATAGAATCTCATCAATTTTATCATTTTGAGTTTCATCAAATGCGATATACATTAATTCTTTAGGACAAAGTGTTCTATTGTTATAAACTCTATAAGCTTTATTAGAGGAGGAATATCCGAGAAAAATACCAAAATTGGATTTTGAATCAAACTTGTCCAAGTTATCATTGGTGTTAAGAATAAAACATTTTGAACCAAAAGCTTTGAAATATGAAATGTTGGGTTTTCTTCCTTTTCAAAGCTCATAATGAGTCTTTTTCAACTCCGGTCTCAAGATAACATGATTTAAAACATAACAAGAAGTGTTTACGGTTTCCTTTCAAAAACATTTAGAGGTATTAAATTCATTTAACATTGTTCTTGTCATTTATTGAATAGATCAACTTTTCCTTTCCACAACCCCATTTTGTTGGGGAGTTTTAAGAGTTGAAAAATTATAATGGTGTCCTTTCTCTTCACAAAACATTTCAAACAAATCCCTTATAAATTCACCACCATGATCACTCCTTATGTTTATGATTGAAAAACCCTTTTTATTTTCAACTTTCTTTGAAAATTTTACAATTTAATAAATAGTTTCATCTTTTGATTATAAAAACAAAACCCATGTATATCTTGTAAAGTCATCCACAATCACAAACACATATCTATTACTGTTTATGCTTCTAGCTCTAGTTGTCCAAATAGATCTATGTGTACCAATTTTAAAGGTCTTTTGATAAAAATATGGTTGCTTTTAAAATATATTTTCACTTATTTATTAATTTGGCAAGCACCATATAACTTCTCCTTTTTTAATGCAATATGAGGGAGTCCTTTAACAAGCTCATTTTACACAAGTTTAGAAAGAATATTCATGCTTATATGACCTAATCTTTTATGCTAAAGAAAATTATTATTAATACTAGTAACAAGGAAACTTTATATCCTCATACATGTATCAATAATATCTTGTATACATTTCCTTTTCTATTACCTATAAATAAAACTTTATCATTTTCAAGGATTAAGTAACATGCATGGTCAAACATGATCTTGTACCCTTTATCACACAATTGACTAATATTTAGCAAATTATGTTTTAGATTATTCACAATAAATATGTTTTCTACTTACCTCTAATATTGCCAACTCCAATGATCTGTACTTTTGAGCTGTCTCCAAATGTGACTTTTCCACTATTAATCTTGGTTATGCTTAAAAACAATGCTTCATCTCCGGTCATGTGTCTTGAGCAAGCACTATCTAAGAACTAATTCCTATATTCCCTTGATTTCTACACACATAAAATCAAGATGAGGTTTTTGGTAACCATATCTTATTGGGTCCTTTTTGGTTAGTGGAGGTTCCTTTTGGAACCCAAGTCATATTACCTACGTTGTCCTTCTTCATAAAACATGTGTAAATCAAATGACCAATGCTTCTACAATAATGATATATTTGGTTTTGATCATATGATTGTTGGCTTTAACAAAATAGTTCTTCAAATATTTTTTGTTTTTTTTGGGTTGATACCCTATACCTCTTTTGTTGAAAACGTATATTTGACTAGTAAGTATGATATCTAAAATCTTAGAACTTTAAGTGAATTTTGCTAGTGTTGTATTCAACTTGTCCATTTTTTTCTTTTAAAGCTTTATTTTTCTTTTGAAGTTAGTTAACCTTGTCACTATCAATAATAATGCATGCTTTCTTTTCTAATGCATCTTTTTCAACAAGTAAACATGCATGACTTTTTTTTCAATGAACTATATTTATGATATAGCTTTTTAAATTCATCATACAATGATTCAAAGGTATCATGTAGTTCATAATAAGAGAGTTCAGACTCATCATATGAAAAAAGTACCTCATTATCGCTTTTAATTGCCATGAAATCCATGTTTGCAACATACTCTTCATCATCTTTTGAGCTAAAGTCTGAGTCATCACTCACTATTACTTTCATCTATAAAAAAAAAACTTATTATCATCATCGATATTCTCACTTCTAGGTTTAGGAATCATTATATCATTTTCAATCTTAGTAGGTCTGTGAGGTCCATTTTTAATAGATAGTCATAAATCATAATCAATGGATTGAAGATATATAATCATCCTAGCTTTCTAGTAGACATAATCATTATCATTAAAGAAGAGTGGCCTAGAGGTAAATGCTCCTTCATTTTGAATATTATAGTTAGTGGTCGTCATTCTACTTAAGTCCAAGCAAATTTATATATATGAGAACTAAGCTCTGATACTAATTGTTGTTCTAGGATTAAGGCACAACAACATCTAAAGGGGATGAATTAGGTGTTTCACTAATTATGTCAAATAATGCAAATAATCACACTAAGCACATATAACACAATAACTAACTATATAATTAAAGTGCTTAAAGTAAAGAGATAAGAAAAAAGAGATTACAAACTCGATTTTTAATGTGGTTCAACAAGCCTATATCCACATCTCAAGTACCAATCGTACTTGAGTATTATCCTCTTTTACTAATCCAAAGGAAAGATACAATGTCCTTAATGAATTCACACTAAGTAATTACACTACTTGAAGATATCTTCTATTCAAGATTTTTCTATTGGTGACAATACCTTACCAATGCCAAGAGTTTATCCAAACTCTCAGGTGTTTACAATTATGTTTTTTTTACAACAAGATTTACTCTTTTAAAGAGTAGATTATACAATTGAAAACTATAATTTCTATAGCTTACTTAATAGCACTTAGGATGATTTAAGGTGTGTAAGTGTAATGAGTGTGAGATTTTATACTCTTATGCTAGAATATAAAATTTTAATTTAGCATAACATAAAGTAAGTTAGGATTGATTATTTCTAGTTGTTTTTTCTTTTAAGATAACTTCTATATCATGTATGTTTAGAATCTCTCCTTAATTTTTCATAATATATATATATATATATATATATATATATGTTTCTAAAAGAAACTAGCCGTTAGAATGCCTCTGACACCTAAAGAGGTTGACCGGTTCAAATGATCATATCATTCGGTCGATCAGTTACTGTAAAATTCTCAAGTGCTCATCATGGATGAACAATAGTCGACCAGTTCACTTGATATGCCCAAACAGTCAACTAATTTAGCTTGAAAACTAGTTTTAGTAGTTTAAAACCTGGTGAAACTTTAACAGATTAAATGTATATCAATCATATTTATATATGCGATTTGAAATGTGTGGTTCATTTTAGTTTGCTATTGAGTAAGATATAAACATTTAACAATAAACTCTAAAATGAATCCTTAATAACTAAGTCTTCACTTGTTTTGCATCTTGGACTTGTTGATTCATTCAATTCCATATGCTTAGTTATGTGATCTTCATATACAACTTGTTTATACTTAATCTTATTCAAGCATATCATTAATACATTTTTCATTTAATTGTTTTCATCAAAATATAAGATATTATAAATATTACTATGTGACCTATAGGTCAATATTTTTTAAGTAAAAACTCATTTCTCTTGCAAACATATAAACAAAACTCCATAAATGGTAACAACATAGCATAAAATAATAAGCATTTTATTTTCCTCTGTGTTTTACTAGACACGTCTTCCAAATATAATTGTTTAAGAGAATTGGATGAGTAAATGATACCACATAAATTTTTCTGGAAAAGAAACTGGTTATTTTGGATAGCCTAAACAATTAGAGTTTCTTTCTCCTCTTTCTCTTTTTTTTCTCCATTTTCTCCCCCCTTCTTCCTTACCAAGCTAGACTATATTGGTATAAACCTTTATATATTTTTCTCATTTCCCATGATTGTGCATCACACACAAAATTCTTTATGCAAACAAACTATCTATATATGATACTTTTTGAAGGATACTTTTTATATAGGGCAACACTATATTTTTTACACCATCTTTATGCATAACATAAAAAATATCGCCACCAGCATCTCTACCAATGGAATAGCAAAACAATTTTAGACAGTGGCATCACCTATATTTCCACTAATGCAAGAATGGAACATCAACCATAACCCCAATTTCTAGTTTCTTCTGTGTAAGGTAAGTTTAAAGAATTAGTGTATAAATACACTTAGTCACTAAGTAAGAAATCAAAGCAAACTCTAGGCCACACAAATCCTAGTCCATACAATATATAAACTTCATGCTATATAAGTTAAAGGTCATTCCATACAAGCTATAGTCTATACAGATGCTAGGTCATGCAACATACAAGCTCTATACCATACAAATATAGGGCCAAGCCATACAAGGTCTAGGCCAATTCTAGGCTATAAAAGTCATTCTCATGCTATACAAAAACATTTCTCTTCATATACACACTGCACACCTCTCATACTTGTTAACTTAAGCATCAAATGATCCCATATTCCAACAAGGACTTTCTTTGTAGGAAAATTCGTAGACCTCTAACCCAAGCACTTCATCAACCCATAACACAATCATGAAAAGCCTATATTCTATATGAACTTTTTTTTAATGAATTCATCAATATCCAAGTAAGAATTGAAGTTCATTTTGTATACTTAGGTTTTACTTGGCAATGGAGTCAATTACTACATTCTCCTCTTTATTTACATGACTAAAGCTTATAAAACTAAGTTTACTACCAGGCATGGTTCTACATAGAAGAGAAAACATTATTTATAGCTTATTCTCTGTTTTATCCTTAATCCATTTAATTGCACTTATGAAATGGGATTCGATAACCTAATGAACTTTATTTGCAAGAAAATGAGTAGTACTAGTCTACAAAGCCATCTAGATTGCCAGTCTTTTAACTTTATTAGACTCCTTAATACTTATGGACATAGAGAAAATGCAAAAGAACCACCTTTCAAGATCTCTAAGGACATCTCCAATGCTTGAAATTTCTAGCTTTTCCAAAACAGAACCATTAACATTTCATTTTAAAATGCCCAAGTTTAGGTTTTTCCAAACCGTTGTAGACCACACACTTGTAGGATTTGACCACGTCTGAATTCCTTATCTAAACTTTTAATTAAGTCATTCCCTATACTTTTAGGTTTTATTGGAATATATTACTTGTAATTGAATTCCTTATTTATTTTTAGTGTTTTAGTTACTATTAACTTTTCTTTTTAAGTTTTTATACATATATTTTTTTTTTATTTTATAGATAAATATTGAACTTAGTACTTTCAGACTCGTCTGGTGTAGCTTATATTAGAGCTTGGTTTTTTTTTTTCTCTTAGTTTTTTTTTATATAAAAAAACCAAAATAAAAGGTGAAATGAGAAATATTCCAGCCATCTAGCATGTTAGCTCATATTAGTTCATCATGGTGTTACAACTGAAGTAGGGAAGAAAAACATAAAACAGCGCAAACATAAAGGCTCAAGCCATGGAATAAAAGTAACAAGTAATACTGGGTTTCTGAACATCATACATACACTGGAAACAATAAAACAAAATTATTCGGGAGTTTCTAGGATCTCATTAGATAGATCTAAAGTTATTTAGAGATTTATTACTTGAAGATTTGATCTTTTTCGACTTTGAATAATTATTCAAAGGTTGGGTTATCGCAAACTACAAGTTGTCCAATTGTCTAGCCTCCAACGATAATCAACACGAATCACCAGTGAAAAATCTCCTACATCCCTATTTAGGAGAGAGATATAGAGATTGTTATGCCTAGAGTGCTAACTCTTTATTCTATGACTTTTATAGTTTTTTTTGTCTAATAGACAACCACTCTAAAATAAAAAGCATAGCTTACTATTTATAGAAAAATATAAAAAACCTTTTAAATTGACAAAATATCAATTTTCCCCCTCAATAATATTCATATATTATTTTAGAAAAATTTTAGAAATTAACTCAATTAAGTCCATACTTGATTTTTCTATGTTTAGAAATATAATCCCTATATTAATTATATTCTAGTATTTAATTTCTAAAATATATGTTAATCAAGTCATACTTCATTAAACCATCTCAGTTTAATTCATGAATAATGGTTTTTAATGTGTGTGACCAATTAGGTTCCTAATATGTTGGCCCAATATAAATTATAATTCTAATTAAATAGGATTAAATAAATTAAATAATTTAATTTATTATCTATTCAACAATTGATTAATTTATATTTAAAGATCAGGTGCATCGTCTAATAACGTGTCATGATCCTCTCCAAATACTAGAAAAGTTATTAGTGGTTTGACTTAACCTTTCAGTGACTGATTTCTCAATGTAATTAATATTCTTTTATCAATAATATTTTGATTTAACATTAAATCATGGAGTATGTTAGCCATATTAAATCATGTTTGTTCTTTACATAATAGTCATTGTTCATTTGAATAAGATTTGAAACTCTTTTCAAATATCATTCCACATTGGTTAAGGATTTCTCAGTCAATACTATTTGAAAATAAATGAAATATTTTTTCTAATTTACCTACGGTGATGAATCATCTCTTGACCACTCAATTACCTTCATATAGTTCATGTTATACCCAATATATGCCTTTGTTACCTTAATTAAGATAATATATAACAGGATCAAAGCATAACATTCTTTATATAAGATAACTTAGTGATCTCAAGTCTAAGGCTCACTTACACAATTGTCATGTGAACCTTTCCATAGACATATATGATCTCTCCATATGAAATTTTCATGCAGGTCAGCTCAGTGTATATGTATTATGACAAGCACCCACATATTAGTTCTAAGTATCCTTTGTACCTCAGCTTATGAGAACAATTGCTTCATTTTATAAAGAAAAGAACATAAATGTATTAGTCTCTACGATTCTAATAAATATCTATTATTTAAGAGAGTATTGACCAGGAACATTATAGGAACAATGTTTTGATATATTAGGAATCCTATAATTATAACAATTTTATAATTTTCTTTGTAAAATTATTTTATCTTATGAACTTTATCTTTACTTTAGATTCATTAATCAAATATTAGATTCATTAATTTAATATTATATAAATATTAAAGATAAATTAAGTCTTTATAAATAATAAATATGTATTTACATGAATATAATAATGTCACTTGTAACCAACCGATTAACTACAAAACATATTAAACTAATAAGCAGAACTCAAAATTAATCAGATTGACCAATTACAAATATACTAAACATTCCTCCAAACTGGAATTACAAGTTCTCAAAACAAAACAAAAAAAGGAATTAGGTTGCTAGATCACAAATTTTAATTTTAATCTCATGTAAAAAGTAGGTTTTTTAAAGTTGATCTTCACTTCAAAATAAAGAGTGCCATGCTACATGTATATCAACAAGTTACAACTATTTTTTTTTTTAAATAATCTCAATCTAAATATTTAATCCATTGAATAAGATGTCATTAATAACTTTATATTTATTAACTCTCAAATAATTTTGACATATATTTAAACCTATAAGAAATCAAGCTATTATATTCTAAGAGTGGTGTCAACAAAACAGGGGAAAGAAACTACTTGCTTCACGCTTTTCACAATCACTGTCTTCATTCTAGCTAGATTTACATTTACAAGCAATATATATAACTTCCA
>Ga0307513_10008493_pt1 | contig 13123 bp, 22 predicted proteins | sample 15_EM_MG_FD_202174 | JGI IMG/M metagenome (GOLD analysis project Ga0307513, IMG submission 202174) | Populus trichocarpa ectomycorrhiza microbial communities from riparian zone in the Pacific Northwest, United States - 15_EM | ecosystem: Host-associated > Plants > Roots > Unclassified | place...
CAAGTTCAAGTTGAACTTTGAACTCACAGAAATTGTACGTTCAACTTTCACGTGATTTGGCGGGCCGAACCACCGTTTCGTGGAAAAACGCAGACACGATGTCTCATTCAACCTCAACAGGCACGAACGAACATGCGCACACATTGTGAGGGCCGACGTTGCAGCGGATTTGGATTGGGAAAGAGGGGCGGAAGATAAGGGGAGACCCTTGGTGAGGGAGACCCATGAGGTGCGCCACGAAACGAGTCGTTAAGACTCGTTTCGCTGTCCTTCGTCCTCGCCCCCAACTCATCTGCTGTAACCCATCCAGTAATGCTTCGCCTGCTGCATTGACGCACGCACCCATTCCTCTCGGCACATCGAACATGGACGACGCGGCTGATGCAGCACCACCACCCCCTCCTCTTCGACCGGCGTTGACACGTTTAACGCAGCCCCACTTCACCAGCGTCGACGTGTTCGAAGGAGATCCTCCTCCTCTTTCACTGGCGTCGACGTGTTCGACGCAGCGCACTGCCGCCTCCTTCACCGGCGTCTATGCGTTTGATGGAGATCCATCCCTCTCCCTGCATCGACGCATTTGGCGCAGCCTCACCGCCTCCTCCTTCACTGGTGTCGACGTGTTCGACGGAGACCCACTGCCCCCCCTTCACCGACCTTGACGTGTTCGATCCAACTCTTCACTGGCGTCGACACGTTTAATACAACCACCCCCACTTCAATGGGCGTTGACATGTTTGACATTTCTTCGCCCCTTTAATTATTCTTATACATATTAATGTTATGTAGACTAGTGTAATGATATATTAATTATATATTACAATGATTTTTCGAACTGCTCCAGGGATGCTCCAGGGAAATATGTCTAGAGTGAAAGACACCCAGCGACACCCAAGAAATTATGTGTGTGGCGAAGTCACCTAGTGTCGCCCAGAGATGCCCAAAGATGCCCAAAGCTGTGTAGGGGTGGTGTATACGCTTTGGGAAAGTGGTGATTACCTAAAGCAGCCTGGGCCAATATGGCTTTTCCTGATGCAATACTCCCTGCTGTCAATACACCCCCCACTGTCAATACACCCCCCACTGTCAATACACCCCCCACTGTCAATACACCGCCCGCTGTCAATACACTTGCCCCCCACCTGCCCTGCTGTCAATACACCTGCCTCCCATCAATACACCTGCCTCCCATCAATACACCTGCCTCCCGTCAATACACCTGCCTCCTGTCAATATGCCCACCCTCTTGTTGATACGCCTGCCTTGCAGTCGATACACGTGCCTCCTTTCGATATGCATGCCTTGTTGATATGCCTGCCCTGTGGTCGATACGCCAACCTCCTGTTGATACGCGCATCCCGCTGTCGTTGTTGTGGGCCAATGACATGGCAGGGCGTGTGGATGCCCACATCCCTCAAGGAGGGGAGGGGCAAGGAACGATGATGACCTAGTGATGACTCAGAGGTGAGCTCACGTTGGGTTAGTGGTGCCGGTGATGTCAGTTAAACGTCAAGGTGGTGATGATGGGTCAACTTGCTTGGCTTGACACAAAGTGCGTATTCACCATGGGGTCGACAGCAGTGGCAGTGGGACTTGCAGGTGGTGGGACTGTGGGAGAGACAAGTTCCAACTGTATCGTCACACAAGTGGCTTGGTTACCATAAGTCACATTTTATTGAATTAGTTATAACTCTTTTACTTTTGAACCAAAAATTATGTTTTTAGGCTCATTAAAAAGCTCGTGAATAGGGGAACATTTGAGTATAATTTTAGCATCGAAAGACCGGTTAGAACCGGTCAGAACCAGTTATTTGCAGTTAGTCATATTTCTAAATCTGGAACTAACCACTAACCGGACCACGGTTAGGATCGGTTAGGTAATTTTTGCGGTTATGATCAGTTACGGTCTGGTCCATCAGGAAAAGGCCACCTAGCTCTGGCTGTCTTTAGATGCTTTAGCTGTCCTAGGGCATCCTGAGACATCCTGGGATTTCTTGGGATGTCTCAGGATGCCCTAGAATAGCTAAAGCATCTAAAGACAGCTAGAGCTAGGTGGCCTTTTCCTGATGTCTGGTCTCGGTTATTTTGCAGTTAACTAACCTAACTTTCGAACACTACTGTTCGCCTCCATTCACTTACCTTCCCCTACACTGACATCAAAAAAAGATATGCATTGCCCACTTACACAGCACTACCCTGGCATAGGGTCAATTCCATGCCTCCAGACAAGGGTGATACATTATGAACCTACACCATGACAACATGCCATTCCTCTACCATCCTCACATGGGAGTTCGACTGCCGCATTCTGTGATGAGGTGGTATGCCATGTCCAAGCCACATCACTGCCTCCACCTCATTACTTTGAGCCAGTGCCAACCGTTGGGCTTAACCAGGGCCGCTATGTTCAAATGCGACCTTCCTCGCCCATTCCACCTATGGAAACAACAAACAGACCAGCGCCGCCATCAATGGTGGCTACATCTGTTCAACAAATTACAATTGACACCTGCAATGCCGTTGTGCAGTTTCCTGGTCTGTTTTGGAGTTTTACTTGCTTGTGGGCTGGTGTGATAATCACTAGCTGGGGATTGAGTTTGGGTCTCCATACTCCTTTTCCGTGAGTTTTTTATGGTGTTTTTGGATTCAGTTTTGGTTGATTCCTCTTGAATAGACACAATTCGAGATCTTACATGGTGCAGTGTCGCGCGGTGCGACGCCTTGAGTGCAAATGGGGAGTATAAGTATAGAGTGTTGATTCAAATGGGGAGTATAAGTATAGAGTGTTGATTCAAATGGTGTGGCCTTTTCGGATTTCCTGATGTGTATTCTTTACTCTGTTCAAGTGCGAGTTACCCCTTTCTTACCATTCCCTCTTTTCTAGCTCACATTTTCTTTTTTTCTTTCCCATTTTTCACTACCCTATATTTAGGGATTGTCACGGGTTTGAGAAACCTGCGGGTAAGTGCCGTGGGTTGACCTAGGGTACGGGTACAGGTTGGGTTTGTCCAACCCTCGCTGTACCCATACCCCAGCCACAGGTTGGCGGGTTTGCCCAAAAGATTCAAACTCCGCTCGAAAATGAGTTCAACCATCTTGAAGCTTGTCACCGTTGCTTTCGACCTTCATCACTACCCATTACATTGCGTCAGCACCCTGAAACACAAGAAAAAGGTGAGTAAAAGTCCCTGATTACCTCTTTCCCACAACTGGCTAACATATTTCGATGTTTTTACAGTCCTTTTTCACTCCTCAAAGATGCCAGCACATATGCCTCTCCCCTCCAACAAGAGATGTAGGCACTATTTTTCATTGCTGAAGGAACTTAGGCAGCTGTGGAGAGCATAAGGAGAGAGCCATGGGATGAGATACTGGCTAGGTGTGTAGAATAAATATGTTCTTGCTGCCTGCTACTGCTGATGATCCCTCTGCCCCTCGTCATCACCCCATCGTACCTCGTCACCATCACTGAGGACCGCGAACCCTATGAAAACCACAGAGGCACTCCCCAATGCACCCGAGTGACCCCAACTACGAAAAGAACAATGAACGCGTAAGGCCACCGGCCGACAAACACGATGCGTAGCTCCTTGACCCCACACACCCCCTTGTGAATGCTCACTGAGCCAAGCCAGGTGGGTTCGACTACTGCAACCACCAGCACCTACACAGTCAACCCAAATGCAAAACACGAGCATGAACATGAACGCTGCCCACCAACACCACTACGAGTGGCCCTCACCGATATCCCAGCACCCTACCATTGAGTTTACCCTCACAATACTGCACAGCGGTGTCAATTGACACCCACACTGCTGTTGCAAGGTTTCTTGATTGGGTTTGGAGGCATACCCATGCATAGGTTACATACCCATCAGGAAAAGGCCACCTAGCTCTGGCTGTCTTTAGATGCTTTAGCAGTCCTAGGGCATCCTGAGACATCCCAAGACATCTCAGGATGTCTCAGGATGCTCTAGGACAGCTAAAGCATCTAAAGACAGCCAGAGCTAGGTGGCCTTTTCCTGATGCCCCCAGGTTTTTGGAAAACCCGTACCCATCCCCACAGGTATGGGTTTGCTGGGGTACAGGTGTGGGTAGCCCTGGAAAACCCCAGGGTTACCCGTGCCAATCCCTACCTGTATTCTAGGCTTTGTACCAATGCCTTCCTTCCTCCCAATCAGCATCCAGTGTAATAAAAACCAGCATCGCCAAGAGGAGTGAATGCGACATACCCATGCGGCAGGTATGCCATTGCGATGCAAAACGTTTGCAGAGTGGGATTGGGTTGACAGTTGAACTGGGTTGGGGGGACTGGGTTGGAGTCGAGTGATAGGTGTGTGCTGCTTTTTTAAAATGTGAGTTGCCACAACATCAAAGTTGGGATTACTGTAGATTTTTTGCATAATTAAATAATGATTACAATCCCAAATGACATTTTAATAGTAATAGTGAAAATCAAGCTGAAGACGAAAACATGCAGAGGATGTACAGTAAAGGGTGCAGTTCATCATGCTGCTGTTGAGTGAAGATCATGAATAGGTGCTGGCACACAGAAGCCTGGTGTAAAATGTACACCCTCAGACCCTCCTCTAACCCTGCTGGTTTTTCTCTGAGATGGCCAGGGTGTTGGAGAGTCAGTAATGCTGTCTGCCCTTTGAGGAACATGGCACACTTGTTTATTCCACTGATCTTGATCCCACTTGAGAAATGCAAGAACTTGGTGCATCTCTTCAAGCAGGAGCTCCATCTCCTCAGTATACCACATCGCATCAGGAAAATGACCTTTGGTCCTAAAGCAACCTGGGTAATTTCAACCTTCCCAAAGCAACTTTGACTCTCTAGAACTCTTTAGGCTGCTTTAGATGTCTTTGCAAATAATCAAATTGCCCAACTCCCTCTGGTGGTAGCCTTGGGTATCTTTGGAAAAGTAACACTTCCCTGAGTCTCTCTGGAGTCTTTGAAAGAATCCTGTGGTGCTTCTAGGTGTAGTAGATACAATTTTTATAGTATTACAACCTAAATACATATTATCGGCTACAGAAAGAGAAAAAAATCGAATGGGGTGGCATGTGGTATAAACGCCACCCCTTCGTCATGGCCATAGTAATGCCTACATTGCTTTCGTTGGCCTCTCCCCCTCTTATCCATTTTCGCCATTATTGATTTGCGGGCGGCGATGATGTGGTGGCGGCGGCAGATGCCTTGAAACCACCGAAAAGGACCACCTCCAGCTCGCGTTTGGATGCGAGGGAGGAGGTGGTGGTGGCAGTCGCATCGAAACAACGACAGTAACCACCTCTGGCTCGTATTTGGACACGAGGGAGGTGGTAGTGGTGGCAGCCTGGGTGTAACAGGCGTTAGTAGCGGGTGAAGAAAGAAGGAACAGAAGAAAATGGGCAACGACAAAAGTCATTGCCTGTTTTTGCGACGCACTGCTTGGGCCTCCCACTTCCTGGGTCCCCCCTCGCATTTCTCCACCCCTAACTCCCCTGTTGGTTGACTAGCAACTGCCCACATCCCTCTGACAAGGGGAGGGATGGATGCTGTTGGCGTTTGCTGATGGTGTTGTGAATTAGGGTTGCGTGTAAAACTCAGCCAAGGTATAAAATTATGTAAATTACGAGGGCAATTTTTGGCGAGGGTAAATAATGTAAATTACATTGTAAATTACAAAATTTTTGCCAGAGCACGTGATCTAAATAAGTCACATGCACATTTTTTCGTGGCCACAATGCAAGCGATGTTGAGGGTGCTACAGCTCTCTACAGCCACTTGCTCAACTCGAAAACACCACCAGCATCCTCATTATCCACCTCCTCCTTCCCAATGACTCCTATCTCGCTCACTTTGGACTTCTTCACATGTGAAATAGGGCCATCTGCAAGGATCTCAGCAAGCCCATCTGAGCATAAATCAACCTCATCATCCTCATCAACAGGCAGCACAGCACCCAATGGAGGTGGGGTGAAACCTGGTGGGTTTAGATCTGTACAGGCGTCGCACAATTCCGCCTGACCACTTAGGAATTTTTTACATTTTTTACATACCCGATATCTGGTTCAGTAAAAAATTAGTAAATTACTGTAAATTACACATGTAAATTACACTTTGTAAAAAAACCCCAAGTTTTACACACAACCCTATTGTGAATCAACAAGTCGGGTCATGCAGAAACATGATGCGCAGTCATGTGATTATGACAAATACCATTGTGGTTTGATTTCTTCTAAGTCCAACCACTTCCTTCGTCTCCCACCACCATCACCCATGCCCCTCCCTCATGAAAAGGCACCTCAACACCTCTCAAACAACATGGATGCTGGCGCCACCTGCCACTGCCCTCATCCTCCGCTCTGCCACGTCATCTGATGTCGAGCATTGAGAATGCCTCCCCCTGTCTGCTACCGCCCTCCTCTCTGCCACGTCACTTGACGCTGAGCACCAAGGATGCCTCCCTCTGTCTGCCAGTGCCCTTGCATGCTTCGCTTTGCCACATCACCCGACGTTGAGCGTTGAGGACACCCCTGGTCCACTGCCCTCCTCTCTGCCACGTCACTTGACGTTGAGCATCAAGGACACCTCCCCCAGTCTGCCACTGCCCTCGTGCCTCCTCAGCCCTCCTGTTTTGCCATGTCACCCAACGTTGAGTGTCGAGAATGCCTCCAGTTTGCCACCGCCCTCCTCTCTGCCACATCTAGCATTGAGAATGCCTCCCACTGCCCTATCAAAAACCCCACAACACCTCATAACACACCGTAAGCCATTTTATTATTACTATTCAAACTTTAACTCATCTTATGTTTATAAGTCTACCTAGTTGAGGACGCTGTCCCTTCCCTCCTACCCAATTGTAAGCAATTTGGTTATTATCTTTATATTTTAACTCATCTATGTCTATTTACAGTACTTTATGATGCAAACAAGCCAGATGCCATCTCCTTCAGGAGCTTGTTATTTCCTATAATACTTTTTTTCTATTGTCTGAATGTATTCAATTACTATAAATTAAAATTGAATTGTTACTTCATATACCTGAATTTTGAAAAGTGACTAAAATAAGAAAGACAACTAAAGATTGCCAAAGACATATATCTAAGGGTGGCCCAGGATGGCCCAGGAAGCTCCCAGGATGTCTCAAAGAAGTCAACATTTTTGACCTTGCTCTGGGAGCAACTTGAGGCGCTTTGCATCTTTGATGTCTTTATGTCTCTAACACGTCTTGGGCAGTCCTAGGACATCCTAGAGACAAAGTGCATTTTCCTGATGTCAGACGTGTATGAGAACGACACCATTCAACCTGTAGAGCTGTTGTGTGTACTCAGCTCCTGCATATGCGGCAGTACAAGCAGGTATGTACCTTTGTCTCCTGTCTGATCTGCACTACCCCACACGGTCACCATGCCCATGTTCGTGGTCCAGATCCATGATGGGCATCACCTCCCCTCTGAATCTCCCACCAATGCCTCTGACAGCCCACAGACATCTTCAGCCTTGAGGTTGCATAGGGTGTCATTCCAGTCTAGGACTACCAGTGGGTCTGAAAGTGACAGCATCACATTATAAGATGTACAATAATTTTCGGCAGCTCTGTTGACCTTCGCTTGACATTTGCTAATTGCCGAATTGGCATGGGTGTTGTCCTGGATGTCCTGCATATGTGTCTTTTTGCTGGTAGAGGTGGGTGCAAACAGGAAGATATTGACACAAGTGTCCATTCTAGTGTACATGTGGGAGAGGTGGGTGGTGGCGGCATTGGGGCAGTGAGGTAGGGGTGTAAGACATGAGATGCTGCAGTTCTTTGTTGTTCAGTAGGTAGTGGCAGAGATGTAGGCAGTGGGAGGTAATGAGAAGTGTTGGCATTTGGAATTGGGGTTGCTGTTATACAGGGCAAGGTTGGGTTGGTGTCGCTGGCTGTGAGGTTTTCAAGGAAAGTGGGGTGATGGTTGGTGGGGCTGGGCAATGGTGGGGGTGGGTAGTGTGGTAACCGTGATTGAATTGCTCAGCACATTTGCATAGATAGTGCATAATGGGGTCTGTGGACCCTAACACACTAGCATCATCACAATGTGGTGGAAAAAGGAGAAAGGCGAACAGCATTCACCTTCTCATGTACCTGGAAAGTCTCCTCTCAGGGTAGTGGTGAGCAGTGGCATTGTCCACTGGGTTGCTGTCATACAGGACAAGATTAGGCTCGTATCACTGGGTGCAGGGTTTTGGAAAGCGGGGTGGGCATGGCAGTGGTTAAAGTTTCTGGGCACATTTGCGGCAGTGCATAATGAGGCACACCCATTGAGAGGTGTGACATGAGTCTGACTGAAGAAACAACAAACACAAAACACACACACAAGTGGAGCAAGGCTCAATGACCAAGCGATGTGATCCACACAAAATTAGTGTCAAAGACACTAATAAATCCTGACTGTGACTGTGGGTATACAATTTATTTGAATTTCTATGATGCAAGGGCTTAGTTTGCCACCTCGCGGTTCATTTATTGTGGTGAGGAGTTATTCACAATTAATTCTAAGATTGGGAAATCTCAGAAATGTTCTTCTGAAGATATACAATTTTTATGCAAGGTTTATTGAATATAAATGTGTAGATCCTGTTGTATTGCTCGATTTCGAAGATATAAGGATATTCTGCAATTTCTAGATCATAGACACTGTTCTGTACACTCTGGGGGTCTGTTTCAACCATTCAAAAGGCCTGTTTCAGCTGTCTGATGCAACAATTAAACCAATTAAGCACTTGAGCTCAATGTCTGTCCATTCTGATCACAAAATCTCGTTCTATATCATTCTGATCTCTCACAATGAAGCCAATCATCTCAGTCTTTTTGTTCTCACACTGGGGCTCTACCCAATTGACCAACAAAAGAGCTAAGAAGGTTGCTTGCTTTATTTTTACAAATACTCGAACTTATATACTGTACCAACTGTTTGGCTCGATCTTTACAATAAAATATATTCTATGATCTGAAAACCCATCCAAACGTCATGTGTGTTCCTTTCTTAGAGATCTGTGAGCCATCTGACCTATTTCTAAGTCCGAGATGCCTCAAGGTTTCCAAGGAACACTATCTAAGATGTGGTACCTGAGATGCACATTCTATGTTTCTTTTATTCGGTTCTTGGCAGTCCCTCTAGTCCACCACATATGCAGCCCTGCCGTCTATATGTTCCTATTTCTTTTATCTCAATTCATCATGTGTCCCCTTTAACCAAAAGAGGCAACCAGTAGATCCCGTCACATTTATTTGACGCCACCACGCCTCATCTTATTCTTCCACGCATGACTGTTATCTCTTGATCTAGCTCCTGATCAAAATCACCAACAATCTTCAACCACCACATCCGTCTTCTAGAGTCGGAATGCAGGACCGTCGTTTTCAGTGTGCACTCCTTTAATCAAGTCTATCTTGGATGGATTCTACCCAATTCTTGTCTTAGATAACTTCTCATCCTAGCCATGAAGCTTCTCTAGGCCTCTGGTCCCTGGTTTTCTAAGTTTGGGTCTTTTTTAGCTAGATGCCACTGCTACCAAAGAAGATAACCAGTAATTGCCGTCTTATTTATTCTTGCATGATCATGTCTCTTATCTTTAATCAGTACCTCCAATTGTGGATATGACTGATCTTTGACACCCTTATTCAGCTTTGCCATTTGATACACTAGACCGTGCATGCATATTTTCTTAGATTCATTATATCTTTGATGGCCTCCATCTAGTCTCCATCTTAGATAATTCTTTATCTTAGAAATCGGGTCCCCAGAATATAATCTCAGTTTCTAAGATTCTTTCAGATCTTTGGCAAGCTTATTCTTCACTTCCCCCTTGGTAATCGATGCTTCTACTTTCCTAACTCGGAAGATTAGGTCTTAGAGCGGTTTCTAAGGTAGCCTATTACTCCAGGATGTCTCTGAGTCTACAGATGCAACCTATTTCTTAGATTGTGCATGCTGTTGCTACTGTCACTTCCTGTTTGGGTGCTTTTCTTAGAAACCTTAGTCATTGAAGGCTCGTCAACCAGGTTCTCAGAGTCGCATGCCTCTGCTATTATGCCTCTGAACTGTGTAGACATTATTTCAGGTGAGAAATCACAAAATCTTGTGATTTTCAGGGCTGGTTGCATAACCATCCTATCACTGTGGGCCCTAACATGTTGGCAACATCATGAGGTGGTGGCAAAAATGATCGGTATTTTTCCTGCTCACATACTTGGAAAATCACTCCTCACATTGTCTTATATTCCCTCAGATGCCATGCACACCTACAGCCCTACAATGACATTAAATGATGACCCACAGAATAAGGAAATGAGAACAGGTTGCAAACTTAATGAACATACAAAAGCCGGTTTACTTTCAAGCCAGTTTTACAACCACAGAGAGTCACAATGTGGCCTCTAATGCACTCATAGAGAAGAGTGTACTTGTCTTTATCAGCCTAATTCACAGTGAGATAAGAAGGCCAAGACATGATACAAATGAACCCTACCATTGGCAAAACACTCGCAATGAGCTGGCTACCCATGACCGAAAGAGCCAGGTCAACGGTCATGGTATGTCGGGTGCTGAGGACAGGGAAGGTTTTGTTAGCATGCTCCATTATAATAGAAGGAAGGTACCCTTTGCAAGTTCGCACATGCGCTCGGGACAACCAGGTCCAATGTATCCATTCCACTCTCTTTCAGTGCTTTTGTAATGGACTTGGCTCCCTGTTCATTGAGGTCTTTACTCTCCCCCCACATTCCACAGGGAATCCATATCATTCCAGGTGGATTTCACCCATTCCATGTGGAATATGTTTTGGGTGAGATCACAGCCAAATAGACCATTAATAGTATTTATAGTGTTATTAATATATTGAATGAAAAATAAAAATGCAACATGCATGAATTGAACCCAGGTGCTGACAAAGACACAGTCATGCTAAAGCCAATTGCGCCACGAAGGCATAAGTATTGACACGAATTAATGCTAGATATGCCTACCTTCTGGTCCGGTGGTCTGCAGCGTCCCAAATCCGGAAACCTGTTGCCATGTCGTTTTCATCCTTCCCACTACCACCATTCCTCCCCCACATCACCCTCCCACTCGGAACATCACCAGGACCCAAGGTAAGTACACTGCCACCTCCATCCTTCGCGTTGGCTAATGAGAACCCAGTCACACGCTAGAGCCACATCACAGTGTGTGGCAATGACAATGATGGGCATCCACGGTGACAACACAGACGACAGCAACAACAACAACAAAGGGAGCCATGGCAATGATGATGCTGATGATGAAGCCAGGCCCACCAATGACAACAACAGCACCAATGACATACCACCGCCACATCATCCATGTTGACGGCCACCACATTGCCTGCCTCGACAACCGCCACCACCAACAACTGCCATGATGACTGTGAGCACTGCCCAGTGGAAATGGAGGAAGGAGGTGATGACCCAACCAGGCAGGAGCAGGTCAACATGAGACAGCAGGAGGTTACCCCTGCCATCTAAGCCCCTAGTGCATATCCCTAGCCTGCTATACACCCACTCACTGACCACCTGCAAAACACAGCCGCCACATCACCCTGTGCCACCTCCCAACGCCAATCCCACAATGCCATGTGAATGCCTACCAGCACCATGAGCACCCAGAAAACAATGTACATGGGACCGAATGCCCACCACAAGGCGTAGAGGATGCCCAATGCAGAGAGGACTTTACCTTGCCCCACCTTTTCCAGGTGGACTCCACCGGAGTCCAGGTGAATTTTCTGGAGTCCACCTGGACTCCAGGTACATTTTACTTTGGTGGTAGCCCTGCCAAATTTATGCCCATAATCCACATGGAGTCCAGATGAACCATCTGGAGTCAGTGGACTCCACCTATTATTTAATAGGCTGGACTCCACCTGGACTCCATCTGGACTCCATCTGGTATATTTATTTTAATTGTACTGTATTATATTTAATATTAATAATAAAGACAAAAAAAAAGTGGAGTGTTTGGGAATTGAACCCCAGACCATATAGATTAATAGCCCAGTGCTCTAGCAGACTGCACCACGACAGCGTTTCCAAGGGGGGGAAATAAAGTCAACATATTACCAATGCCGGCGCCGCGGCCCGCCACTTCCCAAATCGAGTAACGCTGGTTCGAACGCTGCCACGTCGCCCCTTTCCTTCTCACCACCACCATGCCCGTCCCCCCGTCGCCACCGCCACCACCGCCGCCGTCGTCGACCACAATGACGCCACCACATCAACCCCACTGACGCCGCCACCTCAAGCACACGACGACGACAACTGATTTGAAGACGATGACGACGACGTTGGGAGCGCGAGCGCGAGCACGAGCACGAGCACGAGCAGACCAGGAAACGGGTGTCCCCAGGTGAGTTGCCCCCCCCGCTGTCCACCACCGCCCACCTCACCGCGCATCCACAGCCCCACGACGTGCCATGTCACCGTCGCTGCCACCAACAACAACGCACCCCCAGCACCCTCTTGCGTGCCACATCACCAACGACGACGCCACCACCGCCACCCTCTCGTGTGCCACGTCACCAACGACGATGCCACCCCCCCACGTACCACGTCACCGACGACGACGACGACGACACCGCCGCTACCACCGCCACCCTCTTGCGTGCCACGTCACCAACGACGACGCCACCCCCCGTGTACCACGTCACCAACGACGACACCACCCCCCGCGTACCACGTCACCAATGACGACACCACCAGCGATCGGCACGATCGCCCTCACCACCCTCACCACCATTTCAACAACCAACAACCACCCACCCCTAAACGATGCCCAACACCGCCTCCCGTGGTTATTCGGTAACCACCGCCCATCCACCACCAACGCCACCGCTCGCAGCTGTTCGAAACCACCGCCCCGTTCGAAAAAAGAACCCCCACCCGTTTGACACTCCGCCCCCGTTTGACAACCCACCCCCGCCCTTTCGAAACCCACCCCCTGTTTCGTCAAAGTGGCACTGCCTGTTCGCGAAATAGGTGAGCCCAGACCCCTTCCCCACCACTCATCCCTCCCTTTTCCTTCTCCATCTCCCTTAATATATTTTTATGTACTTATAATGTAATTATTATATCAATAAT
>Ga0307513_10008494_pt1 | contig 13123 bp, 12 predicted proteins | sample 15_EM_MG_FD_202174 | JGI IMG/M metagenome (GOLD analysis project Ga0307513, IMG submission 202174) | Populus trichocarpa ectomycorrhiza microbial communities from riparian zone in the Pacific Northwest, United States - 15_EM | ecosystem: Host-associated > Plants > Roots > Unclassified | place...
GCGGTCCCGGAGCGGGGAGACCACCATGACAGCCACATCCAACTCGCCGCCGACCAGCAGATGTTCGAGATAATCGCCATTGTCCTCGATGGCCGAGACCTGCACATCGGGATAGGCGCGGCGAAATCGCGAGAGGATGTCGGAGAGGAAATAGCCCGCCACCAGCGAGGTCACGCCCAGATTGAGCGCGCCCGTGGTCTTTTGCTGCGCTTGGCTGAAGGCGCGCCGGGCATCGCTGACATTGCCCAGAATGGCGGTGGCGTGCCGCAGGAACTGATGGCCTTTATAGGTGATGGTGAGCCCCCGCGCGTGCCGTTCGAACAATTGGGTGCCCAGATCGGCCTCCAGTTCCTTGACCGCCTCCGTCACCGAGGATTGCGAGATCGACAGCGACTGTGCCGCGCCGGAAACGGAGCCTTTTTCCGCCACCGCCACGAAATATTGGAGCTGCCTGAGTGTGAAGGACATGGGTTGTATCGGCCTGCCACGATGCTCCAATTGCGATGGGTGAGCTGTCCCAGGCTGGAGCGGCCCGAGCCTTCGTTGCGAACGCCATGCATGTTTCGTGCAAATTCAGTAGGCCGGCGAGAGCGCTCCCCGTCAAGCCGTGCCGATGACACCGGCGACCATCCGCATCCAAACCACGGCAGGGGCAGGCGACGGCCAAGTCAGTGAATCTGACGGTGCTCTCGCTGGCTTCGTAATAGCCCCCGATCGGCGACGGCATCGAGCGTCTGGGTTCCCAATTCCTCGCGCGCCTGCCCGGATGTTGGCAAGATGGCGATGGTCGGTTCCGACGTTGGTCACGTCATGGGCTAAAAGCCGCCGCTGAGGATCGTTTGGTATCTTTCCGCCCGCGCCATCTTGCTGCCCGAACGGGCATAAAAAAGCCTGCTGCGGACCGATGAAAGCCCGCAGCAGGCGCGATGCGAAAAGGTGTCGAAAGCTGTTAGTAACGTGGCGTATGCGGCCAGCCCTGCGGCAGCGACCACGGCGCGCCCGACGTCGTCGAGGCTGTTGCAGCAGTCGTGGCGCTCGCGGCATGCACGTATTTGTGGCCGTCGGCGACGGCGGCTGTGGTGGCGCCGACCATCCCGAGGACGGCGGCTACGAAAAAGTATTTGTTCATCATTCAGGCTCCCCTGTTTCTCTCAAAAGGCCTCGGTACGCGAGGACTTCAAGCAAGGTATGGCCGCAACTCAGCCGTTAGGTAAAGAGTTGATTTTCAACAATATTTAAAAACAATGATGCCGTGGCGGCGAAATCTTAGAGATTTGGCCTCTTTTTCAAAAACAATACATCGCAATAACTATATCCAATGGTGGATGTTTCACTGAAGTCCTATGATGAATGGCCTAGTACGATTGGCCTGTATTTGGGGGACGAGATCGTCGGCGCTATCCTGCTTGGCGCCGTCCTGTTCGGCGATCTGCCCTGCCGGATGGATTAACGACGTTCGGCACGGCCATCATCATCGCTTCCGGCTCTATATGCTCCGCCGCGAGCAGGCGCTCGCTCTCAGCCAGGCGTGATGCCCCGGCTGACATCGGCGATAAAGCGCAGCAAATCACCGCCTCGGGATGCAGATCTCATTCCACCGCGAGCGTGTGACCTTGGCCGCCTCCGCTGGCCCCCTGCTTAAAGACGATGAGCAGCGGAATCACCGCGAGCGTCGCGATCATCAGCAGCTTGAAATCATCGATATAGGCGATGATCTGGGCCTGCTGCGTGATCATCGCATCGAGTGCGGCGCGTCCAGCGTCTGTGGCCGGATTCCAGAATTGCGCAATGGCCGGGTTTTCGAACACGCGATTCACGGCGGTGACATGCTGGGCGATATCGGCGTGGTTGGCCTGCGTGTTCTGTGTCAGCAGGCTGGTCACCACCGAGATGCCGACGCTGGAACCGATATTGCGCAACAGGTTGAAGAGGCCGGCGCCATCGGTGCGCTGGTCCGGCGGCAGTGTCGCCATGGTTACCGCGCTGAGCGGCACGAAGAGAAAACCAAGGCCGGCACCCTGGACCACCCCGTTGCGCATGATCATCCCTTGCGAAATATCCGGCGTCCAGCCGGTCATGTCGTAAAACGACCAGGCCGTAAGTCCAAGGCCTATGCAGAGAAGGAATCGCGTGTCCACCCGTCCGACCAGCCGTCCCACGATCATCATGGCCCCCATCGTGCCAAGGCCGCGAGGCCCCAGAACCAGCCCTGCGGTTACGATCGGATAGTCCATCAGGCTCTGGAGATAGGGCGTGATGAGCGCAAGCGAGGCAAGATATGTCACGCCGACGATGAAGATAAAAACCAGTCCGGCGGTGAAATTGCGGTCGCGGAAAAGCGCCGGCTTAACAAAGGGCTCGTCCGCGGTGAAGGTGTGAGCGAGAAACAAGTAGAAGGCCGAGGCCGCGATGATCGTCTCGATGAGGATTTCGCCGGACCCAAACCAGTCGAGCTGCTCGCCGCGGTCGAGCAGAACCTGAAGCGCGCCGATGGCGAGACTTAAGGTGCCGAAGCCGAACCAGTCCAGCTTCGCACCGGCATTTCGCATGGTCTCGGGCAGAAAAGTGGTGATGCCGAGGAAGGCGAGTATCCCGATCGGCAAATTGATATAGAAAACCCAGCGCCAGGTGAAGTTATCGGTGAGCCAGCCGCCGAGGACCGGGCCGAGAACCGGGCCCACCATGACCGCGACGCCGAACAGCGCCATCGCGGAGCCCCGGCGCTCCGGCGGATAGATGTCGATCAGTACGGATTGCGAGAGCGGGACGAGCGCTGCGCCGAACATGCCTTGCAGCACCCGAAACAGCACGATCTGCACCAGGGACTGCGCCATGCCGCACAGCATCGATGCGACGGTGAAGCCGGCGACGGCAACGAGGAAAACGCGCTTGCGTCCGAAGCGGCCGGCGAGAAAGCCGGTCAGCGGAGTCATGATCGCGGCGGCGACGATATAGGAGGTCAGCACCCAGTTGATCTGATCCTGGCTGGCCGAAACGCTGCCCTGTATGTGCGGCAGCGCGATGTTGGCGATCGTCGTATCGAGCGCCTGCATGATGGTGGCAAGGATCACGCAGCCGGTGATCGCCGCCCGATTTATACCCGCTCCCGTGTCATCCGCGGCCATCATTTGCTCCTTGCCTGAGCGCGATCGAATAGTGCGGTCAAGAACTGCGGCAAGCCGCGAGGATGCCCGGTGTCAATGCTGACCACGACGCTCATCCCAGCGCGCAGGGGCGGCCGGTCTGTATCGCCTGTATCGAGGCGAACGCGCATCGGGACGCGCTGCACGACCTTTACCCAGTTGCCGCTGGTGTTCTGCGCCGGGAGCAATGAGAATTCCTGCGCGGCCGCCGGACTGATGCTCTCGACGATGCCGTGCCATTCCATGTCGGGATAGGTGTCCACCGTCGCCGTGACACGTTGCCCAGGCCGCACATGGGTCAACTCGGTCTCTTTCGGGGTTGCGTCGATCCAGACATGATCGGCTGCGATGAGATAGAAGGCGGTCGTGGAGGCCGCGAGAAATTTACCCGGCGCGATCTGCGGCACGCCCGTCACGATACCGGCGAACGGCGCCTTGACGACGGTATGATCGCGCTGGCGCTGCGCTTCCGCGATCTGCGCCTTGGCTTGCAGATATTGCGGGTGCTGCGTCACCGGGATGTCCGGGTTGCCGCCGAGTTTTGCGAGTTGTACCGCAGCCTGCTGGCGGAGCGATTCGAGCTTGTTCTTGTCGACATCGAGCGTGAAACGCGCTTGGTCGAAATTGGCCTTGGAAATGGCGGCGGTCGGCACGAGCGCTGCGTAGCGGTCATAGGTCACCTGATCGAGGCCGACCTGCGCTTGTTGCGCGGCAACGTCGCTCAACATGCGCCGGTAGTCCTGCTTCATCGATTCGACGGTCAGCCCGATCTGCGCGAGGTTGGCGTTGGCGCTGTCGAGGGCGATCTGGAACTGCTGGGGATCGAGCCGGTACAGTGTCTGGCCTTCCTCGACATGCTGGTTCTCGGTGACGTCGATCTCCTTGACGATGCCCGAGACGTCGGTGGAGATGCCAACCTTGTCGGCTTCGACGTAAGCGTTGTCTGTCGACAAAATCCGGCCGCCCGCGACATATCCATAACCGCCGGCAATGAGCGCGAGCGCCAGCAGGGCAAACAGCGCCCGCCGCAGCCACTGCCGGCGTGAAGACCGCGGCGCCCTCACAGGCAAGGAAGGCGTCTGGGCCGGCCGCTCTGGTTGTTCCTGTGGCGCTTCGCGTCTCGCAGCCGGCACCGCCGGAGCCTCAACCGTGTCCGCAGACAGCGAAACCGTTGTTCGATTGGCGGGCATGCAACCCCCTTAAGCGTCAAAATCCGTATGGCGCTAAGGTGTTGACGGAAGGGGCGGATGAAAATCGCCTATTTTCCACATTCGCTGTTGAGAAAAATTCATGAATGGATCGACACGGTCAGCCGACTGACCATGGTTTTCGTTTGGCTCACACACCTTATTTTTTGCACCCGCGTGGCTGACCTGCGGAGCACCGGAAGCGCTTGCTCCCGAACCCATGTGCCCGTGGATTGCAGCGCATTCACGAACACGAAACTGTGTTTGCAGGCCGGGGCCGCGCTCATGCGCGACGAAACTGCGTGCCCCATTTAAATCTAATGACCCATTTGATGCGCGAAAGCACGTGGCGTTAAGCCGCTTGGAAAAGGGCAACACGGCAGCACCATATTTATTGCATCCAGTGTTGAGAGGAACTCAGGAATGGATCGCGGCAATCTGAACGAACTGGCAGCCTTCGTCTCCGTTGCCGATCATTTAAGCTTTCGAGCCGCGGCGGCGCAGCTCGGCGTCACGCCATCAGCGCTTAGCCATTCCATGCGGCAGATGGAGGAGCGTCTCGGGGTGCGGTTATTGAACCGCACCACGCGCAGCGTGTCGGTGACCGATGCCAGTTTTCGTTTGCTTGAGCGGCTCCGCCCGGCAATGAGCCAGATCTCCGTGGCGCTGGAGGATCTGAACCAGGAGCGCGAGCGGCCCTTTGGGCGCCTCCGGCTCCACGCCTCCTATATGGGAGCAGCTGCGGTGATTACTCCGGTCTGGGGGCGGTTCTTGTCGGCATACCCCGATATCCACCTTGAGGTCCATACCGGCCAGATACCCATGGATGACGTGGCGAACGGCTTCGATGCCGGGATCGGGCCGCGAGAATGGGTCGCGGCCGACATGATTGCCGTCCGCGTGACGGGGCCGATCAAGCTGGCGCTAACCGGCGCGCCGCAATATTTCGCCCACCACGGTTCTCCCGAGACGCTGGACGACCTCGCCCTGCATAACTGCATTCGCTATCGGTGGGCGAATGACGGCGCTGTGTTTGAGTGGATACTTGAGCAGCGTGGCAAGTCGCGGCGGATTTCCGTAAACGGCCAGGTGATGGTTAACAATCCCGATTTGGCGCTTCGCGCGGCGGTTGACGGGCTGGGAATTGCCTACACTGCCGAAGCTCATGCCGAACCGTTCCTGCGTTCGGGGCAATTGGTTCGGGTGCTGGAGGACTGGTCGCCGACCATCGAAGGACTGTTTCTCTATTATCCGGGGCGCCGGCAGGTTCCCGCCGCCTTGCGCGCGCTCATCGACATGATCCGCTCAACCCGCCCGAAGCCGGCCGAACTTCCGCTTGAGGAGTTGCTTACCGGGAATTGAGCGCGATCCGGCCAGCCGGTCAGGTAGCGTTGCCTCAAGCACGCGCGTTCAAGGGATTGTTAGGCCCATCTGACATCGGCTGCGCCCCTTGGGGAACGCAGCCGAAATGCCACTGAAGCGAGATCCGAAAAGTGGTGTCCACTTTTCGGAAAAATCGAGCGCTAAAACAAGATTCTAGAGCGGGATAGCCGAACCCGTCTAAAATCATCCCGCTCTAAGCAGGTTTGCGTTGGCAAGCCAACGAAAGACCTGCTTAGATTCCCTGTTTGCGCATCATTTTTTGCGAAAACCGGAAGACCACTTTTCGCAATGATGCTTAGTAGCAGATTTCCCGATGATAGCGGGGGCTCCACCCGCAATTACCATAGCCGTAGTCGTCGTCGCCGTAATAGGACAGGCCGTCAAAGCCATCGGAGCCTCTCCGGAAACCGCCATGGAATCCGCCGCCATGGAAGCCTCCGCCGCCGCCATGTCCGCCACGGACTTGCACCAATGGGCCGTCCATCACACCCGATTGCTGTGATGCGGAACCGTCAAAGTTGCCCGGCTGCGCGAGTGCCGCACTGGCGGTAAGAGCAAGCGCAAAGGCACCGGCAAGCCCGGATTTGATAAGATTGTGTTTCATAATGCACTCCATCTGAGAGGTGGGGGGGAATCACCACATGAGGAAGAAATGTCGATGGAGCCCGCAAACGAAAACACCATATCCATTGCAGTCCCTATTGAGGGGAATTCAGCAATGCATCGCACAGGTCTTGGCATCTGAGCTTGGCCTCGGGCTCAGCGCATCGCTTCCGGCTGCCCGACTCTCCGACGCGGCCCGCGCACAGCTCAGCTGCTAGGACTGGCTTGGCTCCGTTGCAGCCGCTGCTTCTTCACCTCGGCAGGCTCGGGAAGCAGCATCGCCAGACCGCAGGCAAGCAGGGCGAACACAGCAAGCACAGCGAATGCCGCGCCATAGCTCCCGGCTACGACCATGGATCCCGCCACGACATTACTGAGTGAGCCTCCGACGCCCTGCACCGTGCCGACCACGCCGCGACTCATACTGTAGCGCCCAGAGCCCACCACGAGATCGGCCAGGATCAGCGGAATCAGCACATCCCAGATGCCGGTGGCGATGCCGTCGAGGATTTGGGCCGCAACCAGCAAAGCGGCATTGTCGAACCACGCGAAAGCGGCGCCACGCAAGGCAAGCGCAATGCATGAGGCGGCAAGCAGCGATCTGAGGCTCCACAGCCCGGCCTTTCGCCCTATCAGGATCGCAACCGGTATAGTCACGAGCTGAGCCACGATGATGCAGGCCGACATCAGCGCGCTCTCCAGGCCGGGATGGGCGAGAGCAAGCTTCTGGCCAACCAGCGGCAGCATGGAGGCATTGGCGAAGTGAAACGTTGCCGCGATCGAGGACAGGATGAGCAATGGCCTATTCTCGATGAGCAGAGCGAAATACCCCTGTGCCTGTTCGGACTGGTTGCTGGCAAAGCCTCGGGCGCGCTCGTGATCGATAGCCTCTGCTGGTATGGTCAGGACGACCGCGCCTGAGAGAACCGCGAAAAACGGAATGAGGTAGAACGTCGTGTTTTGCGACCACCTCCAGCCGACCACGCCGACCAGTGCGGCGATGGTCAGATTCCCGATTCGATCCCAGACGGCGTTGCGCGCGAGCCGGGCTGGAAAGGCATGCTCGGGAACAAGCCCCAAAGTGAGAGCGGCAACTGTCGGGGCAAATACACCGCCCAGCACGGCCATCATGACATCAGCAGCAAAGACGACCAGCCCGGTTGGCTGACGTTCGATGGCGATGGCACATGCGGCCAGTAGCGCCACCGCGCCGACGAGCAGCGCGCGCTTGGCACGCACGGCATCGATCATTGCGCCAACCGGCGTGTGTAGAGCAATGCCGACCAGACCGCTTACCGTCAGGACCGCGCCGACTTCCGCCGATGTCCAGCCTGCCGCAGTTACGAGAAAGACGCTGACAAAGGCACCGAGACCGCCGCGCACATCGGCGAGGAAGAAATTCAGTGCATCCAGTCGGTGAGAAAGGCCTGACACTGAGTTCCCCTTGGATCGATAGTCGCGCTTGGCACGTGAAGGCGCAACGGGGGAGTGCCTTTCCTGGTTTCAGAGATGGCCGTCGATTCTCTTGCGGCGAGATGCTCAGTGGAAGCCGCTCGCAGACACTGGGAGAGAAGCAGAGGCTGATAAACGGCTTCGGGCAAGGCGAATCCGGTGACGATCGCAGCGATGATGCAGTCTGGGATATCCTCAGCCGTTCGCTGACGGATGTCCGTGGCGATGCTCCCGGCTGTTCATCGCTTCTTCGTCGGTGTCGACGTAATGAGGCTGCGCACCGCTCGTCGTCTCTCACCTTGCCGTAATCTTACCTGTGCGAAGCGGTGTTGTCCGTCGCGAAGATCGAGGTTACCCTGCCACATAACAGTCGCCTGTCGATTGCGTCTAAGCAATTATACTCACCAACTGAAAACAACAATGTCAAAAATTACCTTATGGATCACGATCCAGTTCGGCGACCTGATGGACTGGCTCTTTCTAGATGACGAGCCTCACGGTTCGGAACCCGATGTTTTGCCTGTATCGGACAAACCGGATCGGAGTTGTTTTAGAACCTTGATTTCGCAGCGAGCGGCGGCATTCTTAGCCTGAACCTCTGCCGGGGACACCGCCAGAATTCGTGCCGCGTATGGCGACCAGCACCGAAAGAAGCGGTAACGTCTTGTGGGGCGCCCTTCTGAAGTTTGAGGCCTCCGCGCGGGTCAACCAACTACTTCGACGCGGCAGGGCATCGCCGTGGAGCGCGCAGCGCCGCGTCGAAGGCTGGCGGGACTTAATTCAGCACCAGCATCTGTACGCGCGCGTCGAAGCGGACGAGGTGGCCTCGTCTCCCTCGCGACGACGACCCGGCTGATGGCTGCCGCAAGTGAGCGTTACCGGAGGGTCACTCCGAATTACTGGTCGATACCGTCGCCAACAGCATCGCAACAGAATTCGAACAGAGCGATGCCTCGCGGCAGCAGGTGTGTTTGACACACATCTGTATCAATGGGCGGCATCAGAATATTTGGCGATCAACCCCGCTGATATTGACGCAGCTTTTTGCAATGCAGGCAGAAGTGACGTCTCAGCTTTTTTTACATTCCGGGCCAGAATCTCTTTGAAGCGTGTCCTGTCCGGGGTGAAGAATGCGTTGGAGGTTTTGAACCATTCACGTGCGCCGGAATTGTTTAGCGTCTCGGCGGTCTCGTGATAGACAGCCTGCATTCCTGAAAGCGCCTCGGGCGGGATATCAAATGCCGACGACGTCTGACCCGTGGCATTCCAGACGAAAAGACGCAGGCTTGGCCATTCTCCTACATTGCCTCCTACCGCCGGATCGATCCTGCCGACGAACTCTCGCAGGCGGTTTGTGTTGTCGCTGAGTTCGGCATGGAGTGCATTGAACAGATCGGATTGCTGCTGGGCCTTGACGTAACGGTCATATTCCAAGGTGCGTTGGAATCCGACATATCCAGCGAGGTACACACCGATAATTGTCGCAGCAATTGTGAAAATCTGCGCGAGGATAAACTGCAACCCACCAATGCTTTCTATTAACCCGAATTTTTGCGGGGTTTGCTGAGCTTCGTCCAAAGCCGCTTTATTGATAGCCATGTTCACTTTCCTCCGTGTGCGACGTTCCTGCGGTTTGTAGCGTCCAAAATAAGGCGAACTTGCGGACGTACCGGCTGGATCAATGGCAGTGAGGGAGTGGCACTGGCGGCCGCCAACGTGGCGGGCTCTCAAATCTTGCTGGGTCTAGGTGTTGCGACGACCGCTTGAATCCGCCCAGTCTCATTCCGTCGTCAAGGCGGCCACAAAACGGGCCGTCTCATGCGCGTTGACACGGGCGCAGCGAACGAGGCTGTCGAAATGCCTTTGCATGGACAGCACGGATTCCCTGGAATTGAGCACCAGATACATCGCTCCCGCGAAGATCGCGGCGCGATAGGGGCCGAAAACCGTATAAGGCACTGAAAAACGCTCGCGCCCGTCGAAAAGATAGAGCCGGAAGGACGGATAGAGCTCATCCAGCAGCGCGACGATGCGCTGAAGCTGATCGCGGCGGACATCATCTGGCAGATCGCGCCAAATTCCCTCACCCGCAGCGAACTCCTCCAGCGCCTGCATCGGCATGCAGACCTCCATATCCGTGCCCGGCTGCCGATTGTAGTCCAGGCGGAATGCCGTCTCGCTGATCTGCGTTTGCACATTCACGCGGACATGCGCCGTTTCATAAGCTATGACCCTCGGCGTCCTGACGAGATCGGGCAGGCGCATCGGCACATAGCGGATTTTCGTTCCCGCAGCTTCCGCATGCCACTCCACAAGCAGCGTCTGTCCCTCGACGCCGGCTGGCTGTTCCTCGATCTCGAAGCTTGGCCTTAAGCCGCCTGTGATCCCCTCGTCCTGGCTGAGGCCTAGGAGCCAGTCCAGCGACACGCCGTGGTGTTCCGCAATGTTCAGCAATGTCTCCACGCGAGGAAGGCGCGTGGATTGCCCTGCAAGAAGCTGCGATAGCGCCGAACGGTCGATTCCGACCGATGCAGCGAATGCCGATTGGCTGGTTGCGCTTCGCCCCAGCAGAATTTTGAGACGGTCCTGAAAAAGTCTCGCGAGATCGCGTTTATCCATTTGCACGACATTTGTTGACTTTCCACAACAGTGTGCCGGTTTGGTGCGCAAAATCAACGAATTATCACAATTCTCGCGCTGCCGCATCGCGCGGAAGGGTGCGAGCCTAAGGCTCTGAACTCTCTGGAGTTGATGACATTGAGACGATCGAATTCACGGATTCGGCGGCTGAGCCTGCGTGCGGTCGAATGGCCGACGGTAGGGCTGCTGCTCGCGTGCTATGGGCTTTGGTTCGCCACCGGCCTGTATGTGTACCCGGCTTGGCCGGTGGTGGCGCTGGCGATGTTCTCAATCATCATCGCCCTGCATTCATCCCTGCAACACGAGGTCCTGCACGGCCATCCCACGCGCAATCGCCATGTCAACGAAGGCTTGGTCTTCCTGCCGCTCAGCGTCTTTTATCCATACCGCCGTTATCAGGTTATTCACCTCACCCATCACGCCGATGAGCGCCTGACCGATCCTTACGATGACCCGGAAAGTTTCTATCGGGCGCATTACGACTGGGCAATGCTTCCACGCCCGATAAAGACGCTGCTGGGCTGGAACAACACGTTCATTGGCCGCATCACGATAGGTCCGGCCCTGGCGCTGCCGGGCTTCCTTGTCGCGGAGGCAACGCAACTGGCTTCCCGCCCGAAAATCAGAAAGGCGTGGATGCTGCACGCGCTGGGGCTCGCCGGGCTCAGCCTTGTTGTCGGGGGCGTATTCGGCGTTCCCTTGTGGTTTTATCTGATTTCCGCTTATGGCGGACTATCGATCATCGCCGTTCGATCCTATTGCGAGCACCAGTGGTCGGAACGCCCGGACGGCCGGACGATCATCGTCGAGAAATCATTGTTGTCTCTGCTGTTTCTCAACAACAACCTTCATTTGGTCCATCATAAGCGGCCGACCGTGCCCTGGTATAGGCTCCCGGCTCTCTATGCCGAGCAGCGCGAACAATGGCGGGCCATGAACGATGGCTATGTCTTTCGGAACTATCTTGAGATCTTCCGGGCATTCGCTTTCCGGAGCAAGGAACCGGTCGTCCATCCCGTCCTGCGCCGCTTTGGCGCTCCCATCGTCCTGCCGCCGCAGCATGACCGTGGCGTAGCGATACAACGGCACGCAGCCATGCCTGTCCTGACCGAGCTGCCGGAGCTTCGCGCGGGCCAGCTCTGACAGCAGATGGCGCTCGCTGGGAATTCCCTTGTGTGAGACCCTATCTCGGTCGGCGGGAAGCGATCACGGGCGATCATCGGGAGATTCGAAAATGGCATCGGCCGGCGCACAGTATATCGCGGCATTGCCAATGTACGATTGGCCCGAAAGGCGAGCCGAGGTTGACGCCGAGTGGGCGGCGATCCGCGATCGGCTGCGGGCTCGTGGCATCGGCGCCCCGGAGCATCTGACGCGCCGTAACGCGGACATGCCCGCAGTGACGGGCGGTATCCGCGATGAACACGGAACCCTGATTGCGCCCGATCCCGCGATGCTCCCTGCTGACGACTTCGATCCGCACACCTTATGGCGACACCCCGCGCTCCTGTTCGGGCAAACCTGCTGGGGGCCGATGGAATTAGGCTTGATGCGGCATGTGGCGGTCATCGGCCAACCCGATTATGGAGGGGTCGAAGGCGGTGAGGGGCCGCTTTATTCGAGCGCTATCGTGATGCGTCGGAATGATGCTCCAGCCGATGCGGAACGGAAGGTGCCCGCAGACGGATCTGCGATCCTTCCCTTGGAATGCCTGCGCGGCGGCCGCTTCGCCTTCAATAGCCTGGAGTCGCTGTCGGGCTATCTTGCGCTGAAGCGGGACCTGGAACACGCCCATACCGATCTCGCGCTGTTTGCCAGTCTTGTCGAAACCGGCGCGCACAGGAGATCGATCCGAGCCGTCGCGGACGGGAGCGCCGATGTCGCGGCCATAGACGCCATGTCTTGGCAACTCGCCCGCCGATATGAGCCAGCCGCAAATCAGCTCGTTCCCATTGGATGGACGTCGCGGCGAAAGGGACTGCCATTCATCTGCGCACGCGGCTTGGCGCATTTTTCATTGCAGTCGCGGTGATCGAAGGCGATGCTGTATGCGTCGCCCTGTTCCAGTTCTTGGAGACCCAGCCTTCGCCTATGCGGTGTTTCCGGATGCCGGGCTTGGTCACGGTTTGGGTCCCGCCCAATATGGCAATTGGTGATCGCAAGCGAATGCGATATTCGCAAAATCTATCCCATTTTGTGCCGAATGAGCCCATCCCGCATAAGAATCTGTTTCTACAGGTGTGGAGCTTATCGGAGGCCAGCGCTACATTGCTGCCGTCATTGCCCCAGGGCAGAATGCTCCACTCCCATTGATAGCACCGTGGAGCCGATATGCTGTGGTTTCGGTTGGCGAGGAGGGTCGCTTGCGTCCTCATCGCCGCAATATTCGCGGCCGGCGTCGCTGCGCATGGGCAGCCCCAGGAACCGGAAGAGTACCAAACCCTCGCCGATAAGGTCACCCAGCTTTATGAGGAGCAAAAATACGCCGAGGCGCTGCCGATTGCCGAGCAGGCGCTTGCACTGGCGACGCGAATTCACGGCGCCGAGCACGCCGATACCCAGGGAATTGCCTATAATGTGGCTACGCTCTATTTTGCTCTCGCGCGCTTTCCCGAAGCCGAGACACGCTTTCGGGATGCTCTGACGGTTGCCGAGCGCATATTGGGGCATGACGATCCGCACACCGTCGCCACCGCAGCCACCCTGGCGGCGGTT
>Ga0307513_10008495_pt1 | contig 13122 bp, 15 predicted proteins | sample 15_EM_MG_FD_202174 | JGI IMG/M metagenome (GOLD analysis project Ga0307513, IMG submission 202174) | Populus trichocarpa ectomycorrhiza microbial communities from riparian zone in the Pacific Northwest, United States - 15_EM | ecosystem: Host-associated > Plants > Roots > Unclassified | place...
CAAGCCTCGTCCGCGCCGGTAGGAAGCAATACAGCCCAGGCCTCCTCCTCCCCCTCCCCCTCCTCCTCCTCCTCGCCCCAATCCCAATCGCAGCCTTCGCCCTCGGAACCTGGCAGGTCAAGCGACTGCAGTGGAAAACCGACCTCATAACCGCCTACACCGACCGTCGACTAGCCCCACCACTCCCGCTACCGCCAAGGGTGGACGTGCAGTAGATCCCCTCCTTCGACTACCGCCGCGTCCTAGCGACCGGCACGACCAGGGGATGCTGATCCAGCCGCGGATACATAAGGGGCAGACTGGGTACCAGGTCGTTGCCCCGCTGGAGCGTGCGGAGGGGACCAAGGTGCTGGTGAACCGGGGGTGGATAGCGAAAGAGAAGAGGCTGTGCAGGGGTCTGCCCGGAGGATGTCACGGCGGAGGGGTTGCCGAGGAGTCCGTGGAAACGGAATATGTTTGCGCCGGACAACGTGCCGGAGAACGGGGAGTTCTATTTCTCGGATGTGGAGGGGATGGCGGGGTTGATTGGCGCTCAAGCGGTCTGGATAGAGGAGACGGTGGAGCCGGATTTTGTGGTTGCGATGAGGAATATTGAGAAGGGGGCGCCCATTGCTAGAGCTGCTGAGGTGAACTTGAGAAATAACCATATGTAGTATATCCCCCTCTCGGGAGCGAGATGGGCGAAGCTAATAATACCAGTATAGGTATGGCCTTGCCCTTGCCACCTCAGTAACATTTTACGTCCTTGTTCACCAGCCCCCAGACCGTGCAAGAGAGTCCGGCACAGCACAGACCGGGCTCGAATGACGGAATGAAAAAGAGGAAAAAGAGAAGAAAAAGAGAGAGAAAGAAAAAAGAATAGTAATGTACTCTTCCGGGTCTCACCCGTCAGGCGTTCTTTTGTGGGGATTTGGCAATTGTGATTTCAGAGCTTCCGGTGAAGGCAGCCTGTAGACGATAGTAAAAGAAAGTGAAGACTGATAACCGGAGAAGAAAGATGATTGCTCGATGGTCGTAATTGATCGGTTTGATCAAGTACGAAAGTAGTGATGAATGAAGACTGGTGGGACGACTCCTCTCAGATGAAGAAAAATGTCCACGATGCTTGATGTTTCTCAGAGGTGCCGTCACCTCTCCCAACATAATGTGTGCTGACTGAAACGTCTCCTTCTCTATTCCGTAAAAACGTACGCAATCGCCACCGAAACCTATAGAAAGTCATAAAGCCAATCTCACGCGCCACAGCCATTAAACAAATACCGACCCCCACACCGCCCCCCGGAACTATCTCTTAGAACGGAAAAACAAAAACAAAGCAGGAGCAACAGAAAAACCGAGTTTAGCCTGCTTTCCGTTCACTGTATTAGCATGATCCCTCAAGTAGAATTCCTTTTGTTATAACATACCCTTAGTACTATTATTATAGACTTGGCACTCCCGGAGTGCATTGTATGCAATGCGTGTCGGATTTGTTTGGTCCCCGGTTAAGTAGGTCTCGCTCTCCCCGCGGTCCAACCTCTTGAATGCCTCGAGGAATTCGTTAAAAGTGCTGGTAATATTGGGCTGTACCGGTTTTTTGGTCGTTGGCGCGAACACCGGCATACAGGTTCAGAACACTGAGGGTTTCTTGGTGGGCTAGACAAGTTAGCCCAATTTCCAGCAAATGAGGTAGCGGGCGTCACAGTCCACCCGAACAAGCCCCCCATCCGAACAGATTCTGATTAGTAGGTTTTGTATGAGGATATGAGGGTTGTCAGCGCAGTAGCCACAGTTCATCCAAGTTAACCACTTGAAAGTTTCTTCTTCGGGTTTAACTGTTTGGGTGGACTGTGACGCCCCCTAGCGGATTTAACGAGTTTAAATACTGGAGATAGGAGATAGCAAAGGTTACTCACAAATCTTTTTTACATCCGACGGATGCATTCCATAGAGTTTTTCAAATACCCAGGTGTTCTCTCTCCCATCCACCCCATCATCGAGTAGAGCATCGACGGCCGCATCCCCTCCATGAACAGTGAAATTAACCTGGGTTATGAGGTCATGATCCGATTGCTTCGCCTGCCTCATTTTGTCCCCGACGAAAGTGCTTATGAATCGCTGGCGTACACGTCGTCCTGTCCGGCTAATTTTAATGTTCTGACATTCGCTTTCGACTCTGTAATCTCTTCCTTGTGCGATTTGATTTCCTTCTCTCGCAATAGTATCTGCTTGTCTTTTTGAAGATCTTTAGCCTCGATCACACGCACGCGTTCCGCAAGGCCAGCAAGGCCAAGACCCGGCGTATTGCAAACGTAAAATTCCCCGCCTATCTCCTCAACATTGAGCTCATTCTTTGCAAGTTCCTTGCCAAGCGCAGATTTTGCCCTTCCCTTCACTTCCTCCAGGTCCCCAACCTTTGATTAAGTGACAAGTATGACGTCACATTTTAGATCCTCAGGATCCACCGACGAACTCTGCTCACGGCTCAAATAGTAGACCTGGAGGCGCTGGCGAAGTTCCTAAATCGTCCCCTCACTCTTGATCAAGTCCAACATTCCCGCGCTCAGCCTGAAGGTCCTTCTTGGTGGTAGACATATTTGCCGTTCTGTTTGGTTGGTTGATGAAAAATCTGACGGTTGAAAAGCTGGCTTACTATTCCCGCCGGGGAACCTCCTATTCACAGCAGTCGGAGAGGAAGATTTGAGGAGCTGTCGAGAACAGGGGGATCAAATTAGGAATTTTGGTTGAGAAATATTCGCAGAGATGGGGATAATGGCGTAGAGGATATAACGGTGGGTTCAGAGTTGTGGTGGCGTCTTAGGAGATGGGTGATTTTTAGGAAACTGTTTGTGTGAGAGCCGCTAGTGACTGGTTTTTTTTTGTGGGCTTTGGGTGGATACAGCATGTAGAACAGTCAATTACCTGAAGCCTAGATTATGAAACCACCGATTGCCGGCCAAGCGCATCGCTTGCGTTGCTTACATTCTCGGGGCTAATTCATGAGACATACGATACTGTACAATTTCACAGCTTGGGCCAAGGACCTGCTCTCCACTTGACCTTCCTGTAGCTCCCCCGGTTAATGGCATTAGGAAGGTAGGAGACAGTTGCTACTGACGAGAATCTAGGGTTCACGTTCATGGCTCCCAATAGAACCTCCCTATTTCTAACAAACTATGGATAGCCCCGGGATATGTTATTATGGTGCCGTTCATGCCAGTGTTGATATGCCGGGAAGCTATTCTTTCGGTTCTACTTCCTACTTACCATTCCAACCAGTTCCTTTACCTGTATGATAATTCACACGATGCGATGCGTAAATGCCGGGTTACTTTATCAAACACCAGGACAGCTTACCGTACGAGTAATCAATATCATAGAAGGGCCTCACTGCTAGGAGGATTAGTAACGATGGACGAGGGAAGCCACGGGTATGATAGCTGCATCCCCACCTTCCACTTAGGTTCCATGCATAAGTGCACAAGCGACAAACTTATCCAGTAGGAAAAGCTTTTTTTTTATTACCTATCTAGTCAAGGGCTTGGAGGAAAGGGTACCGGTAGTCAATCTCTCATTCCTGATACCGATACAAGTACAGACGATCATTGACCTGCGTGCAGCATGGCGCACCCGAATAATTCCTTTTTCCCTCAGTTCGAAGAGCCCGGTATCGTGATTTAAATTTCCCCACACATCCTCACCTTCCCGACGCAAGCTATAAAGAGCGTTGGAACGGGGTCAGATCGCCCCAATCGCCCGCAAGGATTTCGCCTGAGCCCCATCATGCTGAGGCAAGCTTTGCCCTTCATTGGAGTGAGATTAAGCACCACCGCCTAATCCGCCCCCAAAATTTAAGCGACCCCTCTGGCCAGCCTGAGCGAAACCGCCCTCTATGAGCCCTGCTAGGGTTTTGCTACCAAAATGGGCTCTCGCTATCTCAGATTCAAAAATTGGAATAAACGCCGTAACTTGTCAGTTAAGCTCTACAGGGAGGGTGTGGTTTATTCTTTTCGATAGAAACTGGGAATTCCGGGAAGGATAGCTCCGTTTTTATGAGTGGTGTAGGCAACGGAGGGCTTTAATCCTTATCAACTCTAAACTAGTGAAGAAGGATTGAGCTAAAGTTGAAAGCCCTTTTTAATCTTGCGAGAGCTCGCTAGTTGCTTCTGGAGGATAAGCGATAAGTTAGCTGCTATTATGAGTGGCTATGGGTAGTCCGGAGAGGTTCCCCGCGGCTCAAGGAAGGATATCAATCCCGAGATCCAATATTATTGCATTCTCAGCAAGGGGGCTCATCACCTGTGCTTAGTTCGTATTTTTTGAAACGGGCCGTTTTCGCAGGGCTGATTCTGGACTCATACGGAACCGGTAGCGGTCGAACGCTGAGCGGCGCTCATCCCAAGCAAGAAGTACCAGAGCACTGAGACGTGCAGTTTACCACTCCATGCATCCGGGCAGCTCTTGCCTAAGGCGGGCACTATCTAGTAGCTACTGTACCAGATTCGGCTGGAGCATTAAGATCTTCGACCAGGGCGCGGCAGCTCTCTAACCCAAAGCCCCTTTGGTCTCGAAATTCCTAACACTTCTGCTTGAGGGACTCTTGCGACCGGTGATTTTTTGTCAAGAAACAATTGCCTGATTCCAATCTCCAAAGGATTTCAACCACCACTCTAATGAGAACCGCCGCTCCACTAGATTATATAGTGAATTGTTCTCTAAATTCCAATAGAGATAAAATAGGAACATCTTGCACTTTCACCGAGAAACCGGGATTTAGAAGCATCTCAAACCCTCCGGTAGGAGTGCAAAAATGCCCGGGAATGTCAATTACTGCTAAATTCTTGGCAAAAACGGTCAATAGATATTTGGTAAGGGATTACAGTAATCCGTAATAGCTTCACGCCCGGTATATTAACACACCATTCTTTGCCTAGAATGCACATTTTCTAGCCCCTGCTGCGGGTGCCCTCCACTGCCCAAAAGAACGAGGATGCAAGGAACCCCAACTTATTACCTTGAGCGAGTTAATTAGGCAGGAGAATCCCCGAAGTAAAGTACACTCACACCCCGCTGTCCCGGATTTCGATAATCCGGATACCTCGCTGTCTCGTACGAATCTCCGTAAGTTCTGAATTTCCTTACACCAAAGCCTGGCCTGTTGTCCCGGATCACTCGCTATGTCGGATAGATTCTTAGGATTTTGTCCGTCCGGGATAGTGGGGTGTGGGTGTATTGCAACCCTACACTTTGGAGAGCAGGGGGAACACGGCATGCTTACCGCAGCGATTATACAAGGTAATTGATGTATTTTCACTACGGAAAAGTACACCGCCCTAAATTTTATCTATTTTATATCGGTGGGGTGGGGGTGGAAGGGGAAAGGCTAATTGCTGGCATTGTGAGTTGATGGTTTCGTCCGGGTGTTCGCTTGCTTATCGTGGCTTATTACCATTGTCTCTGAAACGTTATGGAGGGAGGGAGAGAGGGGGTGGGGCACGGCATCTGCGAGTATGGTATGGCTCGCATCGCCACACCCTCTGCCAGATCCTATGACATGCCTTTGGTTTTCAACGCTCCAGCGGCGTGGAGAGCGGAGAGGGGTAGGGTTTCTTCCCCTTAGTTCCTCCCTCCCGCTCCCGAAACACCATCCTGTCACTCGATCCAATCCTATCACTCACTAGGGTATCCCTAATTTCGTGGCTACAAGTACTATGGGGTATGGCAGTGAATTTCACTAGATAGCGCTTTCATAGATAGCTAGTTCTTTTATTAAGTACATGGATAGGTAGTTAGCATGGGTGACGGGATGGGCTATCTTCGGATTACGTTTTCTAAGGGTCCTTAGCGGTTTTATAATTCACTGTAGGCAGATAGAAAACCGCAACCGCGAACAATCTCATGAAGAGGACGATTTTCTTCACGATTTAGTGACTTTTCTTTCTTTCTTTCATCATCGTGATTATCGAGGATCATCTACGGATCTCACCAACACCCGGCAGTGCGAGCGGTGATTGCCCCTCCCGGAACTTGCTCAGGTTTCTTGCTTTTCCTTCCTGTTTGTTCATTCATTTCCACTCCGAGAGGAGATTTTACTACTATCTACCCGTTCTGCCAATAGGACAGGATCCCCTTCTCAGTACCCACACTTCTCCGCCAATTAGTATACTTGTACGGTGGATTCGTTACCTAAATCCAGTTAATAGTTACGCCTCCATTTATCCATAATCTAATGTACAGACTTACTATGGCGGATCATCATAATAAATCCCTCCATCCCACCCACCCCCGCAAGTCTATACATCCATCGCGTCATTCTCTCCCATCACCGGACCTCTAACCTCCCTATCCCTACTCAACGCCTCAGCTGCTAGTATCCGAACTCCCCATTTCCCCGAACCTGATAGGTTTTGGATCAGAGATTCGCATTCTGGCCGTTAGAGAATCCTCAAGTCTGATACCGGTACGATGAATTCCAAGGTCGGAACCTCTCTTTTGCTTCCGGGAAGGGATAGCCGAGCAGTGGGCTGGGAGGAATGTGCCTCCGGCGATATATCACGCTATGGACCGCTCTGGGCCTAGCTCGACTGGGAGCTTTGTTGATTACTTGAAGGGGGTGTTTAACTCTTGCTTAATCTACTCCAGACTCCAGCGCTGTCGGAAAATCTAGATGAAGCCCACGCGACTACTGTAACTCTCCTGCGGAACAGCTAAATTGGGAGTGGGAGAGTGAAGGGGACTCCTGTGCTACTGGCTATCAGTAGTACGTTCTCGGTGCTAGAGCGCGGCACCGTGAGTTGGTACGACCAGCAGAGTTTTGGGGATACCCAGCTTCACACGTAGTGGGCTGCCCCCCACATCGGCAGGTTTGCCCTTTGGGCAGTCTATTATAAATAGGCCCCCGTTGCCTCCGGAACTGGGCGGTAGGTAGACTAGCATAGGGGTGGCCTTGCAGGAAGCTGAGGGTTGAGAGGTTACGAAGAAGTGCTGCCTGTCGGAAATATTACCTCAGTTTGATGACTGGTATGGATATGTTCCGCCAACTGTCAGGCAACTTGGGACATGTGAATCTAAGAAATAGCAATGGTGGACGGCTTGGGGTAGTTGTAGCGGGTTCGTCAACTTGGTCGTTGAAGTAATGATGACCATAATATTGATATCCGGATATTCACACTGGTTACAACTATAAGTATGGTAATCTCAAGCCTGTCTATAGGCAACCAAGCAAGAAATGAAATCGTCTCTCTCTCTCGTTCTTTCATTGATCAGTCTCATTACTTTAGGCTTCGACTCCGGCCTTTTCTGCACAACCTCTGACCTGCCGATCACAGGCTGCCGAGTGATGACTGGTGATGCTGGGGTTCCTGCTGAAGCTTCAGGGTGCTTGCGGAGGGTTAGGCTATCTGAGGCGGCGCTGAAGCCGATTTCTGGCGGGGGTTGGTGGGAGAGGGAGAAAGGGGGAAAAGTGGAGGGGAATTATATCGTTCGGCGAATTTTAATTGGGGTGGATCAATATCACTGTGGCGGGTCTGCAGCACGGGTTGAGTAATATTATCACTATACTCGCGATCCCTAATACCACCATTAATGCCACTTCCCACTCACTGAGCAGCAGTATAGTACCCACCCCACCCCCGAATCTCCGGTCAATGCCCCCAACACCCTCAAGAACATAACCCTATTCGCATATTCACCCCCCCGGGGAAAACAAAAACACATGTTCAGCAATACCAATCACCCCTTCAAACCATCCAAGCACATTCACGTGACCAGCGCATGCGCACCTATACCTCCCAGATAAAGTGCCGCCCCTGTAACCCACCATTGCAGTTCCCCAGCTCCCACGGGTGCAGCCTTCTGGGGAAAACGGTTGAGCCGGCGATGTGAATGGTAGCCGGAACGAAGACAATGCGCCGGAGAGAGCAGTGCAGGAAAGTAGAGCCCCAGTACGGCATACCATATTGGCAGTTAGTACGGGAGGCTAATATCATGGGTGTCAGGCTGTGTACTCGAGTAGTAAGGGATGGGTGAGCCAAGAGCAAAGCTCAGCATTCACATGTTTTTGTTATATAGTATCGGTCGTAGCCAAGAAACATATCAAGCTAGTTCCAACATGCTAATTTAACTTGTAACTTACACATGAGACCTTAAGTTTGCAGTAGAGGAGGCAAATTTGTTCCTGAATCCTATCGGAGTAACATATGCTTCACTCCCCGTCTGCAATATTAGCGGTAGTGGCAAAGAGTTTAGAGACGCAGTCTACTAGTAGTGAAAACCAATGCTTTTGCAAAGAAAATGGTAAGTGGATTGAGCGGAGATCATAAAGGGAATTTTCAAAACAGTTCAACACTATCTCTGTGTTAAGCTCGGTACTTAGCTAAAGGCGCTCCAGGAACCCCGGGGCTTCCTACTCCGCGGCATCCTAAGTCGCCGACACCCCAAGCAGCCCAGAAGAGACAACATGGACTTACTTCTGATGGGGCAGTCAATTGTGATCAAAGAGTTTTCCTCGGCTAGCATATCAATACTGCCATGCCTCCCTTCCTGAATTCCCTTCCTGAAATACCAGTAGTCCTTGAATGGTGTAGTCGTAATCCACCAGGCGCCCAATAAAAAAAACCACTCGTGATTGACCGCCCATGGCAAACCCACAGAATTACCCTCTGTTCGGGCAGACAAATGTGTTTTCCGAGAGATAAGACAGGTGTGAACCTCAGCTGGTCCATCTTGAAACCTCAACAACGGTATGACTACCGCGTATAATAATCGTATTCGGAAAATTAGGTTTGTATAATCAATCATTAAGGCTATCGTAGAAGAGTGCCACCGTAGTTTATTGGATACCCCAAGCCTTCCAGTTCTCTCTCCTTTGCTATGCACGAGCCAGCACACCGGCTATCAAATAGCAGCACCCCAGCCTGCTAAGGGTCGGATGATCCAATACTTTTTACACAAGCCTCCCCAAAGCTGACTAAGGAAACTCAATCCATATTTCCGCTTAATCCCCCGGTGCCCAGGAGATTTTGTTAAGAAAATAACGAGATCCGGAAATCGCCCTTCCTTAACTAGAAATAGGTCACCAGAGATCCAAATGGGCCTTATCTACCAAGCTCCTACGCTTGAGGACCAATTATTGCCACCCTAAGACAACCCAGCCATTCATTCCAACGGCAACAGTAACCCCCTTCACACTACCCAAAGAATTCCTTCAATACTACCTATTCCCCCGCCGAAACACACATAGCACCACGACAAAGCTCCACTGGTAAGTAGCCTTTTCATTTGTTCTGTCCAGCGAAGGAAGGATTTCATCAAAGGCCCGGTTTACTAGCTCAAATCGTTGACCATTGAGCACCCGATTAGGAAATATACTACTGCTGGTTTGTACGCGTACAACCATCCTCAACAACAAGTGCAGGGCCAGAGAGGGCTGGCCACTGATGGGAGAGGCATACTGAAAGGAGATGTAAATATTGACTTGACCCTTCTGGGGACTCCGGGGGGTTCTTTTGGATCTCGAGAGAAGCGTGACTGTTACTCCCCAGGGAGAAAGAAAGGAAGTGGTCATGAGCCCTCACCTTGCTAGCTACAAGATGCCCGGTAGCACTTGGGGGATAGTTAGCTCTTCACTACTAAAGAGATCAAAGAGAATCTTGTGAGGGGCTACGATAGCTCTGTTCGTGGGCTGCCGCGATCCCTACCAAGCGAGCATATAAACCCCCTCCCATCCACCAACCATATCTTCTTCCCCTCGCCATAGCGTTCACTCTGGCCTGTTGAACCTATCAAATTCCTCCAAAAAAATCCCGCCCCAAAAAATACAAAATGAAATCCCTCTACCTCGCTCTTATCCTCTTCCTTGCGTCCCTCATAGCCGCGAACCCGGTCCCCAACCCAACCGCTGACCCGAATCCAGATCCAGTTGCGATTCAATTCTATGGGGCCAGTTTGACCGGCATCCCAGCCAAGCGCCGTGATGAGGAGCCGGCCGTTTTGGTGAAGCGCACTCAGTCGCCGACATCCGGGGAGCATGCGAATAAGTGCGGCACGAACAATCAAGTCGGGGGCATATCGTATACGTGTGGTACCGGGAACGCTGGTCCCTGCTGCTCCATTAACGTACCCCTCCTCCCCACCCCTCTTCGCGGGGGCTCTACAATACTGATGCATAACACCATAGGGATGGTGCGGAGCAAATAGTTATTACTGCGGCGGTGGTTGCCAGGACGATTATGGAAGTTGCGCTCTCCCGTACTTGCAATTGACATATGATGCGGACGCAGGTGATTCCATCTGGGACATCATCTCGGACAATGTATTCGATGCGGCAGTGGGAGATGGGTTGCTTTATTATGGGGTTGGTGAGTATTCATCTCTGTGCACAGTATCTGCGGATTGTAGTGACGGGGTATCATGATATAGGCCCTACGGGCGGGTGGCCCAATTAGCTCGATCACAGACTCGACTGGTTCCTGTTGAGCATGTCTGCGGGTAGGAATATTTGCAGGGGTGTTGAGCTGCGCCGGATGTAGCCCTTGTCCAGATGGGCGATTCAGTGTGAACGGTGCGAATTTCTATTAAATTTTGTTATATCATTATTGAGGAATGAAGACTCCCGTCCATCTGTCCAAATTATTGTGCCAGCCTGAAGTGCCCGCGAATGTTATTTGAATTTTAGCCCGAGTCCCTCAAGCGACTGACCGGTCTCAATCCACGCCCAAGCCACCCACAACGCTTGCGTTTAAGTTAATGCGCGACTCAATATTGGTGGCATATCCCAGGTCATAAAGTAGTAGCGTACCGGTACACAAGTAATCATCAGCTACTGAAAAGGAGCAGAATATCATATGAAGGAGTTATCTTTAGAGTTATCGCGATGGCAAATTGGAAAGTAAATTTTTAAAAAAGAAACCACCGAATGTACTAACTACTGTAATTTTTATTAACAGTGGATAAAGGTGGAAGACCAAGAGTACCGTACTGTACTCGGGGGTGCATGAAAGTCTTTTACATTTTGTGGCACAGTTCGTCACAAAGTGATAGGGCGGATTGGGTGTGGACGATGCCAGACAACTCTTATCACTTTGTGCCACCCTGCGCCACAAAATGTAACATACTTTCATGCACCCCCGAGTACCGCGACAGAGGGTAGAATGGTAGGATTCACCCAGAACAAAAATGAGCCAATCCTACTCGAAGCGAGCAAAATAATTCCGTTGCAGTGCTTGCCAAGGGCCCTGCCGGCCTGTATGCTTTCTGGTGGCCCATGTGACTTCTGGGCTTTTATCCTTCTCTAAATCCCCACCCTAATGGGAAAAAATACAAGGAATATTAGCTGAGGCATAAGGGCTTTTGTCTACAAAAATACATATGATACAACTCGATATCATACAAGTCCAAAATCCCAGACAAACGAAACTCAAAGCCAGTCGGACTATCCTCTGCCCCGCGCCCCTGAGCACATTTTTTCTACTATTCTAGTTCTTACGGTGGTTAGGCCCCATCCCCTTCCGTAGACGATGCTGGGGGGGTTGTCGCCGAGTTGGGAACTATAGTAACCCATTTTCAGACCGGCTGATCACTCGTGCAAAGAGAAGCCGCTCGAGGGGGTTGAAAATGAGGCTCCAAGGATTGCAAAAGTTCAGGTCAAGGCCACCAGCGAGGCCGATAACCCCAACCAACTTTGAGCCTAAAAAGAGTGGGAATCTATCGTACCCGTCCGTCCCGTTCTCACGACTATAAGAGCGATCCTGTTGCCATGGTAGAGAAAGTTAAGGTAAGCTCATGGGCGGCGCCCCGTAGAATTCCATTAATAAGCCGCACGACTTATCCAAAAACCGAGTTGAAAATCAGCGGATTATCTAATGGATCATGCTCACGTAATCCAGATTTTGGGTGGTTGCGGCCTATTCCAAGGTGCGGCTCATTTATGGAATTCTACGGCACTCCCCAAAAGCTAGGGAAGGGGAAAAAAGAAAAAAATCTGAAACCTGGAATCTTTCATCGCATATTTTCTCAAAGACGTTCCACCCCTTCGTGCTTCACCCGCATACTAAATCTTACCACAACCAAAAATGCTCCCACCGACAAACATCGACCAGCTAACCAATCAAATCGATCACCGCGTGTTCCGGATCCGCGAGAACGGAGGTCCGGCAAACGATATCGTGCCGAACGAATCTACCACGAATCAGCGGAGGCGGACGTCCGTCGCTTTGGCCCTCGGCGATGCGCACCCCCGCGCAGAGCTGGAGGCTTCGAGGCGGCAGTTCATCGATTATGACGGGTTGTCGTGGCCGAGTATGCTGTCCCCCTGGGTGGACAGACTTGCGGAGGTTCGGAGTGTGAGCTAATAGGGGGCTGCAGGTTCGGGTACGAGGGAAAGGTTGGAAGCTACGCCAGCTGAGGCGGAAGCTAGGCTTGAGAAGTTGTCCGGAGCGTGAGTTTCCCTATCAATTGAAGCTCGAGGGGAAAGAGCTATACTTAATGTCTTGATGGGGTGGATATAGGATCAGGACTATACTGGAATGTATCGGCGAAGACCCCGACCGCGAGGGCCTTATAGAGACACCCTCTCGATATGCGAAAGCGATGCTATACTTCACGAAAGGCTACGAAGAGAATCTTAAGCTAATTGTCAATAACGCTGTTTTCCAAGAGGACCATGACGAAATGGGTGCTCACCACTCCTCCCCCACCTACTACCTCCGAGCTAACCCCTAGTAGTGATAGTGAAAGACATTGAAATATTCTCCATGTGCGAACACCACCTGGTCCCTTTCACTGGGAAGATGCACATCGGCTACATTCCCCGCGGCAAAGTCCTAGGTCTCTCCAAGTTCGCTCGCATAGCGGAGATGTTTGCCCGACGCCTACAGCTGCAAGAGCGCCTCACGAAGCAAGTCGCTGCGGCGATCGAGGAGATTTTGGAACCCCTGGGAGTCGCGGTGGTAACGGAGAGTGCACACTTGTGCATGGTTATGAGAGGTGTGGAGAAGACGACGGCTACCACAACCACCAGTTCTATGCTGGGGTGCTTTAGGAAGAGGACCAGGACTAGGGAAGAGTTTCTGAGATTGGTATGTGCTTAAGTTGGACAGGGGGTTGGGGGGGGGGGGGGGGGGGGTGGCGGTAATTACGAGATTA
>Ga0307513_10008496_pt1 | contig 13119 bp, 21 predicted proteins | sample 15_EM_MG_FD_202174 | JGI IMG/M metagenome (GOLD analysis project Ga0307513, IMG submission 202174) | Populus trichocarpa ectomycorrhiza microbial communities from riparian zone in the Pacific Northwest, United States - 15_EM | ecosystem: Host-associated > Plants > Roots > Unclassified | place...
CTGAAACTCTCTATATATGTAGCTAACATATAGGTACATATTATGGACCAAGCAAAATTTGCTAGAACGGGCATAAAAATTGAGCAGACCGTGACCAAGATTTGAGTGTCTCACTGGGCGGGGGATGACTGTATGACAGAAAGCGGGAGCAACAGTTCAGATCAAAGGCCGCCTTGACTGGAACTATCGACTAACCAACTGGCTACCACAACCTCTGGTCCACCCTGGTGGTTTCTATTTTCTTGTTCAGCTTGATCACCAACCAACTTCTTTCCTCTGATCGTTACAATTTTATCGGATGCCTAACTGTGCCTCTGTCATTGGTCACAGAAGTAAACGCCAATAATTGATTGAGTTGACCAATCTTAGGTGGTATTTCAGATGGCTTGCTTTTATCTACATATCGACATCTATATTGGCAATACAATTGCCAAGAATCGACTTCGTACTTGGTCAATCGTTGTCGCCTGTTAATTCAGTTTCAAACCTCAATGTTCAACACTCAATACCAAGATATCTCCGTATCAATAATGGTAATTTCTCCCCATCCGCAACACCTATGTAGTCCCAAAACTAATTTTATCAACCTATTTGATCCTTGAACGCCAGTTCTCGCGTTACTTTCAAGAAGCGAAGCTATTAATGTCCTGTTTACCGATTTCTTACGGGACTTTTAAGCCTTTGACCGGTCGCGGGGACAAAGTGAAGTGGCCGATCTCCGCAGAATGTACTTAGAATTGCACTCGAAATAATTGAGGAAAAATTACGAGGCCATCCGCAGTTTTACCCACAACCACCTCACAACAAAGCACAAACAATTGCGCAGATCACCACAAGTCTACCGCAGTTTTATCAGCATTTTATCCAGAGAACGGTAGCAAACGGCTTACAAGCCCATATCATCGTCATGATGATCACCAAGCCTCGAATCGCAGTGCTCAAAAATCTTAGACCGGGCCCCTGTCTTTGCAAGAAGCCGGCTGATTTTTGCCAATCAACGCTAACACCTGACACCAAGCTAAAGACCCCGTTACCGAGATTACCCAAGTATACTACATAGTACATACCGAGGTTTCTGCAGTTACTCCCCCCTCAAAAATAAGTACATCCAAAAGTAAAAATTCTCTCAGACGGTCGTGACAAGATTTATTCATCTGCGATCCAGCGCAGGAATTGAAAGAGCGGTCGGACGATTTTAAACAAACAACCTGCGAGGAATGAGCCAATTACACATGCGCGCTCATACATACGCGGCTCCCATCCGCGCGCGGTGATATTCGTAAATAAGCCGGTACAACGTGCGCGGGACCGAAGCCACGCGAGACCGGATTTCACACTCCTCGCGAGTCGGAGGTCCTCCAGTTGGCTGGCTTCGACGCCGGGCGCTGCCGTTTCGCAACTTGCCAGCTCCCGAATGTTTAAAAATGGCGCATCAAACCCAACAGAGCGGCCAAAAGTATTTTCACGAAATCGTCCGCCGCCAAACCCATGAGCACAGCGTTAAGGGGAGTTCTGCCCATGGGGGCATGCTCCACTGTTTTCGCTGCGCTACTTATCTATCTCCTAAACACAAGATAAGAAACCAAATTGTCACACTCCTAAGGAGGACTCACTAACGTCAGTGCCGTAATGTGCGCTGGCAAGGACTTGTATATGCGCCTTCCTTTGCTCGCCAAGTGCTCTCGCGTAGCCGAAGGGGTGAGCATAGAGAGGTTCATTGATGTACGATGAACGGCAACAACAGGGCGAAGCCGAGAACCCATGAAACAAAGGTGACGCTCACCCAAGCCAGCGTGGAACTCTGCCGCCTTACAAGCATTGCCCCTTCCCCTTCTCGGTGTTATGGTGCAACGTCTGTATGTCCAGTCTCCAGAAACAGAGCCACCAGATCGACCCAGTGTCTCATGGTCAACGCCCTCCGAAATTCTGTCGAAATTTAGTTGGTCGTAGGCCCGAGTATTCTTAACCTGGTGGGAACCGGTGAGAAGCACAGTCGACTAAAGATCGACATTATGGCCCAGCCAGACGGATGCTGGACATGGGTCGGGAAAACAGAAACAGAGTCCGGGCTCTGAGAGCAGAGCAAGCCACGAAAGAGACTAAATAAAGTTGGGCTAAAGAAAAAGGTGAGCGAAGTGCACGGGCGGTTACTACTCATGATCACTCACGACAGATCCGTAACACCCGAGAGGGCGTTGATAGATCAACGATCTTGAAAAAAAACAAGCTGTCAGCAAGAATATCTAAAAATATTAGCGAATGAGAAGAGACGAGCATCAAAATTCCGGGTGAGGCCGGGACTATAGAGGTTTAAATCCTTGACACTTGGAGGCATTGGCTTATTTGGTCGATAATGATTGGGATGCTGATGAAGCTGATGCAGATGATGCAGCGAAATAGATGATGATGCCGATGATAACGCAAATGATGAGCCCGAGACATCAGTTGGATGATTTCTTTCTACTATGCTGCGACGAGTCTCTCGAACTGTTCGAAGCCTGCTTTAATTGTCTTCGGGGCTCTGGAGGTGCGAAAGCCCCAATCCAACCTTCGGTCGACGCCGCCAGCGAAACAGGGCTATGTGGCAATGGCGAGGACTCTGAAGAAACGTTCTGCGAAGGGGGTTGAGATGAAATAGTGCTACCCTCTGAAGCGGTCATCATGACCTTGACGTTCTCTGATGATTGGCGGTGGGGTGAGATCGATCCAGGCAACGAGGGCGTTGACAACCTTGATCCAACCTCCGACACACTGAGACGTGGTGTGACCACGTTCGAGTGGTCAATTACAGGGCTTGGACTATGACTGGCGAATTTCGGCGAAACCACATTGACCGGAGACCCTTGAGAGCGTAGGCGATCGACGATTTCACGGGTTCGTGATTTTCGATGTCAGTTGCGCTGTGATGGCGGCTCCTGCAGAAAAGACCAGCGCCCTCCGTTGCTGGATACGAGACCTGGTTTAACGTCGGAAATGTAAAGTTGGAGAAAGAGGTATGGGAATTGCAGGGGCTCATCTTTCATTTGTGGGGAGAAGGTAGGTACGAAGGAGGAAGCCGTGGCACGACCTGCGCGTCGAGATGTTATAATCCACACTGCCGTTGACGCTTCCATTGGGTGATAGGTCCTTAATCTCGACGTCACCAAATGAAAATTTGGGTTTCGGCGTCGAGGGCATGCCAATGGAATCTTCTGAAAAACTTGTTACGATACTGGGAATGGTGGACGTGGAACGGAGTAGGTCTCCAATAAAAGAACTTTCGAGGGATCCGTCAGTATCTGCATGGTTGTCGAACGCAGGACCGTTCATCAAGCCCTCCAGCAACTTGAATTCATCCCATACTTTCTTTCGAACCAAAAGACCTTTTTCATCAACAGCAACCTTGAGATTAATAACACCTTGAGAAACCAATGACGTAATTCGGAAGGGACTCTAGGTGTATTAAAGGACTAACGGTGGACGACGCGTGTAAGTATGTCTGGTAAAGTAGATAGGTACCAGCGTTTGTGATCTAAATAAATGCAGGTGGAAGTTCTGGAAACCATCACGACACGGAATGAGAAAGAAAAAAACGAACGGCGAGTTGTTGGTATCTGGATTCTGCAACGAAAAGGAGGGCAGGCTGTATATGTTCCGAAATGAAGATAAGGAAAAGAAATGTTCAAAAGAACGGCTAGTATCAGAGCGTCCCCCACTCATCCCCAGCCAGGTATCCAAGGCCTACCTGTCCACTCCATCCCTCGAATTACAATCGCACCCGCTCACGTCACGCCAAGCTATCGCACCTCAGGACTGTTCACAAAAGAACATGTCCCGGAGGCGAAGTGCTTCGCTCAGTCCTTGAAACCCGTTTACTATGTCCTCCCTCGCCCGGCGCCCGTGCCCGCAAACGATGTTGCGACGGGGCTCCATCCATCCTCTGGTCCTCGTTCTTCACCCCTGATCAAACTAGCGATAGATGCCGTATGTCGATGGCCTCTCGTCGACGCCTTGGGAAATCCCTTCTTCGTGGCTGATGCTGGCGGAGGTGGCCCGTTATGCACGGAATCAGGGAACATGGTGTTACCCGGCACTGGAGAGCGATATGTAATGTCCACTTCCTCCTCCTCCGAACTTGTCTCGCTGACAGCATCGAATTCACGCGCAGAGAGCATGACTCCACCGCGGTTGTCGTATCCGTTGCGCGTCAAACGTGGGTCTTCCAAGTCGTACAGGTCGTACTTGTTCCTCGTTCGTCCTGAAGTCGAAGAGGTGAGGCCAGGCGGTGGCGTGAGTGCTGCAGACCCCTTGAATTCGTCGGGAAGGTATAGGTGGAAGAATGCGGTGGCGAGGCATGCTCCACCGACGACATCGATGAGGTAATGGTGAGTAAGATACATGGTGGCCCAGTAGAGAATCCCTGCGTATGCCCAAATATATCGTGTGGTTTGGGGGAAGAAGTGCGATAGGAATAAGGCTTCGAGTGTTGCGTTGCCGGCGTGGAGTGATGGAAAGGCTCCAAATACCAAAGGCGAATTTGTAAATCCGGTGGTATAAGTCGAGGAGTGGAAAAGGGCATCGATACGCGCCAGCCCCCCTGGTGAACCTTTCATGCCGTAGTTGGCAGGAGTTAGACCGTAAATCAATTCATACCATGGGGCTGAGCATGGTAAGACCAATTGGATGAGGACACCGATCAGATTCATGTATCCGAACGTTCTTGCCCACAAATGAAGGGTGGGTTTCGTCCGGAAAAGCCACAAGAATATGGCGACAACGAAGGGGCAGGTGAAATGCACGACTCCATAGGGAAACCATGCGATGATGTCGAGGATGGGATGTGTGAATCGTGTGAGGATGTCGGAAATGTTGGCACCGTACAACACGGATTCCAGAGTGGGTAGAAGAGATACCGATATCGTCGGCCGCCATGCAGAGGGCATGTATCTTGACGAATACCAGGCTAGGATCCAACTGAATACGGGTGTCGCGGGTACGAAGAACTGGCTGGTGAAGGGGATGAGAAGCGCAGTGGCGTACAGAATGGGTATGGCCAGTTTATATGGATACGCGGGGTCTTGCATCAAGGTTATCCAAAATGCTGCCAGCGTGATGTGGAAGAGGTAAATGGAGTCGCCGACGGTAAACTTGTGCGCGCGTAGTCGTTGGATGGTGACAGCAGGAGAAAGGGACTTGTCGAGCCTGCCGACAGCTGCGACAAGGGCATGGATGATGTTGGAAACCGTTCGGATGATGAACCCCCGCTGTGGATGGATGCTGGACATTGCGACGGTCGTTCTCGAAAGAGTCGTGCTCGTCGTAGGGGTTCGGCGAAGCAGCCGTGGGAAAATATAGAAAATAGTTGGTGCCGGCATGCCTCATCAGCAAAAACAAGGTGCTTACAGATTTTGTCATCACCTCCCATAAAAGCTCAAGACATATCATGACATTGATAAAAATAACTCCACATTTAATTCAGTTTTTTATCTCGGTGCAAATAAGCCAATTCCCCCAGTGTGAGTAGATGAAGAGTCTCATAATGATGTAGTGAATGTCCTTGAAGCAGGCGAACAGAGATAAGTGACCATTAGATATTAGTATTCCACCACCCGACAGAAAGGTATTACTGGGCCAACTATAAAATGTACTTTTTCTTCTGCTTAATAGCAGCATAGGGGTCGACCTTGGGTGGACGGCCATAACGGGGCTCGGGTTTATCTGAATCAGCAAAAACAAAAAAGAAGGCCAGCGAGGTTAGAGGGCTGCTTGGAATAGACTGGAAAAGGAGGACTGACTGAGGACATCTTTGTAGATGAGGGAGACGTTCTCGTCCCAAACCTGTCGCCACATATGCGCACCTCCCCCCTTAGCACCGTTCAAATTCCACTTTTGGATGAACGATCGCACATCAAAGCCAAGCCGTTCTTCATCTGGAACGACAGGGATATCGAGGTACATCGATGTTGGGCTATCACCAGCTCTGGAAGCTGCAGCAAGAGTATAATCTGAGCTTCCTTTAGGAGGCTGAGGCAGAAGGAGGGTAATATATCGATGATGTGGTGTACCGCGTTGAGGGTGTGGTGGGATATACTTTGTGTGGGTGTTAAGATTGAAAAGGGATTGGGATGTTGCAGACAGTGCAAGGTTGGGCCTATGGAAAGAAACTTAATATTTCTCAGGGAAAGTCGGCAGGAGACTAGTCCCTCACTTCATCCAGTGCAAGAAGGTCGTGAAGCTTTCAGATTCGGGATTGGGGACATCTAGAAGAAAAATAAATGAAAGTTCACATAACACAGATTTGAAAACATACCAGGATCGACGAGAAGCATTGTATATAACCGAACATCTGTATGGAAGACATTGGCACGCAGTTTCGGGGGTGTAATTGTCTATTTGAATAATATTGAATCTCTTCGGCACTGATGTCAATAAATACATATACTTACCTGCTTCGACTTCAAGAAAACACCCGGCTCGACGACCCCTTGGACCTTCTTAGAGTTGAGGAATTCTTTAGGTGTAGTGCGGGCGATAACATGCAGGTCAATGCTCGGCTTGAGTACAGGCAGAACGTCTGGAACGACATTCATTTGATAGATGCGCTCCATCTAAAACGGCCAGATTAAGAACTAAACAAAAGGACAGAACAAAACCTACCAGCAAATCTAGGTCCCCTTCCTTCCGCCATTTTTGTTCAACAAGGTATCTATGCGAGAGTTTCGACATGTCGGCTTCATATCTTTGTCAAAATATAACCCGGGAAGAAGAGAACACGACGTACCCATGGCATTATTAACCGTCCACCTCACACTCGGAAGGTTAATCTGACTCTGCACCTCCAAGATATTCAGTTTCTCCAACATGCTCTCGAGCTCCGCATCCACCTCCTCGAGCCGCTGCCTCCCAGCGACCTTGGCCTCGAGTTCGACTGAAGGGTTCTCACGCAGGGCATGTAATTTGGCCTCCAGCTCTGCATATACCGCCTGTTTCTCAGATATACGCACGCGCAGCTCCGCCGCCTCTGCCTTCAAGTTCTCGCTGTCCTTCCGTAGTACACTGAGCGCTAGGTCGTACGCTGGAAGGACGCCAGCTTTGAGAGGGCGCACCCATTTGCGCGGGGATTCAAGAGAGATGGGGGGTCGCTTGGGAAGGACTTTCTTGCGTTTTCTTCCTCCGGTCATGGGTGCTTCAGCAGCAATAGCTGGGGACTCGGGTGGTGTAGGTTCCGAAGCCTGGGGAGCCATCGAGTAGACCCCAATGGTAGCATTGCCTCTGGCAACAAAGGCCATGGATCTTGGAAGGAGGCGGGGTACTTTGTGAATGGCGAACATTGTTCGACACAGTCGTCGACTAGCATTTGTGCGCGATTTTTTCCCGGACGCGACCTGTTATTTGGCCCTGATTGGCAATGAGTTCCTCGAATTCATTCAATGACTTCTAAGTTTGCGAAATTTTATACCAATTACTAACGGTCTCCAAGAACTGGAATTGAGTCAGCGTAGAGGTAAACGATACTCGATGCAAGAAGACCGGAGTAAAGCTATGATATTATGTGTTTCGACGCTGACGTTCAAGTTGAAATATGTGGTGTGGGTTATACTTAATGTTGAGGGATACATAAATTTGTCCGTAATGTGGGGTGCACATGAGGATATCCCCCGAGTCGCTAGAATATGAGGTCCCCGAAGTCAGTGGAATGGCCGGGCTGTAACGCGCAGGCCCGTGACGGTCATTGAGGTGATTTCCCTTTTGGGAAACTTTTCGAACCACCACCTCCACCAATGTCATCTCCCAACGACGGTCACGATGAATTCAACCATCACGTAGCGATAAAGCTATCGCGCGCTCTCAATACCTTAAACCCAAATGATCTACTGGCGCAGAGGGTGATCGATATTGCCAAAACAAATTCTATTGACGGATTCTTTGCCGGTGCGCATGTGCATCCTTTTGTTTTCCTGGTATCAAGTCGTTAAAATACGAACCCCTTCAGCGGCTAAGACTTTTGGCAAGTTTAAAGATTCATTCCTGTCGGAGCTCCATGCAGAAATCTTGTTGCATGTAAAGCAGGAAGCCACAGGGATCGTGCCTCACCCGGTTGAAGGAATCACAGTTATCGACAGCGACGTCCTGGAGCCAGCACCAATACGACCAGGTGGCCTACAAAAGCCAGACACAACGGTGTGTAACTTCTCATTCAGGCCTTTTTATCTTCTTATGGGACTTTTTAGCGCCACACCTTCCGACAACCAGCTAAGCCTCTGGAACCACCAACTCCGAGAACTTCTCTCCTGGGCTTGGACCAACTGGCAAAGGAAAAACGAGCAGCAGCAGCGGAGGACAGGATTAATGGGGACGGTAGCAGAAAGAAGCCAAGGATGGATGATGGAGACGAGCCTTTCTTCAAAAGTGAGTCATTTCTCTCCGCTTAGGTCGAAACAAGCTTGACAATTCTTATGATCAGTTCCTACTCTTCCTGCATCACGATCTTCAAATATAAGGCAACGAGGCGAAGAGACACCGTCTCACCCTGGCGGTCTTTCTGAAGTGGGGCGTCAGAGACTTGAATTTTTTCGCCGTAACCGGGTTAAAAAACGGGGTTTTTTATTTTTTTTATACCTTTTTTTTTTTTTTTTTTTTTTTTTTTTTTTTGCACATTTCTTATGCGTAAATTTTTAGAGGGCATAATGGCCACCAACGAACCACGTAACGATGTCCCCAAAGGCTTGGGGGATTTTCAGCGCCGCTCCAATCGCGATAGAGATAGAGGATGGAGTGATAGACGAAATTATGATAGAGGCCAAGTTCAACAGCGTGGTTGGGATGCTACACCTAGCTCAAGTCGTGGCTCAGCTTCACGAGACGCACCAAGTGTCCGGGTACCCAACGTTCCGTGGGATGCAACGCCACGAAGTTCCCGAGGAGAGGACGGATGGGGTGGTACTAAGAACCGTAGATGGGACGCACCAACGCCCAGGGCTGCGAGAGGCGCGAGTCCTGACGATGACAATGGTGCATTTGGTCTTGATGTGCGGGAATGGGAGGAGGAACAAGTCAAGCTTGACCGTGACTGGTACACAGGAGCAGAAGAAAGTGGAGTTGCTGGTGATGACGAGCATAATCCATTGGCGCAATACGAAGATCTTAGCGCTTTAAAGGAAGCGGAAATTGCTACAAAACAAACGGCGCGTCCTAATATCAGTTTAATTCGCACGAATCTAATCATTCACTACAGAAAAAAATATCCGCCAGACAAGCCCAATATGTGAGTATATGCTGTATATTACAATCCTTCCTCAGGAAAATGCCAACCTTGTTCCCTCCAGAATGCCGATAATGACTTGTGGGAAGCAAATCGGATGGTCACATCCGGAGTTGCAACGCGAAAGGCCGTCGATCTCGACTTCGAAGATGACTCTGAGTCGACCGTGCATGTTATGGTTCATGACCTCAAGCCACCCTTCCTCGATGGGCGAACGGTTTTCACAAAACAATTGGAACCTATCAATCCTATCCGCGATCCTACAAGTGACATGGCCGTATTCTCCAAAAAGGGCAGTGCTTTGGTTAAGGAGAAAAGGGAACAAGCAGAACGGGCGAAAGCCGCTGCTAAATTAGCCGCCCTTGGGGGAACCGCACTTGGAAATATTATGGGCGTGAAAGATGAGGAAGCCGAGGCTGAAGGTGCGTGTATATTGTTTGCTTCCCTGTAATTTTGTCAGGTTTGGACATTCACATAGAATTGCTTTCTTTTTACGTTATCCAGCCGAGGCAGAGAAAAAGGAGAAAGAAGCGAAAGCAAAAGGAGAGGATGATTATAAAGGCGATTCCAAGTTTGCGACTCATCTCAAGTCATCTGCTGGGGTCAGTTCTTTTGCCAGAAACCGAACGCTCAAGGAACAACGAGAATATCTACCAGCGTTTGCTTGTCGAGAGGAATTGATGAAAGTGATCAGAGAGAACCAAGGTCAGTTTTTGGTACATTCTCGTCAGAGTTTGGTGCTCACGAGAACGATAATAGTCATCATCGTTGTAGGCGAAACTGGGTCTGGAAAGACTACCCAGCTTGCTCAATTCCTGTATGAGGATGGATATTGTCACTATGGACTCGTCGGGTGTACTCAACCTCGTCGTGTGGCAGCTATGTCGGTGGCTAAACGTGTTAGCGAGGAGATGGAGGCATGCCAATGTCTAAATTCAGTCGTGCTTCCTAGATTAACCCTTTTTTCAGGTCAAACTCGGCTCCACCGTTGGTTACGCCATTCGTTTCGAGGACTGCACGTCTTCCGAAACAAAGATCAAATGTAAGCCTTGTCTACTTTCCACATCGGTAGATATTTTTTAATGCCTTTCGTAGACATGACCGACGGTGTTCTTCTACGAGAGTCGTTGAACGAAGGAGATCTTGATAGATATACCGTTATCATCCTTGACGAGGCTCACGAACGATCTCTAAGCACTGATGTTTTGATGGGATTGCTTCGCAAAAGTAAGAAAAAGTTATGGCAAGTTGTCATTGCTGACGGACCATTCTTAGTTCTCACTCGCCGACGGGACCTCAAACTTATTGTTACTTCCGCAACGATGAATGCTGACAAGGTAGGCTGCTATATCTTCTTTCTGCGGAACTTGTTCTTACGTTAACGTCCAGTTCTCCAATTTCTACGGAAACGCACCGACTTATACTATTCCTGGCCGAACGTTCCCTGTGGAGATGTTTCATTCGAAATCTCCTTGTGAAGATTACGTGGACAGTGCGGTAAAACAGGTTTTGCAGATCCATCTTTCTCTTCCACCTGGCGACATCCTCGTTTTCATGACTGGTCAAGAAGACATTGAAATCACTTGTCAAGTCGTACAAGGTTGGGCTGTAAATTTTTTTATATCTACGTGTTGTATGTTATTGATCCTCCCTCTAATAGAGCGTCTTTCGCAGCTGGATGATCCTGCTCCGCTTGCCATTCTACCAATCTACTCACAAATGCCCGCTGACTTGCAAGCCAAGATATTTGAAGCTACAAGTGATGGGAGACGAAAGGTTATCGTGGCCACCAATATCGCCGAGACCTCCTTGACGGGTAAGGTTCCATTTAAACGTCACTACCTTGTTTACTCATATTGCCGTAGTCGATGGAATTTTATATGTTGTAGACGCTGGGTATTCGAAACTCAAGGTTTACAATCCGAAAGTCGGCATGGACGCCCTTCAAATTACGCCCATCAGTCAAGCCAATGCGAATCAACGCACTGGACGTGCAGGGAGAACTGGTAGTGGGTAGGCATAAAGATTACACCCTCCAAAGCAAAAATTTTGACGATCATCTTTTATGCTTCAGATTCTGCTATCGACTGTACACGGAAATGGCTTATCGTAATGAGCTATTTGAGAACACTATACCCGAAATCCAAAGAACCAATCTGGCAAACACAGTGCTGTTGCTCAAGTCCTTGGGAGTCAAAAATCTACTAGAATTTGACTTCATGGACCCGCCACCTCAGGTGAATTCCTTCTATTACATATTGTTTACCATGTGCTAATTGATGGGTCAGGCCAATATTTTGAATTCCATGTATCAGCTTTGGGTCCTCGGTGCCCTGGACAATGTAGGCGACTTGACACCAGTTGGGAGGAAGATGTCGGAATTTCCAATGGAACCGTCTATGGCCAAAATGCTTATAGCATCGGTGGACTATGGCTGCTCTTCCGAAATGCTGACCATTGTATCTATGCTCTCCGTCCCAAGTGTCTTCTACAGGCCGAAGGAGAGAATGGAAGAAGCAGACGCGGCCAGAGAAAAGTTTAACGTCCCCGAAAGTGACCATCTGACTTTATTGAATGTCTTCAACCAGTGGAAGAGCTACAAGTAGGTTTGACTTGGATTCTAGTCCGATGTGAACTAACTTTTTTTTGAACATCTCCAAGCCACCGCGACGATTGGGCAATGCGCCATTTCCTCCATCCAAAGCTACTCCGAAAAGCACGAGAAGTCCGAGTGCAATTGGAGGATATCATGAAGTTTCAGAAGATGGACATCATCTCGACTGGCACGGATTTTGATGTTGTGAGGTGCGTCCATTGGAGTAGATTTACTTTTGAAAGCCGTTCTGATGCCGCAGATTAGGAAAGCGATTACAGCAGGTTACTTCCATCAAGCTGCGAGGGTCAAGGGTATCGGAGAATTTGTCAACATCCGTTCTGGTCTCCCAACCCACCTTCATCCAACCAGCGCTCTCTATGGCCTGGGCTGTAAGTCTTCATCAACATCCAGGAGACTCTGATGGCTGATAGATCATTGATTTCAGATACGCCATCTCATATCGTGTATCATGAGTTGATTTTGACCTCGAAAGAGTATATGACGCAAGTGACTGCTATCGATCCATATTGGTTGGGTAAGTTCCTGTGATGAAGGAGAAACCGCCGAACAAGCCGCTGACAGGGTTTTTTCACAGCTGAACTTGGCTCAGTCTTCTACTCGGTGAAGGAGAAGAACTTTGATGAGCGGGGAAATAGACGACAGGCTGATCGAGAGTTTTCGAAAAAAGCGGAGATTGAGACGGAGATGGCGCGTCAGCGGGAAGAGTGAGTAGTTTTGCCACCCGTGTTTATGATCAAGCGGAGGCTGACCACGTTTTTTCTGTTAATTCTTTAGGACTGCAAAAAAACAGGCGCAAGATCTTTTGGCCGCCAAGACTTCTAGCGGGAGCAAGGCCAAGGTCATTGTGCCCGGCACCCCTCGACATACAGGCGTTGGAGCTGGTACAAGGGTTACCCAGACTCCTCGAAGGAGAGTTGGAATTTGATTCCGAGCTGGGCGGACGACCAGGATAGTGATAATTTGCGCATGTACAGAACGTTACATTACATTTATAGTTACTCGAGCTCATTGGCGCTCAATTGCCGTCAATGGGCAGGATTCTATGGCCTGCTAATGTTCTGCCAAGAACATCACTGTTTCAATGACAACAACCCTGATGGATCGTTATTTATGAAAACATACCACCTCCACTAGTATAGCACAATGATCATGATCCCATTTGTTACCTGCTTCCTTGAACCCTATCCTCCATTCTCCGAGGCGACCTTGTCTTGAAATGAGCTCTCGGGCTGGTCCCACATCTTACTCGTCGGACTCAGGG
>Ga0307513_10008497_pt1 | contig 13118 bp, 8 predicted proteins | sample 15_EM_MG_FD_202174 | JGI IMG/M metagenome (GOLD analysis project Ga0307513, IMG submission 202174) | Populus trichocarpa ectomycorrhiza microbial communities from riparian zone in the Pacific Northwest, United States - 15_EM | ecosystem: Host-associated > Plants > Roots > Unclassified | place...
AGGTATGGGTAGCCAATATGAGACTGAGAACTGAGTCTCAAGGTACAATACCTGTGGCACATAGTGACCGGCTTGCAGAAGTTGGACAGGGCACAACAAGTGAGGTACAAAATCTAAGGCTGGAGTATGCTCCTCCAAGAAGCCAGATAGTAGAAGGTGGCGAAGTCTTTCCTACAAGTAATAAAGGTGGACCACAATTGGAAGTTGGGGAGATCCGGACTTATCTGGCCTTGCAGGATAATGATGGGAATACTACGGGCTGGATTGAGGCGAAGCGAGGGGCTGATGATATGGAGGACTCTATAACTATTGATGCTGGAGGGCTTCTCCGTCAAAAGAGACAAAAGCAAAGACATTTCCCAAGTGTTGGGCACGAAATCGGTGAGATCCTATAGTTGAGGATTCTGAGGACGAACATGATCAGACGGAGAGGATATTGAGTGAGGAACCAGAGCTGGTGGTAGAGGTTGAGGAGCCTGTAGATAGGGCCCAGGAGGTACAGGCGGTAAAGAAAGTTTGAAAATGGGCTGCGAGAAATGACGGAGATATCCAGCCAGCCAGAAAGGTGCCAGTAAAGCTGCGTTCTGAGGCGCAATCTGAGAAAATGGTCAACAAGATCCTGAATCAAAATATTGACGGAATAACAGTTAGAGAAGTGTTAGGGCTATTACCAGACTTACTTAAAGAGCTGTGGGGGATAAAGAGACTCCCGGCACTCAAAGGAGGAGCACAGGTTCCTGCAATAAGTGCAGATAAGGCATCTATACGGGAAGCGGACAGGAACACATCACAACTTACAAGCAATAGGATGGCAAGGGTTTCAATTGAGAAGCATCTATATGCTTGTGCATCCCCAATAGTGGTTGGTCGACTGGAAGGAACTAGAAAGATAAACATGTTGATAGATAGTGGGTCGGAGATGTGCGTAATGTCTAAGAAGTTGTGGAAGGAACTCGAAGATGAACTACCAATTGACCAGGACATTGCATGGTCGATAGGGTCAGCGAACGCAACCAGGGATCGAGTCTTCGGGGTCTGTCATTTCGTAAATGTAGACATTGGCGGGGTGGATGTCAATGTACCTATATTTGTGCTTGACGAGGCAGCGCAAGACATTATACTAGGAAGGCCGTGGGAGAGAAAAACTAGAGCGCAGTACGACAATAGAGATGATGGCTCGCTATATATCACAATTTCCACACCAGACAATCACAGGAAGGTGGTATTCTGTGCGGTTGGGACTACAGATGAGGGGAATAGAGATCGAGCAAGAATTCAGAGATACACAAGCCGGGCGACTTTAGAGAGAGAACAGGACGGGCTCAAAGACGAAGAGAGACCGGGAAACTTTGTAGGCTCGCAGATGGTCCGGTGATCTGTGAGCCAATCGAGACTAATCAGCCGCCATCCCTGTTTTGCTGTTCACATTTTGTTAGTTTTTCTTCCTTTCGTGGTTTAAGATTTTACCCTTATTTGAAGTGTTATTTTCTGCATGTTGATGGCAACTTTGAGCCCACATTTCCTATATCATTGGAAGAGGTGAGCGGGGCACCAGTGTTACGAAGGGGGGAGGCATGGGCAGAGTTTAGAAGACTGTTGAGGATAGAGAAGGCAAAGAGCCTGAGGAGCCGTCATTTGGCAAATGGACGAACATTATACAAGAGGAAAGGGAAGAAAATACAGCCGGCGGATGTGGGGTATGAGAATGGGGAAAAGCCTGGGGGAGATGTCGAATGGAGACAGCAGGGAATAGAGAAGGAAGTATATCAAGCAGGAAGCCGGTTTGCAGAGTAGATTATTCCAAAGTTTTCTGGCATTGAACGTGGAGCAAGGCTAAGTCCAAACCGGATCAAGGGAATGAGGATTAGCCAGGAGCTTTGGCCAAATGAATGGGAGTTGCTGATGGAGGTTCTATATAACCGTGAGGCTGCAATAGCATTTGACAGTACCGAGAAAGGAAGGATTCATGAGGATATCGAGCCACCTCATATAATACCGACAATCCCACACAAGCCGTGGCAAACACCGAGTTTCAGGATTCCGGCTGGTTTACACGAGGTGAGCACAAGAATCCTTCAGGATAGATTGGCGTGTGGTACAATTGAGAGGAGCTTTGGGCCTTACCGGAATCCGTGGTTTTTGGTTGAGAAACCTGGCTATGAAAAGGATGAGGAGGGAAATTTTCTCAAGAGCTTGGATGGAAAGCCAATTAAACGCTATCGGTTGATTAATTCAGCTCAAAGAATCAATTCAGTTTCAATAAGAGATGCTAGCCTACCTCCAGGGGCTGACGAGCTTTCAGAGAGGTTTGCCGGGTATCCACTTATTTCGTTGATTGACCTGTTTTCCGGATATGATCAGTGCACATTAGCGCCGGAGTCGCGAGATCTAATATCATTTCACACCCCACTGGGGCTTATGAGAATGACAACCTTACCTCAAGGGTATACAAATGCAGTACAGGCATTTGATAGGGTTATAAAAAAGGTTCTACATGCACAAATTGTACAAGGGAGGTGTGAACAGTTCATTGATGATGTCGTGGTACGGCCGAATTCCCGTTCACGATATCCAGACAAAGAAACCAGTGAACCAATAATTTCGGGTATATCTGGAGTCCGGAAGTTCGTTCTGGAGGCTATACAAAACCTTGATGCAGTGTTAGCAGATATAGAATGGGCAGGGGGGACAATATCTGGCTCTAAGTCAGTCTTTATAGCCGATGGGATCAAAGTAGTTGCCTACGTTTGTGATTCGAATGGTCGACACCCCGATATCGAGAAAGTCAAAAAGGTACTAGATTGACCACCGTGCAAGTCAGTCACAGAAGCCAAAGCATTTATTGGACTGTGTGTCTATTATCGCATTTGGATTGAGGATTTTACTCACATTGCCGATCCAATCTTTCAACCATTTAGGAAAAGGGAAAAGAAGGCGAGAACCAAGAAGGGTCCAGTCAGGAAGAAAAGCCTAGAAGGAAGCGTGAAAGATAATCGAAGAGGTAATATGGGGGATTTTATATGGGGGCCGGAGCAGCAGACCGCTATGGATGAATTAAAAAAGGCATTGGTATCACCGCCGGCATTGAAGCCAATAGTTTACACAGAAGAGCCAGGGAAGAAGCTGGGGAGAATTGTGTTAGGAGTTGATGCAAGCTTGCTGGGTTTTGGAGCGATCCTACAGCAGGAGGACGAACAAGGCCGGCGTCACCCTTCACGATATGAGAGTGGGTTGTGGACAGATGCTGAGCGGAATTATGATGCGGGCAAATTGGAGTGCCGAGCTCTTCTCCGAGCGGTTAAAAAGTTCAGGAATTATCTTTACGGTGTCTACTTCCTTGTAGAGATTGATGCTAAAACGTTAATCTACCAGTTGAATCAGCCTATCAATGATATCCCTGGAGCAGTAGTGGCAAGATGGCTAGCCTACATAAGACTATTCTCTTTCGATATCGTCCATGTGTCAGGAACACAGCATAGAGGACCGGATTCCCTCTCACGGAGACCTGCTACTCCTGAGGAAGAACAGGAGTTGAAAGAAAATGGTAGAACACAGAAGAACGAGTTAGAAGAAGCAATTGAGGCTGCATTAGGGAGACTACGGAGGGAAGAGAATGCTATGGACAATGAAGTGAACGGAAGGGGAAAAGACAATTGTCAGTTGATAGATGTGAAAATGGTGAATGAAAGTGGGAAAGAGGAGGATGAAGAGGCAGAAAGGATTGTAAGATGGCTATTGACATTGGAAAGGCCAAAGGGGCTAGGGGATGGAGAATTTGCGAGGTTTAAGAGAGAGGCAACGAAGTACTTGATACGAGATGGAGTTCTATACCGGCGAGGGAGCGGAGGTCACCGTGGAAGCCCACCAAGAAAGGTGATATCCCATAACGGAGAGCGAGGCAGAATCTTACAGAACCTTCATGATGAGTCGGGCCACCGGGGAAGAGATGCTACATACAACAAAGTCAAGAACCGTTTTTACTGGAAAGGTCTCTATAGGGATGTGGACAGGTTTGTTCAATCCTGTGAGCGGTGTCAAAAGAGGAGGCCCAATCGGTACGATGAACCTCTTCATCCGACCTTCTCGTATAGCCTGTAGATGAAAGTTGGATTAGACGTAGTACATATGCCTATAGCAACAAATGGATGCAGGTACCTTGCTGAGATTCGAGACGATCTCTCTGGTTGGGCTGAATACAAGGCTATTCGAAAGGCTGACTCAAAGTCAATAGCCAAGTTTGTCTATGAGAATTGGATTTGCCGATATGGGTGTCCATCATTGATCATATATGATGGCGGACCAGAGAACCAAGGAATGGCGAAGCAGCTATTCGAGTAGTATTACATTAAAAATATTCAGATCGTACCTTACCATCCACAGTCAAACGGCCTGATCGAGCATGGTCACCAAAACATAATTGATGCATTAGCCCAGTTGACCGCCAATGGTAGTGTCGGACAGTCGGTACATCATCTGTCGGCAGTATTATGGGCAGATAGGATTACAGTGAGGCGATCTACAGGAAGAACCCCCTACAGTGTAGCCTTTGGGCAAGAGTGCCTCTTACCAGTTGACTTGGTAGAAGAAACATGGGCATTGATGGACTGGTGAACTGTTGAAACCTCCGAAAATCCTAGGGCAGAACTCTTAGCTTTGAGGACAAGACAGCTAGAACGCAGAAAGGATGATCTACAGAAGGCGGCGGAAATGCAAAAGCGAAAGCGAGAGGCAAATAAGGCTTACTTTGACAATCATCAGCGTCGCCGGCCTCACAGCGCAGAGATTAAGATGGGTGATCATGTTCTATTGCATGATACACGGCTTGACCAGTCACATTCGCATAAACTACATGATAAGTGGAGTGGACCTTACTGTGTTGCAGACATCTCGAAGCAGAGAGCCAGAGGCGCCTACGAGTTAGCGGAGCTGGATGGGGTCGTCTTGGAGGGATACTTTGCGGGAGATAGGTTAACGAAGTTCATTATACGCACAAAGGATGACGATGCTTAGAGAAGGGAAACAGTCGACAGGGGACGTCGAGTGCCTGAAGGGGGGAGGTATGTCGTGGTGCTGGAGCTGATTACGTACTTATTACTTGTACATTTCACTTATAGTGGACGGTGTGGGAAGAGTGATCATCGATGATACTCTCCCGGATTATGTATATATAGAGCCCTCAGTACGTTGATGGGGTTGCGGGGGGGGCGAAAAATAGAGGACGGAATTCCACTCTTTTACTTTCTTTTTGTTTCCTAGTGCTTCCCACCCCTTTACTGGTTCTCTCACAATAGGTAATGGAATTTATTTATAAGAATAAACCTACTTTCAAGGCATATGTTCTGTATGATGGCATCCAAGTTGAGTATGAGGTTATCAACATTCTCTATTGACATGACTTTTGAAACAATCAAGACGAGCTCTGTGACTTTATCCTACCAATTCACAATATCCATGTCTAATCAGAAGCTACCAATGCATATCTTGGATTAGTTGTTTTGTACTAGCTTACTACTCGCTGCAATCTCAAGCATGTTGTGAATATCACCCATCCCTACTTGAAATCTTATAATTATTTGAAAAGAGACTGAACCACCAAGCCTTAGCCCTTCATTGAACAGCCTAAGTTGTAACTCCATATAATATCAGACAGAGTACAACTGTTAAGCATTGGAACATATTTATTGTATATCTTTAGAATACTTATAGTGATCCTATGATTCCGAACTGTGTTCACAAATGGGATTACATTTACAGGACAAAGAATAGACCTTTTGGTCCACATAACCTTGCTTGAAATATTACTTTACCAACTACCCTCTGGTATGCATGGCATACCTTCACTCCTGAGATTTCACTCTTGACTACTAGACTTTTTCCCACCCCAGCCAATTCTGGCCCCAGGGAATGTTCCTTTTCTGTCCAGAATCTTATGCACAGCGAAGTCGGCTACTGGCTTAACTCTACTCAAGTATACCAGCATAAGCTTATGTATATTTATCTCCACTATGATGTATCAGACCATAACATTGATGAACTCTGCCAATGGCAGAATCTGTCATGAAAGGCAGAAATTGAGTTGAAAGATGTTAGCATAGGACTACCACCAGAGGACTCCATCAAAAGTGTAAGTACTAAAGGTATTGTCATTGAATTCCTTTTTAATAGACAAATTCTGTTTCAGTTTACCATTGACTAATATTAATATAGACAATCTAGACAGTGACAGTGATAAGGAGAAGGCTAGGCTAGCAATGAACCAAGATGATGAATTTACTACCAGTTATATGAGATCTTCTATGGTAGAGCAGAATTCTTTTCACAATAATAACTATAGCCAATGACTTGATATTCAGACTAGGAGATCGAAGAGGCCAATATATACCAATTGTGATGAGAACTACTATGTTTTGACAATCTCATATCTGTTATCTTGTTCTTGATATTTGAAAGTAGTATCTGCCACTTTCCACATATTCATACTATTGTATTATAAATGAAACATTTTGCATATATTTTGGAACATAAAATAAAATATCTCATGAAAAATAAAATATAGTTTTTATACTATATTATACAATATTATTCAAAATGATATAAATATGATCTTAAATACTAAAATTTAGGCCTAGTAATCGTCATCCTCAGGTTGTGAGTCATCTTTCTCCTCAAAGTCATTGTCCTCCTAGCAGTTATTATCCCCCTCAGAGCCATTTTCATCCTTCACATTATTAGCCTTCTTGTAGTCCTTGTCATCCACCAAGTTTGATTTATTACCATACTCCGAGAGATTGTCATTCTCTCAAACACTCTTGTTGACTAAGTGACATGAGATTCCTTCCTCAATCCAACCCCCAAGTGTATCAAATGGAAGTGGGACCCCTCCACCATTCTTCCCTTTACCTCTCTTCCCTTTACTTATCATGCTCTTCCCTTTACTACTCCTCTCCTTACCACTCTTCTAACCCTTGCTTACAAGGTTGGTGAACACATTTTGAAGCGTATCGTAATTTGTAAACTCCAGTTTCTGTGTTGTATATCATTTGGATGGAGGAAATAGATTTTAAATCTAAGAGTTTGTAACAATCCTATTCTCTGAGTATGGTGTAACAGGTAAGGACTGTTGATTGCTTCATAAGTGAGTCTCACTTTGCTGTACCAGGGAGATGAAAGATACTATCTTTCCAAATAGTACAAGACTGACTTGCTTCAAGTTGTCTTGAACAAGAACTATCCCAATAGTACTATGTCAACAACCTATACTCTGAGACTATCACAATAGTCTCCTGGTCAGGCTTCTTGTTACACCCATAAGTAGGTCATCATGGTTTGTCTTATAGGTTTTTGTAGAGAAGGTATGTATGTAAAGTGAGAAAGATTAATCTTATTGCAACTAAGGGAAAAAGAAAATTGATTCCCAGAAGCTAGTTATAACAAAAAAGATAAACCGATAGCATTTAGTATAGGAAAGTACATAGATTGGTGTGTGAAAATCCTATCGCTCTAGTCAAAGCCAAACCTTATATAGACATCTTCCCAGAACCCTAACCTGGTTGACTCACTGCCTTGTGTCACATGACCTCCATGACTTATAGCAAGTCATAGTGTGAAATACATCTGTTGACTCTTCTGAGTCAACTGTGCAACTTGAATATTCCTCAACCAGTCAAAACTTATAATACCAAACATGTATCAATACAGATCACATGCGTAAAACCCCCTACTTGCCATGGGCCAATATAGATCACAGCCTAAAAACACCGATGCGCCGAATAGTGGCCCAGGTAGTCTGTAGATCTTCACTGCTCTTTTAAATTCATTCCCTAAAGGGTAAAAAATACACATAATAGGATATGGAGCAGGAGTTTGTCTGCAAGTATGAACCACATGTATCGTAATTAGGCTTGCACTCATGTTATTAGACAGTGTCAAAGCTTATCAACAGTACTATACTGAAGACATTTCACCCTTCTCACCCTCTTCTGCTAAGATATACCATGAGCAATATTCCAAATCTTGGGCAAGTAGAGCCTAGAAATCTTTATTCATCAGGCAAAAAGGTTTTATCTCGTGTATATCACACTTTGATTCATGTAGCAGGTGGTATTACCAGGGAGCCCTACACCTCTCATATCTCATAAGAGATTAGGTATTGATTGGGACCCTTGGGGCCCCCATGCGACAACTGTAGTTTACTCATAATTCCGGGCCTTACCACTTGGGTCAAGCTATGCATGGTAAATACATGAAGTATTGCACGAACCACATAATTCAGGGGTGACAGCTGGGTGGTCTGGCACTGTCTGGAGTCCCACACAGTCTCCAGTAAGACTACTCCTCTCGATTAGTGTTTCCAGTATCCATCTGGTACCCCAGAGTTGTTCCGTTGTGGACAGTGGCTCCCTGGAGCCTCCTGGTGGACCTTGTTCATCCTAAAGTCCGTGTGTGTGGGAGTACAATAGTGCCGAGATTTTTAGCCTTTACATAAATCACATTCTGCTGTGGCGCTTAGAGCTTTTTACAAGATAGCTGCCACACAAGTTAGAAAAAGACGCAAGAAAGACCTAATAGAACTGTTGAAGGCTGATATAGGACTCTGGGGGGCGCAAATGGGACTCTGGGAGGCTCACATAATTGTGAGTGGTGCCGAGATTTTCAAACACACCTGCCATTCCCCAATGCATTTGGGCCGCTGAAAGGCCCCTACCACACTTTCTTTCCACCTTTGTTTCCTGCTGAAGGGCAGATACAGGTCACCTATCAGATATCTCAGGCTATATACCTCCAATCAATGCAGGGATACCACTGTTGGATTCCCCTAATCGAGAGCATTCATTTAGGGCATTAAACGTCCTATTTGGACCATTTCCTGGATCACTTCATATACTTTTACACCTGGGTGGAATTTTTAACCTCTTTCTACCTCATTGGTTTACTTATGCGACAGGCGTCGTATCGCCAAGTGGACACCTGGGTCAGATTCCCCTCATCACGAGCATTCATTTCAGCTATTAAACGTCCCATTTGCACCATTTTCAAGGTCAGTTCCAGACACTTTTACACTTGGGCGGACTTTTGAACTACTGACTATCTCATATGTTTACTTAGGCTACAAGCATCCAATCGGCATGTGGATACCTGGGCTAGATTCCCCGCATCGTAAGTGTTCGTTTGAGCTGTTAAACATCTCATTTGCATCTTTTTCAAGGTCCATTCTTTACACTTTTACACTTGGGCGGAATTCTGAACTATTGACTATCTCATATGTTTAGATATGCTAGAAGCATCTGATCAGCATGTGAATACCTGGGTTGGAATATCCTGATCCAGAGCATTCATTTGAGCTGTTAAATGTCCCATTTGCATCATTTTCAAGTTCTATTCTTTAGACATTTACCCATGGGCGGAATTTAGAACTACTGACACTCTCATATGTTTAGTTATGTTACAAGCATCTGATTGGCATGTGGGTATCAGGGTTGGATTCCCCTGATCCAGAGCGTGCATTTAAGCTGTTAAATGTCCCATTTGCATCATTTTCAAGGTCCGTTCTTTACACTTTTACACATGAGCAGATTTTAGAACTACTGACTATCTCATATGTTTAGTTATACTACAAGGATCCGATCAGCACGTGGATATGTGGGTTAGATTCCCGGGATCCAAAGCGTTCATTTGAGCCCTTAAAGGTCTAATTTGCACGATTTTCAAGATCCATTCTTTGCATCTTTAGACTTGGGCAGATGTTGAACCACTGACTATCTCATATGTTTACTTAGGCTACAGGAATCATATCACCAAGTGGATACCCAGGTTAGATTCCCCTCGTGGAGACCATTCATTTGAGCTGTTAAACGTCCACTTTGCACCACTTTCAAGGTCCATTCTTTACACTTTTACACTTGGACGGATTTTTGAACCACTGACGATCTCATATATTTACTTAGGCAGACATCTGATTGGCATGTGGATACATGGGTTAGATTCCCCTAATCGAGAGCATCCACTGGAGCTGTTAAACGTCCCATTTTGTAACATGTGTACATTTTCCGGTAACGGTACACAGGACCGGGCAGTGCAGGATCTCCTATGTTTAGTTGATTTATATTTGGTTTATTTGATTTGATTTCAGCTCTACCATTGTCTCTGCGTCAGACTAGCCTATCATATTGCTATGTTGAGTTTTTTTTGCTGGAAGTTTATATTTAGGATTCCGGGTATGAAATAGTCATGAAACACTGGTGAAGGCTGAGCTATATTTCTTGCTTTAATCTTACAGGAGTACAGGATTCCGGTATGTGCGCAGCTACTGGTAATGATTGTGATTGCAGGAAGCCTATCGCTCTTGGGTTTTGTATTTAAACAATTCTTCTGGCTATCAGGAGACAGCAGACTTCGACAGACCTTGACTCTAAGTATACACTTGGTTGAACGGCAATCCCTGAGTCCAATTTGTCCTTCAACTATTATCCCTTACTTCTGGTCCCCTGAAGCCTCCCTTAGCACTAGCATTAGCAGGTCTACCGCTAGTTCTATTGTATTTTCGTTAGACACAAATAAACCTGTTACATTTTTTTGCCTACAGCAGGTGAAAACCCTTTGTTCTCAGGATTGGGACCAGCCTGGTAGGATTGATCACCCTTCCAGTATCTTGATAACTAGTTAGAAGCAGGAGTGGCAAGGAAAGGAACATCCGACTCAGGTGCTACATTTACAATAGAGAAACACAGGAGCAGAAGTGTTACCACGTCCAGCAGGGCCTACATTCGTCCTTCAGCAGAACCCACAAATGATGCCACAGAACCAACCACCCCGGAACCAACCCCTAAGCCTACGCCAGCCTCAGCGGACACACCAGCAAGCGGCAGTCACCTCCTCCCAGGAGACCTAGATACAGATTCAGAAGAAGAGCTTACAGCAGAGAAGATCATCCAAAGAGAAGCCCAGTGAACTAAAGCAAGTGGAGCTGCACGAGCGGCAGCTCAGCAAACTTCAGAAACTGAACGCCCACCAGAACACTCGACTACAAGCAGGTGGCAAGCACCCAGTATCCTAGGAGTCTTTGGAAGTCAGATACCTACTAGAGCGCCTCTAGAGAGCATCGAGAGCAATCACTACTGGGCACATTCATACCAGATACACCAGAAAGACCCTTAAGACTCAGGGATGGCAGGCAGCCCCCTGAACAACCTGATCCACCACCTCCTGCCCCATACCCACCTACAGGAACCATGGCAGACCCAGGCCCAGCCAGGTTGCCCCCTCCGAAGCTCCCCAAACTGCCGATGTTTAGTGGTGAAGGAGAAGACCTGAAACTAGACAAACTCAAGCGATCGCTTAGAACAGTCAAGAAGTATCTGGCAAGATCAGGATTAAACGATGACTCCCCTGGAGTGGCGGACTACTATGGCACTTACACAGAAGGCAAGGCCATCAACGCATATCAGATGCTAGACAGAGAAGTAGAGGACCTCAGCCTAGCACAGTTAACACAACGCTTTCAGCAGCTATTCGAAGCCTCTACAAATTCCGATCACACATACCACAAATGGCAGAATCTCCGCCAGCCAGCAGGTAGTCAGCCAGCACGCAAAACAAAGATAGCTGGAGAGCTAGAAGAGCTTAAAGGATCCCTCCCGGCAGGATCCATCTCTGACTATGCACAGAAGCTGCAGTTCCTCGATGCGATGGACTCTAGACGATGCCACAATGTTGAGCCCCAGCTCAGCCAAGAAGATACCTGGGACCAGATGGTGGCTGTGGCAGAACACTATTACACTACCATGTATAGAACTGGTGGCTACAAAGGCAGTGATAGGAGCCAGGCTTCCAGCAGCAAACCCCATACACTAAAGAAAGAGAATACCTACCGCAAGCCCTCTACCACATCAACACCCAGGAACACCGGCAAAGGAAAGGCCCCAGCCAAGAAAAGGACCTATACCAAATCCAACAAGCCCAGCAAAGCCAAAATGGATTGCCGTAAGGCAGAAGGCGCCTGTTTCTACTGTGGCGAAACTGGACACCTAGCAAATGAATGCTCAAAGAAAGAAATTAAGACCAACCATGTTCACCTCTCAGAGGAAAGCCCAGACAGCAGCGAAGGTGAATATGAACCAGATACACACAACACTGAGGAGCTAGATGGCAGCGTCTCTATCAGAACCTACAAGACTACAGTAGGCACACGTAAGGACACGCCATTCCAGGCACTCGAATTCACTATCAACCTTCATGGCTAGCCCACCAGGGCCCTCGCAGATACAGGAACCATTGGCGGTACCCTGATATCCAACAAATTCGTTACAACACATAACATCCCCTACACAGCGAGGTAGAAGCCCGTCACGGTAATGTAACGACCCGACAGATAGGTAGCTACAGCGGACTAGACTCAAGCCCATATGGTATACCAACTTGAAGTGGTAACCAGATTGAGAATAGACTAGTATACTTAGTATACAACCGGTAGACATGAGTTGGTACAAGTGTTTACAAAGTGACTTGGTGACATAGGGTTAGACTGGGTAACCTCGGTAGGCCAAAGTTACCCTACTAGGCAGGGTAACCTTTGGAGGGTATGTTCGCGTAAAGCTAAGAATACATAGTTAATGTTGCACACGTCTCTGGAGCAACATTTTATGTGGTTGCGCAGACCCCCAAAGACAATAACGACATTAAAGAGTAAAGTTACCCTACCTTGGAAACATGATTACCCTACCTTGGAAACTCAGTTACCCTACTGAGGTAACCCGATTACCCTACCTTGACTGACCAAGTTTTCTGTGGACTTAGGGGAAAGTTATCCCACTAGAGTAGGGCTCTTAGATGTTCATAGGGCCGCTTCGTATAGCACGAAGCGGGCTACTGACGGAGCAGGAGTGTTCCGAACATCCTGTAACTTTCAGGGGATATTCTTAACACTCCCCTGCGGCCCCAGCGCTGGTACGGCGCGACAGCACTGTTGTTACGGGGTAGCTAACACGGTAGGATTCCGAGCTAACTAGGCCGCGGATATTCGCGACAACGGATTATCGGTCAGGAAGGCTCAATAAGAATTGTTTGATAAAGTAATAGAAGAATATCGTAATAACTTATAATATTGTTAAGGTCTCTTCTCC
>Ga0307513_10008498_pt1 | contig 13117 bp, 11 predicted proteins | sample 15_EM_MG_FD_202174 | JGI IMG/M metagenome (GOLD analysis project Ga0307513, IMG submission 202174) | Populus trichocarpa ectomycorrhiza microbial communities from riparian zone in the Pacific Northwest, United States - 15_EM | ecosystem: Host-associated > Plants > Roots > Unclassified | place...
TCGCTGACGTTGACCATCACGCCGCAGTAGCCGGCGAACCACGGCATGCGCTCGACGAAGTCGTCGACGAAGCCTTCGATCGCGAACAGCAGGTGGCTATCGCCGTCCGGAATCGCGGCGCAGTCGTCGCCGACCGCGATGTGCGCCGGCAGCACGGGCGCGAGTTGCCGCATCACCGCCGAGATGTCGCGCTTGTGCGCGAAGCCGCGGCTCGCGCGCAAGGCGTCGCAAAGGTCTTGTGCATTCATGCCGCAAGCCCCGTCGAGCGCGTGACGAACCCGGCGTACGGCGTGGCGCAGGGCGCGTAGTGCGCGAGATCGGCACGCATCAGGTCGTGCGGCCGGCCGTGCAGCGTCTCGCTCTGCAGCCGGCCCCAGCGCAGGCGCTCGAACATCGCCGTGTTCTGGCTTTGCACATGCGCCAGGAACTCGCGGCAGCCGCGCGCGTGCGCGCTGCTCACCGCCAGGCGGATCAAGGTCGCGCCGATGCGGCCATGGTGGCGAAACGCCGCGTGCACCGCGAGCCGCGAGCCCCACCAGCGGCCGGGTGACTCTTCATGGACGCGCACCGTGCCCACCACGGCGTCGGGCGCGCCGCCGACGCACGACAGCGCGACGATGAGCTGTGCGTGCGGGTCGATGGCATCGCGGTCGTCGCCGAGGAAGATGCCTTGCTCGGCGCAGAATACCGCACGGCGCAGCGCCAGCGCCTGCTCGCGCTCCCAGCTTGTCGCGGCCCACTTCACGCGGAACTCGCAAGGCATGAAGCGAGACGCTTCGTCGAGCTCCGCGCGTTGCGCAAAGCTCAGGGTGTCGAGCAGGCAGTTCATCGTCAGCTTTCGTCCTGCCGCTCGTACTGAGAAAGCGACGAGCACGCGCCGCACTTGCCGCAGCCGGCCTTGATGTCGGCCGAGCGAAGCCCGGCCATCGCGACCATCGCGCCCAGGGGTTCGAGCACGGACTTCATCCACAGCGCGTCGGGTGCCGGGTGGTCTTCGAGCGGTGTGCCGGCGATCGGCACGAACGGCACGACGAACGGATATACGCCGAGCGCGACGAGCCGCTCGCACATCGCGAGGATCTCCTCGCGCGTGTCGCCCAGGCCGGCGAGCAGGTAGGTGCTGACCTGGCCGCGCCCGAACACCTGGACCGCGGCTTCGAAAGCGGCCAGGTAGCGTGCCACCGGCACCGCGGCCTTGCCCGGCATGATGCGTTCGCGCAAGCCCGGGTTGACGACTTCGAGGTGCATGCCCAGCGTGTCGATGCCGGCGGCGTGCATACGCTCGAACCAGCGGTCGTCGTCGGGCGGCTCGCACTGGCCCTGCAGCGGCAGGTCCACCGCGGCCTTGATCGCAAAGGCGCTGTCGGCCAGCACCGCGGCGCCGCGGTCGCTGCCGGGCGGCGTGCCGGTGGTCATCACCATGTGCTTCACGCCGTCGAGCAGCACGGCCATGCGCGCCACCTCGGCGAGCTGCTGCGGGGTCTTGTGCGCGATCGTGCGGCCGGCCGCCAGCGACTGGCCGATCGCGCAGAACTTGCACGCCTTCCGTCGGCTCTCGTAGCGGATGCAGGTCTGCAGCACGGTCGTGGCCAGCACATCGGCGCCGTGCAGGGTCGCGATGTGCGAGTAGGGCACGCCGTCCAGCGTCTGCAGCGCGTAGAAGCGCGGCTGCTTCGGGAATTCGATGCGCGCGATCGGGATCGCGCCGCGCTTCAGCGCGCTGCTGCCGTCGGCCCCGGGCGCCTCGGCGACGAAGGGCGAGGCCCAGGCGCTGGACGTGTGCACCGGCACCATGATCGTGTGGCCGTCGATCGTCACCGCCTTGTGGTCGGATGGCCCGGCGCCACCTCGCCGGCTGGCGGCGCCGGCGTTCGGGTCGACCAGCCGCAGCCCGAGGGACTGCAGCTCGGTCATCAGCTGGCGGCTGCTCGGCGAGAGGGCGGCAGTGGTCATGGGGGTCACGGTGGTCATGCGGGAAGCTCCGGTTTGAGCGACACCGCAGCCGGTGCGGCGGGCATCTCGAAGAAGGTCTGCGCCGGCCGCTCGTTGATCGCCAGGCTCAGCAGCTCGGGCCGCGCGTAGTGGCCGACCGAATCCATCATTCGCTTGCGCTTGGTGATGAGCGCCATGTCGAGGTCGGCAACGACCATGCCTTCGCCTTCGGTCAGCGGCTCGGCCAGGTACTTGCCCTCGGGTGACACGATGGCCGTGTGGCAGCCGCCGCGCAGCGCCTGCTGCAGGCTTGCGTCGGGGGTGACGGCTTGCACCTGCGCATCGCTCAGCCAACCGGTTGCGTTGACGACGAAGCAGCCGGATTCCAGCGCGTGGTGGCGGATCGTCACGCCCATCTGCTCGGCGAAGATCGGGCCTACCAGCGAGCCGGGGAATTGTGCGCAGTGGATCTCTTCGTGCTGCGCCATCAGCGCATAGCGCGCCAACGGGTTGTAATGTTCCCAGCAGGCCAGCGCGCCGACGCGGCCGACGGCGGTGTCGACGACCTTCAGCCCGCTGGCGTCGCCTTGCCCCCAGACCATGCGCTCGTGATACGTCGGCGTGATCTTGCGGCGCTTCAAAGCGAGGCGCCCGTCGGCATCGAACAGCAGCTGGGCGTTGTAGAGGCTACCGTGGTCGCGCTCGTTGACCCCGAGCAGCACGACAATGCCGCGCGTGCGCGCGCGCTCGGCCACCGCCTGCGTGACAGGCCCCGGCACTAGCACGGCCTGCTCGTACAGCCGCAGGTGTTCGGGCCCCTGCTTGCAGGGCGGCAGCACGAACGAGAAGTACGGGTAGTACGGCACGAAGGTCTCGGGGAAGACCACCAGCTGCACGCCGCGATCGGCGGCTTCGTCGATCGCCGTGCAGACGCGGTCCAGCGTGCCGTCCGGCCGCTCGAAGTCGGGTGCAATCTGTACCGCGGCGGCGCGGACGACGGCGGGCCGTGTCATCTCAGTGTTGCCGTTGTCGTGCGCGTGCGGAGAGCGGGGCACGAGCAGGCCGCTGGGGTGCTCTGCTCCGCGAATGTCCCCCGGCGGCGGCCTGGCGGCCGCCGCCTCCTCCTTTACTTCGCTCCGCAGAGCACCCCACCGGCCCGCTCCGGAGCCCTCGGTGGCGTTCGACGATATGCGCCGCCGTTGCCTGCCACCCGATGGCCTTGGCATCGCCACCGACCTTGTAAAGGAATGACTGCAACGGGCCGAACGCAGTCACCCGAACTCCTGGTTTCATTTCACAGCGTCCAGGTGTCGAGGATGAACGCGTTCTCCTTGCGGTGCAGCAGGATCAGGTCGAGCACATCCAGCGGGCTGATCGGCTTGATGCCTTCGATCAGAGAGCCCTCGCCGTGGCCGTACAGCGCCTGCAGCGCGAAGCGGCAGGCGTAGACCTTGCCGCCCTCGGCGATGAACTTGCCGATCTGGTTGTTGAAGTTCTGATGGCCCGGAAAGGCCTCGTCGCCGAGCGTCGGGAAGCCGCGTTGCACGCCGAGCGTGACGCCGGGGCCGTACAGCAGGATGGAGGTGTCGAAGCCCTTGCGCTTGAGCCTTGTCGCCTGCAGCAGGTTGACGAAGCCGATCGAGCCTTCGAACGCGACGGTGTGGAAGGTGACGAGTGCCTTCTCGCCGGGCTCGGCCTTCACATCTTCGAAGACCTTCTCTTCGTAGTCGACGAGGGCATCGCCTTTCTTGTGCGCGGGGATGGTGACCTTGGGCATGGTGAGGCTCCGTGGTTGAGGGAACGTGTGGCGCCTGGTCATTCGCATGCGACGTGCCGCGGCGGCCGGCGCCGATGCGATCAAGCTCCGATCAATCAACAGCGGCGCAGCCGAAGTCGCCATGGCTGCGGCTGAAGGGCGCCGCTTCACGCGCGCATCGGGCAGTCCGTAGCACCACGCCTGGGCGTGCGGCGTGCGATCAATGCACCCGATCAAGGGCCCGGCACGCACCAGCAGTCGGCGCAGGCAGGCGCGTCCAGGGGTGGGTGGACCCAAAGGCGGCTGGCACGATCGATGCGATCAGCGCTGCATGCGTTGTGCGATCAACCGCTCTGAACCTGCATGCCCCACCTCCCCACGCGCTGGCGCCGGCGCATCGAATCGGTCGACCGCCCGGCCTATCTGCTGATCCCCGACCTGATCGCCGAAGACCTGCGCGACGGCCACCTCACCGCGCGCGAGCGCCTGCCGAACTTGCGCGAACTCGCGCTGGCGCTCGACCTGAACTACACGACGGTGGCGCGCGCGTACGCCGAGGCGCGGCGCCGCGGGTTGATCGACTCACGGCCCGGCACCGGCAGCTTCGTGCGCAGCCAGGGCCGCACGCTGCCGCTGCGCAACGGCACCGGTGCCGAGATGACGATGAACCTGCCGCCGGAGCCGGCCGATGCGGCGCTGGTGGCCAGGCTGCGCGACAGCGCGGCCGAGGTGATGGCCGGTGCCGACCTGTACGGCTTGCTGCGCTACCAGGACTTCGGCGGCACGCCCGAGGATCGCGAGGCCGCCGTGCACTGGCTGCGCCGGCGGCTGTCGGGCATCGGCGCGTCGCGCGTGCTGGTGTGCCCGGGCATCCACAGCGTGCTGACGGCGCTGATCTCGCAGCTCGCGCGGCCCGGCGAGATGATCTGCGTCGACTCGCTCGCCTACCCGGGCCTGAAGGCCATCGCGGCGCAGCTCGGTGTGCAGCTGCATGCGATCGGGCTGGATGAGAACGGCCCCGACGTCGGTGCCTTCGAACACGCGTGCAAGTCGCTGAAGCCGAAGGCCGTGTACTGCAACCCGACCTTGCTGAACCCGACGACCGCGACGATGTCGCTGGCGCGCCGCGAGGCGCTGGCCGACGTGGCGCTGCGCTACAGCGTTCCGATCATCGAGGACGACGCCTACGCGATGCTGCCGCGGCGCAAGCTGCCGCCGGTGGCGACCTTTGCGCCCGAACTCACCTACTACATCACCGGCTTCTCGAAGTGCCTGGGTGCCGGCTTGCGCAGCGCGTATGTCTGCGCGCCGAACGAGCGCATGTCGCAGCGCCTGGCCGGGGCCTTGCGCGCGACGACCGTGATGGCTTCACCGGTGACGAACGCGCTGGTCACGCGCTGGGTGCAGGACGGCACGGCCGAGGCCGTGCTGGCGGCCGTGCGCGACGAATCGATCGCCCGCCACGAACTGGCGCAGAAACACCTGGGGCGCTACGGCATCGCCGCGCAGCCCGAAGGCTTTCACCTGTGGCTGCCGCTGACTTCCGCCTGGAGCACGGTCGAGTTCGCGTCGTACCTGCGCCTGCAAGGTGTCGGTGTCGTCGCGAGCGCGGCGTTCAGCACCGACGGCAACCCGCCCGACGCGGTGCGCGTGTGCCTCGGCGGGCCGATCAGCCTGATCGATTGCGAGCGTGCGCTGCAGCTCATCGCCGAAACGATCGAGCACCCGCTGCATCCGCATTCGACATCGATGTGACTACGGCTGCGAGGTGCGGCACGCATAGCTGGCCGCCTGCAACCCGTCGCCGCCCGTGTAGTGCGGATAGCCGGGGTAGCGACACATCGGCCGCGAAGCCTGCACCTGGAATGGCGGCAGGCTGTTGCGGCTGGTCTGCTCGATGGCGTCGGCCGGCGCCTGGCCCGTGGTCACCCAGCGGTCCAGCGGGTCCAGCAGGTCGGCCATCGTGGGGACGGCGCGCTTGTCGGTGACGGTCCTCGCATTGCCGCTGTGCGTCGACGAAGGCGACACATAGAGGCGTGCCGACGGGTCCACCGCCGCCTGGCCGAGCCTGGCCACCACGGCGTGGTAGTAGTCGATGCCCATCAGCGGGCTTTGCGCGCGGTCGGCGGCGTTCTCGCGGATGATCAGCTTGCCACCGCGCGCAAAGAAGGCCGACAGGTCCGGGTTCGTGGAATCGATCAGTGCGGAGGTCTGCTGGACACGGGTCGCGAACGACTCCGGGCGATAGGTCCGCACGTCGAACGCCGCGTCGCGAGCCACCGCGTAGCGGATCCAGTTGCTGCCGTAAAGCCAATGCGTCGAGGCCGTCGCGGCGCTTGGCAGAACGGTGGGTGCTGCCGCACCGGTCACCCACCGCACCAGGCTGAGGGCCTGCGGACCATCGAGGCTGTCCTCGTGGCCGTAGAGCCACTGCGGATAACTGGTGATGCCGTTGGCCAGCGGGAACGAGAACCGATACGGCGAGTGGATGCTCTGCATCAGCGCCAGTTCGGCGTCCGACAGGCAGTGCGGCCCGGCGTCGGTGCCGTCTGCGCAGCGCAGGGCGCGCAGGTTCACCCGCGGCTGGCACGCCAGGTAGTTGTTGACGACACCGTCCACCAGCCCGTCCAGGGCATCGCAGGCGTCGGCCGTGGCCTTGGCGATCAACGGCGCCTTCGCCGCATCCAGCCAGTCGCTGAACTGCGGCACCGAGTTGCGCACGAAAGCGTGGAATAGGCCCGTCCAGTTGATCACCGGCACGACGCTGACGATGCCGTCGTAGTCGGCCGGGAAGCGCTGCGCCATCGTCAGGCCTTCGCGCCCGCCCTCGGAGCCGCCGAAGTAGTAGGTCTGGCCCGGCGCGCGGCCGTAGAACGAGCGCATCAGGTCCACGGCCACGTCCCGGATCTTTTTGTAGGACGCGAAGGCAAAGTTCTCCAGCATCTCGTCGTTCAACGCGAAAGCCCCGGGCTCGCCAGGAGCGAAAGCAGACGCCTGGTGGCCCGAGTCGGTACCGAAGGTGGCGTAGCCGCGCGTGATGGGCAGCGGGTCGCCCGGTGCGGCGTCCCGCAGCGGCGTCAAGCCTGTGACCAGGACGCCGTTGAACCCGCCGCCGCCGTACTGCAGTGCCTTGCCGTTCCACAGCGTCGGCAGGTTGAGCTGGAAGTTGATCGGCTGCGCCGCCGCGTCGCGCGGGGCCACGCCGCCCAGCAGCTTGCAGTACTCCGGCGCCGCGGGCGTGACGCTGTTGCCGTTGACTGCTTCGGGCACGGCCGGCACGAGCACCGCCGAGACCACGCTGGCGGGGCCGCTGGGCAAGCCGATGGACGACGCGGATATGGACTTGCCGGCCATGCCTGCGCATGCCGCCGCCAGCTGGGCGGCAGAGGGCACGTTGCTGCAGGCCGCAAGGCAGAGGGCGCCCGAGGCGGCCGCCAGGGCCGGCAGGGATCGGATGTTCGTCACGCAGACTCCTGGTTCGTTCGGACCCGCTCGCGACGAAGCAAATCAATCGGCCGTCGCCCCCGATATTTTGACGATTTGCTTCCATTGCTGGAGCTCGGTTTCCTGCCGGCGCGCCAGTTCGGCCGGCCCATCGCGCAATATCGTGATGCCAAGCTGCTCGAACCGCTGTTTCACTTCAGAGGTCGCGAGGGCGGCCTTGACGGCAGCATGCAATCGCTCGACGACAGCCGCGGGTGTGCCTCGAGGCGCGTAAATGGCCACCCACAGATCACCACTGAAGCCAGGAAGCTCTTCGCCAATGGCCGGCACGCCGGGCAGCAAAGCGGATCGAGACACGCTGCTGACGCCAAGGGCGCGTAGTTGGCCGGCCTTCACCGGCTGAACCGCAGCGGGCAAGCTCGCAAACAGCATCGGCACCTGGTTGCCGAGCACATCGTTCATGGCCGGGGCGACGCCCTTGTAGGGGATGTGCTGCATTTCCAATCCGGCCTGCTGCTTCAGCATTTCTCCGAGCAGATGGTTCAGCGTGCCGCTGCCCGCCGACGCGTAGGTGTACCGGTTTGGATGTGCCTTGACTTCGGCGATGAATTCCTGGAGGTTCTTCGCCGGGAAAGATGGATGCACGCACAGCACGTTGGGAACGACGCCGACGGCAGCGATCGGAACGAAGTCCTTGATGGGGTCGAAATGGGCGTTCTTGTAAACCCACGGCACGATCAGCTGGTTGCTGTTGGCCGTGAACATGATGTTGTAGCCGTCGGGCGCTTCGCGCACCATGGCAGCGGTGCCCAAAGCGCCTCCGGCGCCAGGCTTGTTGTTCACGACCACCGCTTGACCGAGCGCGCGCCCAAGCTGCTCCCCGACGATGCGGGCAATGACGTCGACCGTGCCGCCGGGTGCCGTGGGTACCGTGATGCTGATGAGACGCTCCGGATATGCAGCCGCAGCGGGCACGCTCCACGGGCCAAGAGCAGCCAGTCCAGCCGTCGCGACAAACTGTCTACGTGCCATCTTCATGTCTTGCTTCCTCGTCGAGTGAGTCTGTAATGGGTGCGGCGCCGAAGGGCCCCGTGCATGCTTGCGCTCAAGGCGTCGACCGCTCGTCCAATAGCGGGTGAATGAGCTCTCCCCACGCCAGCAGGTCGGCGTCAACGCCGGGCCGGGCCACCAGCAGGACGCCCAGCGGAAGTCCCTTCGCGTTTGCCGTGGTGGGCAGGTGCAGGCAGGGCCAGCCCAGCAGGGACCACCCTTTGTTGAACCCCGAGTCGCCCGTGTATTCGAGTCCCGGCGGCGCGGCGCCCAGGACGCTTGATGTCAATATCAGGTCGACGTTGCCGAAGTAGTCGTCCCATCGACGTCGCTGAATGTCCTGAAAGGATTTCATCCGCAGGTAGACGTCCGCGGGCATTGCGAATCCTTTGTGGACCACCTCGAGCAGCCGCCCGCTGAGCGAATGGCCTGCAAACCGTGTCACGGGCAGCAGGCTGCGCGCGAACTCGTATTGCATGATCACGGCGTGAGCCTCGATCATCCGGACCGCAGGCTCGAAGGCTTCGACGTCCACGATGGACGTGCCTTGCGCCTCGAGCCTTCGGCGGGCACTGGATAGCGCGGCGCTCGCGTCAGGGCCGATCACATGGCCGGGATTGCCGGCCAGGAATGCGACGCGCAGGGTGTGTAGGCGTTGTCTGGTCGGGGATTGCCGCCAGGGCAACAGCACCCGGCCCACCGCTGTCACGTCCGCTACGTTGGCGCCAAACCATCCGATGACATCAAGCGACTCGCATGTCACCTTCATGCCATCGCGTGCCACGACACCGAACGTCGGCTTGAATCCGACGACACCGCAATAGGCCGCAGGACGGATCATCGAACCACCGGTCTGCGTTCCCAGTGCAATGGGCACCATCCCTGCCGCCACCGCCGCGGCCGACCCACTGGAAGAGCCTCCGGGCGTGTGTCGCAAATCGACTGGGTTGCGCGTCGGCCCAGCGGTCACATGCGCGTATTCCGTTGTTGTCGTCTTGCCGATCGGCATGGCACCCGCTGACCGCAGCAGCGCCACGCAACTGGCGTCGAACTCGACGGCGGCGGCCGCGCTCGCGGCCGAGCCGCATCGCGTGGGCATGCCTTCGACATCAATGACATCCTTGACGCCGATGGGCAACCCGGTCAGAGGGCCTGCGCAGACCGGATGCGCCTGCAGCGCGCTCGCATCGGCAACGAATGCCCATGCTCGTACGTCAGCGTCCCGCAATGCCACCGCGTCCAGTGCGGCGCGTACCGCCGCATAGGGCTGGGCGCTGTCGACACCGTTGCGGGCCGAACTTGGCGCAACGCGGGGCAGCGTATCGGTGGGAGGGATCGACATCCAGGGTTGACAGGGAAGCAGGTGGGCGATTGGTTCGGTCCGCGCCCGTGAGGGCGACCGGGTGCGGCCGGGTGTCGTGGATTGTGCGAAGCAGAAGCGCTGTGGTCCAATTCATAATTCACTCACGATAATGACGAATCCCGACACAATCTTTCTGGATGGCCGTCTGCTTGCGATCTTTTGCGCGGCGGCAGAAGAGTTGCATTTCGGTCGGGCGGCAGCCAGGCTCTTCATGAGTCAGCCGCCGTTCAGCCAGCAGATCAAGCGCCTGGAAGAGGTGGTCGGCGCGGCGCTGTTCGTCCGCACGACGCGCTCCGTGCGGCTGACGCCTGCCGGCCAGTTGATGTACGAGCGTGCTCGACAGATCGCCGGCGATACCCGGACGATGCTGCGCGCAGTGCGGCAGGCGGCACGAGGCGAGGCCGGATCGCTGGTCATCGGGCTGACGCCCAGCGCGGCCTGTTCGCCACTCACCGAAGCGCTGTATCACTACCGGGTCGCCCAGCCCGAGATCGAGCTCGACCTGCGCGAGATGAACTCGAACACCATGGAGGGCGCGCTGCGGCTGAGAACCATCGATGTAGCGCTGATGAGGCCCACCCTCACCGACGCCGACATCCAGGCAACCGAGGTCTTTCAAGAGCCGATGGTGCTTGCGATCCGCCGGGACCATCCGTGGGCAGGGCGAAAGAGGGTGACCGTGGAGCAGGTCGCCAGCATTGCGCTGATCGGATATGCACAAGGCGTCTCACCTTACTTCCGGCAGATGCTGCAATCCATGTTCGGCCACGTCGGCAAGCGGCCTCGCATCGTTCAGGAAAGCGTGGTCCCGACCCTGCTGGCGCTGGTGGAAGCTGGCGTCGGCGCAGCCATCGTACCCTGGACGATCTCACAGGCGAGGGGCCATTCGTTGCTGTTCCTGCCTTTGTTGGACGGTTCGAATTCGGTAGCGAAGATCGTCGTGGCCAGCCTGCGCTCGCAGCCGAATCCGGCAGTTGAAGGCTTCGTCGCGGCGATGCGCCAGGCGTATCGACATTCGATGCCTGGAAGTGCTTCGAAGAAGGCCTGACAGGGTTCAGAGTGGGAAGCAGCAGCGACGACGAGCGCCCGTGAATGCCGGGGGTCGTACCGGTCAGACGGCGTCCGGCGGCGTGTCGCGAAAGAAGGAAGGCGGGAGCATGGCTTGCTCGAGCATCTCGATGCTGCGGCGCTCGATGCCTCGTTGGATGAAGAACTCGCGCCAGCCGCGGACGACGGCCAGCATCCGATCGATCAGCGCTTGCGCCTCTTCCTGCGTCAACCCGAACACGTCGCACCGGGACAGGATGTTGTAGAGGCCGGCGGCTCGCCCGAACCGACCGACCTCCAGAGCCAAGTCCCGACGCTCGACCGAGACCAGGGGGACAGGCAGGATGTCGTAGGCGGGCGAGAGGCGCCAGCCGCCCCTCGTTTGCACCAGCGCGTGGTTGCGTGGATGGTCGTCGTTGTTGGTGACCATGGCGTTGAAGACCATGCGCAGGAACAGTTCGCGACGGTCGTCATTGCTCTTGACGGACCAGCGCCGAAGTTCATCGGCCAGCAATGGGTACGACCAGCGGTCGCGGCCGAGGTAGCCATCGTCGGCGTCGATCACCGTCAGGCCCGAGACCAGCCCGAAGCGCCGGTAGGCGTTGGCATCCGGATTCCATTCGCGATCGAAGCGGTCGAGCATGAGGGCGTCGCGCTCGCCGACGGCCTCGAGACGCGTCCCGCAGACGCGAAGGCCGGCAGCGCGCGCAAGCTCCAGCGTGGCGTACTCGATTCTTTGCATGTTGTGCCGGTCGGCCTTCTCCGGCAGCTTGGCCAACCAGACTTTGTGGTTGTCCTCGACCGTCACTTTGGGCCTTGCTCCGCCCATGCTCGTGCCGGGTTCGAGCGCCTCGAGGACCTCGTGTGGGAGCCGCCCGTCCTCTTCGAGCTTCTCGGCGGCTTCGATGAGGGCCGCCAACTGGTGCGTGCGATTGAAGGGCCGCCGTGGGGCAGGCGGCGTCGCGGTTCGTCCGAAGCTCAGGTTGCCGGCACCATCGTCCGGCCCGTTGAGCAGGTATTCCATTTCCTGGATGTCCGCTTCGGGGCGCTGCAGCTTGGCCTGGATGACTCGCCGGCCCCAGGCGTCCGGGCCGGCGTCCCGAGCGGCACCGGGGATGCCCTTGAGTTTCGTGAACTTCTGCGGGCGCGTCGACAAGGGCAGGTGGAAGGGATCCAGAGCTACCACCTCGGGCCGTTCGAGATACCGCTTGCCGTACGTGAAGGTGCCCTCGAAGACGCCCGTGGCGATGGTGCGGACCCTGAGCGACGCGCAGGGCACCGTCTCCATCGTCCCAGGGAGCTGGATGTAGACGTAGCAGGCCTGTTCGTCGTTGGCCATGGGGTCAGAAGTCGTTGTCGCTGTCGACCGGGTGGCGCGCGCGCTGGGGCCGACGGGCGGCCTCCAGAATCTTCCCGTGCTCGTCGGCGTCGGGGTCGGCAAGTGCCGTGGCGGTGTTGAGCAGGCCGAGCCTCCAGAGCACGCTGAAGGCGGTGCCGATGGTCGTACCCGGAGCGCCTTTCTCGAGGGTGTACAGCGTCTTGCGGGTGATGCCGCAGGCTTGCGCCAGCTCCTCTTGGCTCAGGCTGCGGCGGATGCGCGCGAGTCGGACGTTTTCGCCCAATCGCAGCACCGCGGTCGCGACCTCCATAGGAGTCGTGATGTTCATTTCAGAACCCATAAAGCTACTTTGCGGGTATCAGTTTACCCATTTATGGAATCAAGTCCAACCCAAGTGCGCTATGGCGGCGGAAAACTACGAACGCGATCGAGTCATCTCCATCGCGAAGGTGAACCGGTCGGCGGGATGCGTCGACACCGAAATCTCGAACATCTCATCCGCCGAATCCAGGTAGCGTCTGATGACCTTGAGCGCGGCAGAGCCGGCCTCGGCCTGCAATTCGCCGGCCAGTTGCTTGGGCAGGCACAGGCCCTGGACTTCCTGCCGGATGCGGGCGATCGAGCGCCCGTAGCGGGCTTCGATCAATGAGCTGATCAGCGTTCCCGGAGACTCGCGCACCAGCGGGCCGATGTCCGCGTAGGCCGCGTCCACGTACACGTCGGTCCAGCAGATCGGCCGCGCCTTGCGGCCGCTTTCCATGCGCAAGCTCGAAACGCGCAGCCACCGGGTGCCGCCCGCGCAGCCCAGCTCCCTGGCCAGCGCGAGGTCGGCCACGACCTCCTGCACGTCGCGCACGACACGCACGTGTTCGGCGCCGAACTGCGCCAGCTCATCCACGGTCGCGATCGACTGCGTGAAGCCCGGTTTGGGCCGCGCCGCCTCGACCCGCGTGCCGACGTTCTTGCGGCGCGAGATCAGCCCCAGCTCCTGCAATTCGTCGAGCGCCTTGCGCACCGCGTAGCGACTGACGCCGTAGCGGCTGCACAGCTCGAACTCGGTCGGCAGCAACGAGCCGACGGCGAAGCGGCCCGACGCGATGCCCTCGGCCAAGTCCCGCGAGAGATCGCCAGCGGTTGAGGTCATGGGCTTGGGGACCTGGCCCATTGGCGAATTGCGGGAAAACCC